>Ga0307516_10000352_pt1 | contig 59644 bp, 57 predicted proteins | sample 19_EM_MG_FD_203310 | JGI IMG/M metagenome (GOLD analysis project Ga0307516, IMG submission 203310) | Populus trichocarpa ectomycorrhiza microbial communities from riparian zone in the Pacific Northwest, United States - 19_EM | ecosystem: Host-associated > Plants > Roots > Unclassified | place...
CGTCACAGCCCAAAAGGCTCAGGGGGTTGCGGTCCCTCCACCGACAGCCCGCCTGACGCGCCAACGTCAGGCGGGCGTCCCGGAAGACACCCACAATCTACCCGATCCCAAACAGACAAGGGGGTTGAAGGCTGCTGAGAGCCTGTGGGCTTCAACCCCCACCGTCTCGCGGCTGCGCCGCGATCCACCTCCCCCTCATCGCGCTGCGCGCTGGGGGAGGATCTGGGAGTCGCTCAGTTCAGGAACGTCGCGCTCAGGATGTGGTCCGCGGCGAGATTGCCGTTGTCGGCCTTCGAGCAGCCGATGCGCTCGTTGTCCATCGGGGGCAGGTCGATCGTGCGCTCTTCGGCCTGGCGGCCCTTCTTGTCGACCATCGACACCTTGAACGAGATCGCCCTGCCGGGGTGGGTGTTGGCCAGGTACAGGTAGGCCGGCGTCTTGCTGAGGCAGACGGTCCGGTCGGGAAGCGCCTGGGTCATGAAACGACCGAACGAGGCCGCATCCTCTTCCGGGGGAGCCGACTGGCCCGCGTCGACATAGGCGGCGGTGTCCAGGGAGGCCGTAATGGGGACGCGCATGTAGGCGTCGCCGCTGCTATCGGTCCGGAATGTCGTGGCGCATCCGACGACTTTTCGTTCGCCGGGCTCCAGCTGGAACGCGTGATGCAGCGGATATTGCTCGGTGTAGGCGGCCTTGTTGTTGTCCAGGATAGCGAATTTCAAGCCGCCTGGGTTCGAGTCGTACTTGATGTTGACCAGCACAGAGCGGGTCTTGCTGTTGTTCTTGGCGTAGATTTTCGAGCGGATCCCCGGATTGAAAACCTTGTCGCCGTCGCAGGCATCGCTGCCGAGCCCCACGGTCACGACGCTGGAGGCCGCGGGCGGAGCTTTCGTCGCCTTGGCCGCCTTTGTCGCTTTCGGAGCCTTCGCCGCGCTGGCTGGGCTGGCGAGCGCCAGGCCTGCGGCGACGAGGCAGGATGTGACGACGCTCCAATTCATCGCGGGTCTCCGAGGCGGGCTGTCGACCGAAATCTAATTTGCCCTGGCGATCCCAGCCAAGGCGCATGCGGCGCTTCGTGCGAGCATCTTCAGGCAGAAAAAGGGCCGCGGATCGCCCCGCGGCCCTCATCCAATAGTGCAGATTCAGCCGATTAGCAGCTGTAGTACATGTCGAATTCGACCGGGTGCGGGTGCAGTTGCAGCCGCATCACTTCCTCCATCTTCAGCTCGATGTAGGCGTCGATGAACTCGTCGTCGAAGACGCCGCCCTTCTTGAGGAAGCCGCGGTCCTTGTCGAGGTTCTCGAGGGCCTCGCGCAGCGAGCCGCAGACCTCCGGGATCTTCTTCTGCTCGCGCGGGGGCAGATCGTAGAGGTTCTTGTCGGCGGGGCCGCCCGGATCGATCTTGTTCTCGATGCCGTCGAGGCCGGCCATCAGGAGGGCCGTGAAGGTCAGGTAGGGGTTGCCCATCGGGTCCGGGAAGCGGACTTCGATGCGCTTGCCCTTCGGCGAGTCCACGTGCGGGATGCGGATCGAGGCCGAACGGTTGCGGGCCGAATAGGCCAGCTTCACCGGGGCTTCGTAGCCGGGCACCAGGCGCTTGTAGGAGTTGGTGGTCGAGTTCGAGAAGGCGTTGATCGCCTTGGCGTGCTTGATGATGCCGCCGATGTACCACAGGCAGAGCTGGGACAGGCCGGCGTACTTGTCGCCGGCGAACATCGGCTTGCCGTCCTTCCAGATCGACTGGTGGACGTGCATGCCCGAGCCGTTGTCCTTGAACATCGGCTTGGCCATGAACGTCGCGGTCTTGCCGTAGGCGGCCGCCACGTTGTGCACGACGTACTTATAGAGCTGCAGGCGGTCGGCCATGGTGACCATGGTGTCGAACTTCAGGCCCAGCTCGTGCTGGGCCGGCGCCACCTCGTGGTGGTGCTTTTCGGGCTTCATGCCGAGCTCGCCCATGACGGCCAGCATCTCGCCGCGAAGGTCCTGGGCGGAGTCCACCGGATTGACCGGGAAGTAGCCGCCCTTCGGACCAGGGCGGTGGCCCAGGTTGCCTTCCGGATAGGCTCTGCCGGTGTTGGCCGGCAGCTCCTCGGAGTCATAGGAGTAGGAGGTGTTGCCGGGATCGGTCGACCAACGCACGTCGTCGAAGACGAAGAACTCGGCTTCCGGGCCGAAGAACACCGTGTCGCCGACGCCCAGGGCCTTCACATAGTTCAGCGCGGCCTTGGCGATGGATCGCGGGTCGCGGTTGTACGGGGTGTTGGTCTCCGGGCTGACCACGTCGCAGAAGATCGCCAGGGTGGTCTGCTGATAGAACGGGTCGATATAGGCCGTGTCCAGGTCCGGACGCAGCTTCATGTCGGAGTCGTTGATCGCCTTCCAGCCGGCGATCGAGGAGCCGTCGAACATCGTACCGTCGGTCAGGAAGTCCTCATCGACCAGATCCGGGTCAAAGGTGACGTGCTGCATCTTTCCACGAATGTCCGTGAAGCGGACATCCACGTACTTGACTTCCTTTTCCTTCATCAGTTTGAAGATATCTTGAGGTGTAGTCGCCATAGCCTTCCCTTTATTGCGATGCGCGATAATTGTTGATCAGACGGCCGCTTCGCCGGCTTCGCCGGTGCGAATTCGCAGAACGTCCAGGATTTCAGAAACGAAGATCTTGCCGTCGCCGATGCGGCCGGTGCGCGCCGCGCTGATCACGGCTTCGAGGGCGGCGGGCAGCTGGGCGTCGGTGATCACCACCTCGATCTTGATCTTGGGCAGGAAGTCCACGACGTACTCCGCGCCGCGGTACAGCTCGGTGTGCCCTTTCTGGCGCCCGTAGCCCTTGGCCTCGATCACCGTCATGCCCTGGACGCCCATTTCCTGGAGGGCTTCCTTCACCTCGTCCAGCTTGAACGGCTTGATGATGGCCTCGATCTTTTTCATGCGCCGACTGCAAGCTCCACTGTCCGCCCTGCGGGTCGCGGCGACGGAGCACGCCGGGCGCGAGGGTCACAAGAGGGGGCGGACGTTCCATGCGTCGGCGCCCGCGTCAATCGCGCAGATGGGCAAAAAATGGGCGCATGTCGCCAAGAAAGGCGGCGCCGGCTCATTTGCCCGGCTTCGGGGCTTCAGGTGGCCGGGTTGTCCGAACTTGCCGCGCCGGAGGGCGCTACAGTCGGTGATCCGGCCCGAACTTGCGCCGGATGGTCAAATTTCCGTCGTGAAGCGTTCGGACTGTCCCTTGCCGCGTGCAACGGTATTGCTGAAGTTTGCGGCGAATCCAGCCCTGGCGGAGGCGCCTTGGGGCGACAGCTCCGGAATCCGCCATGGCGCCAGTCTATCTGATCCGACATGCCCGACCCTCCACTGGCTGGAGCGGGGGCGATCCCGATCCGGGCCTCGATCCGGAAGGCGTGCGCCAGGCCCTGGCGGTGCGAGACGTGCTGATGGCCCTGCCGCCGGCCGAGCGGCCGGCGCGGGTGGTCTCCTCGCCGATGCGCCGCTGCCGCGAGACGGCCCAGCCGCTGGCCGAGGCGCTGGGCGTCGTGGTGGAGGTCGACCCGGCCGTGGGCGAGATCCCGACCCCCGCCCTGGCCGCAGAGGACCGCAGCGGCTGGCTGCGGCAGGCCTTCAGGGGGCTGTGGCGGGAGATCGAGGGCGAGCTCAACTATGACGCCTGGCGGCGCAGCGTGGCCGGCGCCCTGCTGCCGCGCGGCGGGGCGGCGGTGTTCAGCCATTTCGTCGCCATCAACGGCGTCGTCACCGCCATAGCGGACGAGCCGAAGGTGATCGCCTTCCAGCCCGACCACGCTTCGGTCACGGTCCTGGAGAGCAATGGGAAGGCCTTGACCTTGGTCGCCAAAGGGCGCGAAGCCCAGACCCAGGTCATCTGACGAGGCGCGCGGATTTGGGCGGGGGGCGGAATTGGCGGCGCGAAAGATTCTGACCGTCGCGGAGATGGCGGCCGCCGACCGCGCGGCCGTGACCGCGGGAACGCCCGTCGCCGAGCTCATGGAACGCGCCGGAACGGTGGTCGCCGACGCGATCTGCGAGCGTTACCCGACCGGCCCGGCGCGGGTCGTCTGCGGTCCCGGCGACAATGGCGGCGACGGCTATGTGGTCGCCCGGCTGTTGGCCGAGCGCGGCTGGACCGTGCGGGTCGAAGCCCTGGCGCCACCGACGACCGAGGCCTCCAAGACCGCCGCGGCGCGGTGGGGCGGCGACGTCCATCCCTTGAGCGCGACAGCTGACGGGCCGGCGCTGATCGTCGACGCCCTGTTCGGCGCGGGCCTGTCGCGGCCGCTCGACGGCGATGCAGCGCGCCTGGCGCGGGCGTGCGAGCGCATGGCCGACCGCGTGGTGGCGGTGGACGTGCCGAGCGGGCTCGCGGCCGATCTCGCCCGACCGCTGGGCGAGGGCTTCTGCGCCGACCTGACCGTGACGTTCCACGCGCGCAAGCTGGGGCACGTGCTGGAGCCCGGCCGTTCGCGCTGCGGCGAGGTTCTGGTGGGGGACATCGGGCTTGCCGAGGCGTCCTCCACCCTGTTCGAGAACGGCCCCGCCCTCTGGCTGCGGCGGTTCCCCTGGCCGTCGGCCTCGTCCCACAAGCACGCGCGCGGGCGCATGATCGTGATCAGCGGCGAGCCCTGGAGCACCGGCGCGGCGCGCCTGGCGGCCCGCTCGGGCCTGCGGATCGGCGCCGGCGTGGTGACCCTGTTCTCGTCCCCCGACGCGCTGCGGGTGAACGCGGCCCACCTGGAGGCGGTGATGCTGCGCCCGTTCGAGACCGATCTCGAGCTGGAGCAGGCGGCGGCCGACGTCGACGTGGCGGTAATTGGTCCGGCGGCCGGGGTCACCGAGACGACCCTGGTGAATCTCCTGGCCCTGGCGCGCACCGGCGCGGCCCTGGTGATCGACGCCGATGCGATCACGGTGTTCAAGGACGACAGGGACGAGCTGTTTTCGGTGCTGGACCGCGACGACGTGCTGACCCCGCATCCGGGCGAGTTCGAGCGGCTGTTTCCGGGGCTGCTGGCCGCCGGGCCGAATCGCGTGGCGGCCGCGCGCAAGGCGGCGGAGCTGGCCGGGGCGGTGGTGTTGCTGAAGGGCCCCGACACGGTGATCGCCGCGCCGGACGGCCGGGCGGCGGTGAACATGAACGGCTCGCGCTGGCTGGCCACCGCGGGGGCGGGCGACGTGCTGGCGGGGTTCATCGGCGGGCTCGTGGCCCAGGGGATGGAGAGTTTCGAGGCCGCCTGCGCCGCCGCCTGGATCCACGCGGAAGCCGCGAGCCATTTCGGGCCGGGCCTGACCGCCGAGGACCTGCCGGGCCTGGCCCCTCCGGTGCTGGCCGAACTCTGGCGCGCGGCCGGAGAGGGCGAGGCCTAGATTCCCGCCACCTCGTGGATCAGGTCGAGCCAGGCGGCCCGGCCCGTGGCCTGGTCGAACTTCGCCAGCGCCGACTGGCGCGCGGCAGCGCGCAGGGGGGCGAAGCGCTCGGGCGTGCGGCACGCCTCGATCATGGCCTGCGACAGCGCCGCGTCGTCGAAGAATGGCGACAGCCGGCCGTTGACGCCGTCCTCGATGGCGTCGCGCACCGGCGCCGTGTCGGAAGCCAGGATGTAGCAGCCGCTCGCCATGGCCTCGGCGAGGGACCAGGAGAGGACGAAGGGATAGGTATAATAGACGTGCGCCGTGGACAGGCGCATGGCCGCCAGCATCCGCTCGCGCGGCAGCTTGCCGGTGAAATGGATGCGGGAAAGGTCGAGCCTGTCGGCCAGGGGCTCGAGGACCACGTCCTTCCAGGTCCGCCCGTCGGGGGCCTGGCCGGCATAGGCCCGGCCCGCCGGATCGCCGATGATGATCGTCTGGGCGTCGGGGACCTTAGCCTGGAGGCGGGGCAGGGCGCGCAACAGGATGTGCAGACCCCGCGCGGGCTCGACGTGGCGATTCACGTGGGTGATCACCGGCGCGCCGGGCGCGATGTTCGGGCCGCCCTCGATCTCGAACGGCTCGGCGGGCCCCGGCTCTATGCCGGCGATGTCCACCCCCTCATGGATGATGCGCGCCGCGTTCCGGAAGATCGGCGGCAGGGTCGAGGCCTGGAAGGGCGTGGGGGTGACGATGGCGTCGGCCTGGGTCAGGGCCAGCGCCATCATCGCGTTCTTGGTGGTCCCGGCCAGGACCATGGCCTCGGTCGGGGCGCCGAACTCCAGGTCGAAGCCGATGTCGAGACCATGCCCGGCGTAGAAGTATTCGTGGAAGAGGATCTGACGGGCTTCGGGGAACACCTCGCGCAGCAGCACCGTCTCGCCCCAGCCCGGATGGCCGATGATCAGCGCCGGATCGAAGCCGCGTTCCTTGAGCTGGCGGGCGCCCTGCAGCGCCGCATAGGCGCGGATCATGTCCGCCTCGGCGCGCGTGGCGAGGGGAAAGAGGTCCGGCGTGCTGCCCCGCGAGGTCGGGCACCGCACGATGGTCACGCCGAGGACGCCTGGGGCCGTAGGGCTGCCGATCGCGCAGCAGCGCACGCCCCGCGCGACCAGGGTCCGCGCCAGGTCGGCGAACTGGGCGGGGAAGTTGGAATGGACGAAAAGTACGCCCTCGGTCATGGCCGAGCTTGGCGCGCCGGGCGGCGTCTGTCACCCCGGCTGGTGCGGATGAGAGGACTCGAACCTCCACGCCTTGCGGCGCTGGAACCTAAATCCAGTGCGTCTACCAGTTCCGCCACATCCGCGCCGATGTGCCGTACGGGTTTGCGGCGGCGCAATCAACAGCTGGCATAATGGGGGAACCCCACCCGACCCTCGATCCGTCTCTGATCAAGCCAACTTAGCGCCGCCGATCCTGTAGTGCCCCGGACTAAGGCGCTTCACCTTCTCAATGACGACGATGGAATCGAATACCGTGATGGCGCCGAGTTCGTCTCGTGGCGCCAGGCCCTCGCCGCGCTTATGGTGCCAAGCGTGCATGTCATCGATCAGAGTTTTCACAAGTTCAACGGCTGTGCCGGGCTTCCGATATCCGCCGCGATATTCACCGGCCCAGTAGGCGGTGTGGGTGTCCTCGATGATGTAGAGGCCGCCCGTTTGCAGAAGCGGCCAGAGGGTCCTGAAGCTGGCTTCCTGGTGCTCGCCGACGTGTGAACCGTCATCAAGAATGACGTTCGGGGGGCCGATCTCGTGCACCACGCTCTTGAGGAAGGCGGGGTCCGCCTGAGAGCCGATGCGCACGAGGTTCGGAGAATCCACCCGGGTTGCACAATCGCTGTTGATATCGATTCCGCAAATGGTGGCGTTGGGGCCGAAGTAGTTTCGCCACATCTCCAGCGAACCGCCCTCGGATACGCCGATTTCCAGCATGGTCACGGGACCGCCGCGGAACGGCGCGAGGATTCGATCATAGATCGGCAGGTAGTGGACCCACTTGTGGGCGAGGCGGCCTGTGTTGCCGAAGAAGGCCGTCTCGATCGGGCCGGGCTGAGGAGATCGACGTTCCTGAGCCCCGTCTTCCGACAACGCCGCCTCGCGGAATATGCGCCGGGCCCAACGCTTCGGCGATAATTCGCGTGCAATCCGCCTCGCCGATTCAATGCCCTGCCTGATCATGAGCGCCCCACGGTGGAAGAAAGAATCGAAGACTAGGACCGTCGCCAGTAAGAGCCGCAGTCATCGATATCCATGATCGGGTCCGATATGCCGCGAGCGGCCCGGAATTCGTGAACCGCCTGGGCGCAGGGCTTCAGAAAAAAGTCGTCCACGATCACGAAGCCGCCCGGTGACAGCTTGTCGTAAAGCGCCTCCAGAGCCTGGATTGTGCTCTCGTACATGTCGCCATCGAGTCTGAGGATCGCCAGGCGCTCTATCGGAGCCGTCGGCAACGTATCCTTGAACCAACCTTCCAGAAACCGAACCTGATCATCGAGGAGATCGTAGGCGCGGAAATTCCGCTCCACGTCAGCCCGGCTCACGGCGAGGAAGGGCTTGGCCAGGTAGTGGGTGTCGCCCGCGTCAGCGGCGTAATTCGCCTCGTCAGGCGGCGGCAGGCCCTCAAAGCTATCAGCCACCCAGACCCTGCGCGCCGTCTCTTCGTAGACCTTCAGCAACGCCCGCATGAAGATGCAGGCCCCGCCCCGCCAGACGCCGGTTTCGATGAAGTCGCCTGGCACACCGTCCTTGATCACGCTCTCCGCGCACATCTGAAGGTTATTCAGCCGCTTCAACCCGATCATGGTGTGGGCGCGGGCTGGCCAGTCCATCCCGGTTTCGCGGGCCTCGGCGATCCCCGCGCCGGGGCTGTAGATCAGTTGCTTCTCGACCACCCGGAAGTTCGTGCCCTTCAGGGCGGTCTCGACCTGCTGGAGTAAGGCGTTCTTCCAGGCGCTTCGCTGCGCCCGTGACCTTGGCAAGGCGTACAGCGCGAGCGGGTCGTCAATGTAAGGCGTATCGAGCAGCGTCCGTTTCATCAGGTCGAGATAGAGGTGCGCAGGAGAGCTCATGATGACCTCGATTTTCGGCGACCGCCGATATTTGCATGGGCGGTTGAAGCTGACCAAGCGCGCGACCTCCGGGCGAGGCGAAAAATGGTTTCTGCCGACCCCGGGGCACATAGGCTGTTCGTCGCCGGTCAATTGATATCACCCGCTCGGGGAGCGGCCTGGACGGTTCGGCGGTCAGGCGACGCCAACTTTGCCAAGCAGCCGTGGCTGGACGCCGCGCCATAGGGAATTGCCGCACCGCCGATGGGGCTTGGACGCGGCATTGCGGCGTGACATAAGGGCGCCCCCGCCGCCGGTGGCGGTTTCGACCATTTCAAACTTGAGGGCGGAAACAAAAGGCGCGTCGCACGCGCCGAAGTCCGCGAACGCCGATGTCCATGCAGATCGTTGAAAAGTCCGGTGAAGGCCTGAGCCGGGTCTATGGTGTCACCGTCCCGGCCAAGGACCTGAACGACAAGCTGGAGACGCGGATCAAGGAGATCACGCCGCAGCTCACCATCAAGGGCTTCCGCCCGGGCAAGGTGCCGCCGGCGCACGTGCGCCGCCTGCACGGCAAGCAGCTGATGGCCGAGGTGGTCGAGCAGACCCTGTCGGAGACCACCCAGAAGGTCATCGAGGACTCCAAGCAGCGCCCGGCGGGCGAGCCGGACCTGAAGCCCGACGCCGACCTGAATGCGGTGATCGACGGCAAGGCGGACCTTTCCTACGAGATCTCCTTCGACGTGATGCCCGACATCGCGCTGATGGACCTGTCGACCATCGCGCTCACCCGCCCGGTCTACGAGCCGAGCGACGCCGAGGTGGACGAGGCGGTGACCGAGCTCGCCGGCCAGAACAAGACCTATGAGGACCGCACCGGCAAGACGGTGAAGGCCAAGGACGGCGACATGGTCGTCATCGACTTCCTGGGCCGCGTGGACGGCGAGGCCTTCGAGGGCGGCGCAGCCGAGGACACCGAGCTGGTGCTGGGCGCGGGCCGCTTCATCCCGGGCTTCGAAGAGCAGCTGGTCGGCGCCAAGCCGGACACCGACCTCGTGGTGAAGGTGACCTTCCCCGAGGACTATCCGGCCGAGAACCTCAAGGGGAAGGCCGCCGAGTTCGAGGTGAAGGTGAAGGCGGTCAAGGCGCCCAAGGATTCGGCCGCCGACGACGCCCTGGCCGAGCGCCTGGGGATTGAATCGCTGGAGAAGCTGCGCGAGCTCCTCAAGGCGAACCTGAAGAACCAGTACGCCGGCGCGGCCCGCTTCAAGGTCAAGCGCGCCCTGCTGGACGTGCTCGACGCCGGTCACGTCTTCCCGCTGCCGCCCAAGATGGTGGAAGGCGAGTTCGCCTCGATCTGGCAGCAGGTCCAGGCCGACAAGGCCCGCGAGGGCCTGCCGCCCGAAGACGCCGCCAAGTCCGACGAGGAGCTGGAGAGCGAGTACCGCAAGATCGCCGAGCGCCGGGTGCGTCTGGGCCTGGTGCTGGCCGAGGTCGGTCGGACCAACGAAGTGGCCGTCAGCGATCAGGAGCTGGCCGAGGCGATGCGCCAGGAAGCCATGCGCTATGGCCCGCAGGCCCAGCAGGTGTTCGACTTCCTGCGCAAGGACCCGAACGCCCAGGCCCAGCTGCGGGCCCCGATCTACGAGGAAAAGGTCGTCGACCTGATCCTCGAGAAGGCCAAGGTCGAGGAAACCAACGTCACCAAGGAAGAGCTCCTCGCGGAGGAGGAGCTGCCTGAGGGCTACGGCGGCTGATCCGCGCGGTTTGAGGCGGCGGACGCGCGCCGCCTTGCAACAGCGGGGCGCGCACGCAATATCGGATGCAAAGCGACTCCTTGCCGGGTCGCCTCAATCGAAAGGCTGCCCCCCTTATGCGTGACCCGCTCACCACCGCACTCAACCTCGTGCCGATGGTCGTCGAACAGACCAGCCGCGGCGAACGCGCCTATGACATCTTCTCGCGCCTCCTGAAGGAGCGGGTGATCTTCCTCAACGGTCCCGTCGAGGACGGCATGTCGGCCCTGATCTGCTCGCAGCTCCTCTTCCTCGAGGCTGAGAACCCGAAGAAAGAGATCCAGATGTACATCAACTCCCCGGGGGGAGTGGTGACGTCGGGCCTGGCGATCTACGACACCATGCAATACATTCGCAGCCCCGTGGTGACCCTGTGCATGGGCATGGCCGCCTCGATGGGCTCGTTCCTGCTGATGGCCGGCGAGAAGGGCCAGCGGATCTCCCTGCCCAACGCGCGGATCATGGTGCACCAGCCGTCGGGCGGTTTCTCGGGCAAGGCCTCGGACATCGAGCGCCACGCCGAGGACATCATCAAGACCAAGCGCCGCCTGAACGAGCTCTACGCCAAGCACACCGGCCAGCCGATCGAGGTGGTGGAGGAGACCCTGGACCGCGACTACTTCATGACCGCCGACGAGGCCAAGGCCTGGGGCATCGTCGACCAAGTCATCGAAAAGCGCGAGACCGAGAGCGCCTAAGGGCTCCGGCGCCGCCAGCGATTTCAACGGCCGGGCTCGCCCCGGCCGTTTTCGTTTGGGCGCGACAGGGCGCGGGCGACGTGGCTGACTCCGGGTTCGACATGCTGGAGGAACCGCCATGGAAATGCGTCAGCTGGGCCGTTCGGGCCTCTATGTCTCGCTGCTCAGCTATGGGGCGATGACGTTCGGCGGCCAGGGCTGGTTCGAGAGCATCGGCTCCACGCAGCAGGAGGAGGCCCGCAGCCTGGTCGACCAGTGCCTCGAGGCGGGCGTGAACCTCTTCGACACCGCCGACGGCTATTCCAACGGGCGTTCGGAGGAGATCCTGGGCGAGACGTTGAAGGGGCGGCGCGAGCGCGTGCTGATCGCCACCAAGGTCTTCGCCCCGATGAGCGCCGGACCCAACGGACTGGGCCTGTCGCGCCGCCATATCATCGAGGCCTGCGAGGCCAGCCTGCGCCGGCTGAAGACCGATTATATCGACCTCTACCAAGTGCATAACTGGGACGTGGGCGTGCCCATCGAGGAGACGCTGCGCGCGCTCGACACGCTCGTGAAGGCCGGCAAGGTCCGTTACATCGGCTCGTCCAACCATACCGGATGGCAGATGGTGAAGGCGGCGGCGGCCTCCGAGAAATATCTGCTCGAACCCTTCGTCAGCCAGCAGATCCAGTACTCGCTGCTGACGCGCGACGCCGAGCACGAGATGCTGCCGGCCGGCCTGGACCAGGGCGTCGGCGCGCTCATCTGGGGCCCGCTGGGCAGGGGCTACCTCTCCGGCAAGTTCCGATCGAACGTGTCGGAGCCGACGCGGCTGCAGGCGACCGGCCGGCTGGAAGCTGTGGATGACGAACGTGCGCGCCAGATCGTCGGGGTCCTGGAGGCGGTGGCGAAGAATTATTCCGGCGCCTCGATCAGCCAGGCGGCGCTGAACTGGCTGGCGCGCCGGCCGGGCGTGAGCTCGATCATCATCGGCGCCCGTAACGCCGAGCAACTGAAGGACAACCTCGCCGCGGCCACCTGGACCATGAGCGATGAGGACGTCCGGCGTTTGGACGAGGTCAGCGCGCGGCCCTTGCCTTATCCGCACCAGCAGCAGAGGGATTTCGGCCGGGGCCGCATGGCCCCGACATAGGCGTCAGGGCATTTGACGGAACACCCGGTAGCCGCGCTCCTCGGCGATCTGCAGCATCTCGCGGTCGCCGCTGGTGTCGCCGTAGGCGGCGGCCAGGCGCAGGCCGTCGCCGAAGGCCTCGCGCAGGCGGCGCACCTTCTCCGGGCCGCGGCAGTTCTCGCCCTCGAAATGGCCGAGGACCCGGTCTTCCCCATCGAAGGCCAGGCGCGTGCCGATCAGGCGGTCGGCGCCCAGGATATGCGCGAAGGGCGCTACGGTGATCTCAGGCGAGGCGGTGACGATCACCCGCAGGGCGCCCTGCGCGCCCCAGCGCCGCCAGGTCTCCAGGGCGTCGGGACGGAACATCCGCGCGGATTCCGCTCGGGCGAAGACCTCGGCCTCTCGCGCGATCACGGACCGGGGCGTCCCTCGCAGAAATTCGCGCACCGCCGCCGCCTTCAGCCGCCCCCGGTCGCGGTCGCGAAGATAGAGCGCAGCCGCCGGCAGGAGCCAGAGCAGACCACGCAGGTGGCGCGGCCGGCTGACCCGCCATTGGAGAAAAGCGGTGAAGCTGTCGGCGGTCGTGAGGGTGCCGTCGAAATCGAAGGCGACGATCGGTCGCGGGTCGGCGTAAGTTTGCGGCGAATCAGCGGGCATGTGTTCCAGACTGAACCGGACTGAGGTCTTTCGGCGCCGCACTTGTGCCGATTTGCGTCAGGCATATCTAGAACGCAGGGTATGCGGCGCACCATTCGGGCCCGTGCAGAATGTCGCTGCTGCGAGCGAAAGCTTGTGATCCGGACGCGGATCGAGGATTGTCAAGGATTAGACAACCCGCGGCGCTTAACCTGCAGAGAGGGTTCAGGAGCGCCGTTGGTGCGCATGGCGATGGGTTCAGGCCCGATTTCGTCGTTAGAGTGAGAAATTGCGATGACCAAAGCGGCGAGCGGGGATTCCAAGAGCACGCTCTACTGCTCATTCTGCGGCAAGAGCCAGCACGAGGTCCGCAAGCTTATCGCGGGCCCGACCGTGTTCATCTGTGATGAATGCGTCGAACTGTGCATGGACATCATCCGCGAAGAACACAAGATCTCCTTCGTGAAGTCTAAGGACGGTGTCCCGACCCCGAAGGAAATCCGCGAAGTCCTGGATGATTACGTCATCGGGCAAGATCACGCCAAGAAGGTGCTGTCGGTTGCGGTGCACAACCACTACAAGCGCCTGAACCACGCCACGAAGAATAACGACGTGGAACTGGGCAAGGCCAACATCCTGCTGGTGGGCCCCACGGGCACCGGCAAGACGCTGCTGGCCCAGACCCTGGCCCGAATCATCGACGTGCCGTTCACGGTCGCCGACGCCACGACCCTCACCGAAGCCGGCTATGTCGGCGAGGATGTGGAGAACATCATCCTGAAGCTGCTGCAGTCGGCCGACTACAATGTCGAGCGGGCGCAGCGCGGCATCGTCTACATCGACGAAGTCGACAAGATCAGCCGCAAGTCGGACAACCCCTCGATCACCCGAGACGTGTCGGGCGAGGGCGTGCAGCAGGCCCTGCTGAAGATCATGGAAGGCACCGTCGCCTCCGTGCCGCCCCAGGGCGGGCGCAAGCATCCGCAGCAGGAGTTCCTGCAGGTCGACACCACCAACATCCTGTTCATCTGCGGCGGCGCCTTCGCCGGGCTCGAGAAGATCATCTCGGCGCGCGGGCAGGGGACCTCGATCGGCTTCGGCGCGAAGGTCTCCGATCCGGACGAGCGGCGCACGGGCGAGATCTTCCGCCAGGTGGAGCCGGACGACCTGCTGCGCTTCGGCCTGATCCCGGAGTTCGTCGGCCGTCTGCCGGTGATCGCCACCCTGGACGACCTGGACGAGAAGGCCCTGGTGAAGATCCTCACCGAGCCGAAGAACGCCTTCGTGAAGCAGTACCAGCGCCTGTTCGACATGGAGAACATCGGCCTAACCTTCACCGACGATGCGCTGAACGCGGTGGCCCGCAAGGCTATCCTGCGCAAGACCGGCGCGCGCGGCCTGCGCTCGATCCTGGAGGGCATCCTGCTCGACACCATGTACGAGCTGCCCACCTATGACGGGGTCGAGGAGGTGGTGGTCAACGCCGAGGTCGTGGAAGGCCGCGCCCAGCCGCTGATCATCTACGCCGAGCGCCGCGACAAGGGCGGCGCGGCCTGAGGCCATCATTCGTCCGAGCCCTGGGCTTACGCGCTCGCGCGTCTGGGCGCGCCGGAGCTGCGTGCGCCCTACGCGCGTGAACCAGGCGAACGGGGCGCATCGTCGCGGCGCCGTGTGGCTCAGCTTGAACAATGGCGCAATCGCGCCACATAAAGACCTACCAAACCGCCGCAGTCCGGTGGTCGGGCCGTCCGATTCTGGCGCATCGTCAGGATGACCGCGGTCCGGGAGCCGAGGCCGAAGTGAACGGTCCGGCCAGGAGTGGATGCATCATGTCTGAGAATCAAATTCTGCCGATCCTGCCGCTGCGGGACATCGTGGTGTTCCCGCATCAGCCGGTGCCGCTGTTCGTTGGGCGCGAGAAATCCGTGCGCGCGCTCGAAGAAGCGATGCGCCACGACGGCAAGGAGATCCTCCTGGCGACCCAGAAGGACAAGGACGACGACGACCCCTCGCCGTCGGCGATCTATGACGTCGGCGTGGTCGCCACCGTCCTGCAACTCCTGAAGCTGCCCGACGGCACCGTGAAGGTGCTGGTCGAAGGCCGCGCCCGGGCCGGCATCGCCCGGTTCACCGAGCAGGCCGAGTTCTACGAAGCCGAGATCGCCTATGTGCAGGAAGACGGCGCGGGAAGCCCCGAGGCCGAGGCCCTGTCGCGCGCGGTGATCGAGCAGTTCGAAAACTATGTGAAGCTCAACAAGAAGGTGCCGCCGGAAGCCCTGGCCGCGATCCCGCAGATCGAAGCGCCCGGCGAGCTGGCCGACCGCATCGCCTCGCACCTGTCGGTGAAGATCAGCGAGAAGCAGAGCCTGCTGGAGATCTTCAATGTCGTGAAGCGTCTGGAGAAGGTCTACGCCCTGATGGAGGGCGAGATCTCGGTGATGCAGACCGAGAAGAAGATCCGCAACCGCGTGAAGCGTCAGATGGAGAAGACGCAGCGCGAGTACTACCTGAACGAACAGATGAAGGCGATCCAGCGCGAGCTGGGCGAACAGGACGACAGCCGCGACGAACTCCTGGAGCTCGAGCGCCGCATCAAGAAGACCAAACTGTCGAAGGAAGCCCGGACCAAGGCCGAGGGCGAGCTGAAGAAGCTGCGCAACATGAGCCCGATGTCCGCAGAATCCACGGTCGTCCGCAACTACCTGGACTGGCTGCTGTCCATCCCGTGGGGCAAGTCCAAGACCCGGGCGATCGACGTCGACAAGGCCGAGAAGATCCTCGACGAGGACCACTACGGTCTGGAGAAGGTCAAGGAGCGGATCATCGAGTACCTGGCCGTCCAGGCCCGGACTGGCACGCTCAAAGGCCCGATCCTGTGCCTGGTGGGCCCGCCCGGGGTCGGCAAGACCTCGCTGGGCCGCTCCATCGCCAAGGCGACCGGCCGCGAGTTCGTGCGCGTCTCGCTGGGCGGGGTGCGCGACGAGGCCGAGATCCGCGGTCACCGCCGGACCTATATCGGCTCAATGCCCGGCAAGGTCATCCAGTCGATGAAGAAGGCCAAGTCGACCAACGCCTTCTTCCTCTTGGACGAGATCGACAAGATGGGTTCGGACTGGCGGGGCGACCCGTCCTCGGCCCTGCTCGAGGTGCTGGACCCGGCGCAGAACTCCACCTTCGCCGACCACTACCTGGAGGTGGACTACGACCTGTCGCCGGTGATGTTCGTCACCACGGCCAACAGCCTCAACATGCCCCAGCCCCTGCTGGACCGCATGGAGATCATCCGCATCCCCGGCTACACCGAGGACGAGAAGCTAGAGATCGCCAAGCGGCACATCCTGGCGCGCCTGACCAAGGATCACGGCCTGAAGCCGCACGAACTCGTCGTGCCCGACCAGGCGATCCGCGACCTGATCCGCTACTACACCCGGGAGTCCGGCGTGCGCTCGCTTGAGCGTGAACTGGGCAACCTGGCCCGCAAGACCGTGCGCGACCTGGCGCGCGGCGGCGTGACGTCGATCACCATCGACGACGAGAAGCTGGCCCAGTACGCGGGCGTGCGGAAGTACAAGTACGGCGAAATGGACGCCGAGGATCAGGTCGGGATCATCACGGGCCTGGCCTATACCGACTTCGGCGGCGACATCCTGACCATCGAAGCGGTCAAGATGCCCGGCAAGGGCCGCATGTCCATCACGGGCAACCTGAAGGACGTGATGAAGGAATCGATCTCGGCGGCGAACAGCTATGTCCGCAGCCGGGCCACGAAGTTCGGCATCGAGCCGCCGTCCTTCGAGCGGACCGACGTCCACATCCACGTGCCGGACGGGGCCACGCCGAAGGACGGACCGTCCGCCGGCGCGGCCATGGCCACGGCCATCGTCTCGGTGCTCACCGGCATCCCGATCCGCAAGGAAATCGCCATGACCGGCGAAGTCACCCTGCGCGGGCGGGTCACGGCGATCGGCGGCCTGAAGGAGAAGCTGCTGGCGGCCCTGCGCTCCGGCGTGAAGACCGTGCTGATCCCGAGCGAGAACGAGAAGGATCTGGCCGACATCCCCGACAACGTGAAGGCGGGCATGGAGATCATCCCGGTCTCGACGATGGACGAGGTGCTGGCGCGGGCCCTGGTGCGTGCGCCGACGCCGATCGAATGGTCGGAGGCCGATCAGCCGGTGGCCGCCAAGACGGCCGACGGCGACGACGTGGAGACGGTGGTCACCCACTGACGCTACGCCTGCGCAGCGGGCAAACGGCCTGGAATCGGAGCGGCGCGGGGATTCCCGCGCCGCTCTCATTTGACGGATGTGTCTGGAGCGACATACTCGCGAACCCGCGCCCGGACCAGCGGCGTGCGGCGGGGCCAAAAAACACGTGGGAGAGGAAGCACAATGACTAAGGCCGAACTCGTCGCGGCGATCGCCGACAAGGCGGGTCTGAACAAATCGCAGTCCAAGGACGCGCTTGAGGCGTTCATCGATTCAGTTACGACGTGCCTGAAGGCGGGGCAGGAAGTGCGCCTGGTGGGCTTCGGCAGCTTCGTCCCCGTCAAGCGGGCGGCGGGGACGGCCCGCAATCCTCGCACTGGAGAGACCTTCCGGCGGCCGGCCTCGATGACGGCCCGCTTCAAGATCGGCGAGAGTCTCAAGGGCGCGCTCAACTGATCCTTCGGAGAGGTTGATCGAAGGGGCGGGCGCGGTGAGCGCCCGCCCTTTTCGATTCCGGCGCCCGCCGTCAAACGCCTGGAACGCATTCGAGCGGCGCGCGCACTTTCGCCGGACGGGGTCATGGGGCTAGAAGGGCCCCTGCGGGCGGCTAGCTCAGCTGGTCAGAGCACCTGGTTTACACCCAGGGGGTCGGGGGTTCGAACCCCTCGCCGCCCACCACCATTCCAAGGCGCGATCGTCGGGTCTCGATTTGGAACTTGCCCCGACGAATACGGTTGTATCAATCGGGGACAACCGGGCGGCGCGCGCTCATGTAGCGAGCGATTCAACGCCTGACCCGGGCGCCGCCCAACAGAATCATGCATCGGCCACCGAGCCGTCGGGGATCATACAGCTAAGTCATTGTTGCGCGGGTCGGTCGATCCGGACGAGTGGAATACGAGTCAGTCTACGAATGCTTTAACCATTAGGGAGTATAAGAAGGCCGCTTAAAGCCTTCTCGCGATGTTCGAAAAGGCCAGCGTGTTTGGTTAAATACTTAAGTTAAGCCCTGTTTACAGAATAGGGGGCGACTTGGGTGCGGAATACCGGGAAAAATGCCCAGCGACTTTTGATTTAGGCTGCGTAATTTGGCTAATTCACCTCGCCTTTTTCAGGCGAGACAATGGACACAAGGTGGTGCATGGCATTAATCTGTTCATTCCGAATCCGACGCGTCGATCGGCGCAAGGTCGGAGCTTAAGCATGGTTGAGCTGACGTCGCTGCTGCTGCTCGTGACCGCCGCCTATGGGGCGGCGCTTCTGCGTGCGCGGACGGTTGGCGCGCCGATTGCAGTCTTCGCCGCCGCCACCAGGATCAACGTCAAGACTTATACGGCTCCTTCCCGATGAACAGCCTCATACCGATCTCCCGCGAACTGCCCATGCTGCCCGAGCCCGGCGGCCCCAAGCCGCCGCGCCCGCCTCAGCCGCCGAAGGCGCTGGACCTGCGGGTGATCACCGGCGTGCTGCTGCAGCGCGCCCTGCTGGCTGTTGGCGTCGGCGGAGTCATCTTCGCGCTGGTGCTCGGCGCCGTGATGCACCAGAAGCCCGGCTATACCTCCACGGGCAGCATCCTGATCGACCCCGAGCGGTCGAATGCGACGCGAACCGACCAAGTCCGCGCGCCGCAAGCCGACATGAGCGGCATCGACACGCACGTCGCATTGCTGAAATCGCCGGCCATCGCCCGCGAGGTCGCGCGCCGGATGAAGCTGTACAACGATCCGGAGTTCAATCCGGCGATGAAGAAGGGGACCTTCCACGCGGCCGCCGCGCCGATCACAGGCGAGCCGGACGCCAGGAGCCTGACGATCGCCGGAGCCCGCCTGGCGGCCGCCACGGAAGTCCGGCACGCGGGCTTCAACTATGTCATCGACGTGCAGGTCAGCTCGGAATCGCCGGAAAAGGCCGCGCGCATCACGAACACCATGATGGACGTCTACATCCATCGCCAGCTGGCCACCAAGATCGAAGGGATCGCCCAGGCGAACGACGAGATCAACACCCAGCTCGACGCCATGCGGCGGGAAGTGGAAAGCGCCGAGTCGGCCGTTCAGCAGTACAAGAACGCCAACAGCCTGTTCACCACCGACGGCCAGAGCATGGCCGCGCAGGAAGTTTCCACGCTGAACCAGCAGATCGCCGCCGCCAAGGCGGACCGCGCCGAGAAGCAGGCGAAGTACGCAGCCGCCCTGGAGCAGGTGCGCAAGGGCAGCGGCGGCGCGGACGTCAGCGAGGCGCTGGGCTCGAACACGATCCGCGAACTGCGGGCCAAGGAAGCCGAGCTGAGCGTCAAGCTGGCCCAGCTCGAGCAGGATTTCCTGCCCGGCTATCCCGAGGTCAAGCGGACCAAGGCGCAGCTCGAAAACGTACGCGTCCAGCTTCAGTTGGAACTGAACCGGATTCTTTCCAGCCTGCGGTCCGACACCCAGGCGGCCGCGCAACGGGAAGGCTCCTTGTTGCAGAGCCGCGGCCAGGCTCAGGGCGGCCTCGTCTCCAACAACCGCGCTCAGGTCGGCCTCGTGGCGCTGCAGCAGCGGGCTGACTCGGCCAAGCAGATCTATGAGGCCTACATCACCCGCGCCAAGCAGGTGACCGCGGAACGCAGCCTCCAGCAGTCCGAGGCGACGGTGTCGTCGCCGGCCGTGGCGCCCTTGAAGCCGTCGTCCCCGAATATGTTCCTGGGCTTTGCAGCCGCGGTCGCGCTGGGCATGACGGGAGCGGGCGCCAGCGTCTTCATGGCCGAGCTGTGGACGAAGGTCCTGCGCAGCCGCCATGACGTGGAGAACGAGCTTGGGCTGCCCTTCGCCGGGCTGATCCCGGACCTGGCCTCCGTGGCGCCGAAGGGCCTGCGGCAGAACCCGCCGGACTTCCTGGTGACCCACCCGTTCTCGAACTTCGCCGAGGCGTTCCGAAATCTGCGCGCCTTCCTCATGCTGGGCGAACGCAACGGCCCGGCCAAGGTCGTGGCGCTCACCTCCGCCGTGCCGAAAGAGGGCAAGAGCACCAGCGCCATGTGCCTGGCCCGCACCCTGGCCATGACTGGCTCGACGGTGGTGCTGGTCGACTGCGACCTGCGCCTGCGCGGCGCCTCGCAATTCGCCGGGGACGTCGAGCGCGGCCTCGTCGAGGTCGTGGAGAACGGGCTTCCGCTGAGCGAAGCCCTGGTGCTGGACCAGGCGAGCGGCGCATGGATCTTGCCAGTGGCGCCGCGGCAGGCGCCGCTGAATGACCTCTTCAACCGGCCGCAGTTCGAGTACGTGCTCGAGGAGCTTCGTGGCCGGTTCGACTATGTCCTGCTCGACGCGCCGCCGGTGCTCGGCGTCGCCGACGCGCGCTTCCTGGCGACCATGGCCGATCGCGTGATCTTCATGGCGCAGTGGAACAAGACGCCTGCACGCGCCGCCCGGGCGGCGGTAGGGGTCCTGCAGGAAGGCGGCGCCAATGTGGTCGGCGCGATCCTCAGCAAGGTCGATGTGCGCAAGCAGGCGCTCTACGGCTACAGCGACAGCAGCGACTACTTCCACTATTACCGGGACTATTACCTTCCGGCGAGCGCATCGCAGACCGGGGGGGACCACGCGACGCCAATCGCTGCGCGGGTCACTTCGCGCACCAGCCGTCGGATGATCGGCAAGAGCTGAGCGGGTCGCGCTCGGGTCTGGATCGCCGCCTGGCGCGTTCGCAATGATCGCGTGGTTCGGCAGGCCAGACGGGTCCAGCAGTCTTGGGCGGGGGTCGTCTGCCGACGATCTCCTGGGAGGCAAGTCGTGAGCACGAGCGCTTCGCCCTATGACGGTGGGCCCTATGAGGGCGGGATGCTGGCGCAGCAGGGCCAAGGCCTGGTGGGCCGGCCGACGACCATCGCGGCCATCGTCATGCTGCTCATATTCAGCCACGCCTGGGTCTATCCGCTGGTGGGCGGCGAGGCCGCGGACGCGGCGGACCCCGGCTCGGTGGTGCGGGCGCTCTATTTCCCGGCCTATCTCATCGGCGGCGCGATTTTCCTGCAATCGGCCCGGGACGTATTTCCGGCGATTGCGCGCCAGCCGTTCCTGATCGCCATCGCCCTGGTCGTCGCGCTGTCGGTCACCTGGTCGATCTCGCCGGAGCAGACGGCGCGCCGGGCCTTCGCCTTCTATTTCACGACGCTTGCGGGCGTCGTCATCGGCGTGCGGTTTCGCTGGGCCCAGCTTGCGGAGGTGCTCGCCGCGACGTTCGCCATCCTTGCGGTGCTTTCCCTTCTCACGGTGGTCCTCTTTCCCTCCGTCGGGATCATGTCCACGATCTTCCCCGGGGCCTGGTGCGGCCTATGGAGCGAAAAGAACACCTTCGGCGGGAACATGACCATGGGGGCCGTCATCATGTTGGCGGCGAGCATCCTCAATCCCCAGCGCCGCCTGGTCTGGTGCGGCTTCGCGGCGCTCGCGATTTTCCTCGTGCTGATGTCCACCTCCAAGACGGCGCTGATCTGTCTGCTGCCGGGGCTTGGAGCGCTGGCCTTCGTGTCGGTGGCGGGGCGCGGCCCGACCTGGGGCGTGGTGAGCGGTTGGCTGCTCGTGCTCGTGGCGACGGCCGTGGCGGCCACATTACTGCTGAACCCCGATCTGCTGTTTTCGCTCGTCGGGAAGGACGCGACCTTCACAGGCCGCACGAAGATCTGGACGGCGGCCATGCGGCAGGTCGCGGAGCGCCCATGGACAGGCTACGGCTACGGGGTCTTCTGGGCGCAGAAGGGCGGCTGGGGCCCCTTGGCCTGGATCATCGCCGAGGCCGGCTTCAAGCCGCAGCACGCGCACAACACCTGGCTCGAACAGCTGATCGCGATGGGCGTCCTTGGCCTGACGGCGTTCAGTCTGTTCTTCATCCAGACGATCATTAGTTGCGCGGTCGCCGTATTCCGCAATCCGGGGGCCTATCTGGCCCTGCCGTTCTTCGTCGCCTACTCGCTCACCACGCTCACCGAGAGCGTAGGGGCGGTCTATAACGACCTCACCTGGGTGATCTTCTGCGCCTTCGCGGTGGCGCTCGCGGGGCGCAAGGCCCGGGGCGATGATTTTGAGCCCGAGGAGGCCGAGGCCGAGGCTTATTGATGGACTTGAGGCCGCGCGGCTCTATTTGCGGCCGTCGCAGGCGCTCAGCGCGCCGCTTCTGCGCCAGTGGACGATCAGGTCCGTGACCTGTTTGCGCGTGGAGCCGGACAGGCCGTTGTGCGCACAGATATTGGCGGCCAGCACCGAGGAATCGATGCGCGGCGTCTGCGCCACCTTCTCCTGGCACTGTTCCAGGATCTGGCGCTCCCAATTGACGCGGACGCGGGCGGCGCGGGCCGCGCGCGCCTCGGCGATCTTGGCGCTCCAATCGGTGGCCGCGCCGTCGAAGCCGGCGGCGCTTCTGTTTTCCATGACCGCGGCCGCCTCCCCAGCAAGGAGGGCCACCTCGGCGACATCATTCATCGTCGGCCCGCCTCGCGAGGCCGCGATCTTGCGGATCTTCGCCGACAGCGTCGAGGCGCGCCAAAGAATGTCGATCGCCGAACGCAGCGCAGCGACCGAATCCGGCGGCAGTTGGTCGCCGTGACGCTCCACGGCCTCGTGCGCGGCGAGCGCCAGGCCGTCGAGAGTCTGCAGGGCGTCGCTGTGGTCGAGGGTCGGGGGCAGGCCGTCGAAGGTCAGGCCGGCCTCGTCCAGCATGAGAAACGCGCGGCGGACCATATCGAGAAGGGTCGCGTTCAAACGCCAGGTACGACTCGGCGCCGCGCCGCCAACCGATTCCTGGCCGGGCTGAAGGACGTTCATTGGCGCGTCTCCCCCTTGCAGGGTTCGCGCCCTCGCGAACGGGGCGCCGTCGGCGTCGACATCGTATCAAATAGGCTCAGCGAAAACGTCCCCCAAGGGAGGAGTTGTTCCGTCCCGTACGGAGTTGTTCCTTCATCATGGAAGGTCCGATTGCAGATTCGGCGCCAGTTCATTTTACGCTGCACAGCCAACGGCGCGCGGCGCCTGCGATTTGCGCCGCAGAGGCCAGGTGATCTTCTCCATTTTCGACCAGCCGGTCGTCCATGCGCACGATCTCGTCGCCCATCGATCGCCGCACTATACCTCAAAGCCCCCCGGCCCGACTATGGGCCCTAAAACCGGGCGAAACGGGAAAGGTTCGGCGGGGTGGGCGCGCTAGCTTGGGGATAAACCGCGTCATTATGGGTGGCGCAGTCCGGCCCGCGCCGGTATGCGGACAAGGTTTCGGCGAGGCGCGCGATGCACTATCGACCCCTCGGCGCGACCGGCATGACCGTCTCGGAGATCGGCCTCGGCTGCGCCAGCTACTGGGGCAAGCCGGCCTTCGATGAGCGCACGGCGGTTCGGCTGGTCCACGCGGCCATCGAGGGCGGCGCCACCTTCTTCGACACCGGCGCCAGCTACGCCCTGGGCGAGGCCGAGCCGCGTCTGGGCCGGGCGCTGCACGGGCGCGACGCATCCGGCCTTGTGATCGCCACCAAGGCCGGCACCCGGGCGGAAGGCGGCAAGGTGGTGCGCGACTTCCGCCCCCAGGCGCTGGTCGCCAGCGCCGAGCGCAGCCTGCGCAATCTGGGGCTGGGCGTCCTTCCGCTGCTCAATCTGCACGGACCTTCCAGCGCGGACCTCAACGACGATGTGTTTGAGGCTTTGGACGGCCTGAAGCGGCGGGGCCTGGTGCGGGCGCTGGGGGTCAACAGCTTCGATCCGGCCCTTATCGACCAGGCCCTGGGCCTGCCGCTCTTTGACGTGGTGATGATCGACTACAATGTCCTGCGGCCCGAGCGCCGGGCCCTGGCCGCCAGGGCCGCCGCCGCGGGCAAGGGCGTGCTGGCCGGCATGCCGCTGGCCATGGGGCATACGGGCTTGCAGGTGCTCAAGATCCGCGGTCCGCAAGATGTCTGGTACGCGGCGCGTGGCCTTGTGCGGCATCGGGCTGAGGTGGCGCGGGGCGCCCGCTTCGCCTTCCTGAACCGCCTGCCGGACGTGAGCGGGGCGCAGGCCGCCCTGGCCTATGTGCTGGAGGACGCGAACGTCGCCTGCGCGGTGGTCGGCACGACCCGGCCCGCCCACCTGGCCCAGAACCTGGCGGCGTCGGGCCTTCGGCTCGCGCCGCAGTTGCGGGCGCGCATCCAGCGCGTGCAAGGGATCATTGACGGCCCTGGCTGAAGGTTGGAACGTGGGGCCCGGCAGAAGACTGGAGCCAGCGATGCCCTACAAGTTCGAGATCTCGAAAGACAAGGCGGGCGAGTTCCGCGTGAAGTTCAAGGCCCCGAACGGCGAGGTGATGTTCTCCACCGAAGGCTATTCCGGGAAGGCCTCGGCGAAGAACGCCATCGAATCGATGAAGAAGAACGGCCCCGACGCCGAGATCGACGACACCACCGACTAGGTTTCCGCCCCAGGGGTTGTCGGAGCGGCCCGCAGGGCACATAAGCGCGGCCCGCGCGCATCAGGGCCGCGGCTTGCGAGATCCCTATGGCGTTTCCCTCTGTCCACCCCGCGCTCGACCAGGCGCTGGCCTCGCAAGGGTTCAACGAGCCCACGCCCGTGCAGTCGGCCGTGCTGGCCATCGACCAGCCCGACCGCGACCTCCTGGTGTCCGCCCAGACGGGCTCCGGCAAGACCGTGGCGTTCGGCCTCGCCGCCGCGCCCCAACTGATGGGCGAGGCTGAGAAGTTCGGTCCGCCAGCCGAACCGCTCGCCCTGGTGATCGCCCCGACCCGTGAGCTGGCCTTGCAGGTGCAGCGCGAGCTCACCTGGCTCTACGCGCCCGCCGGGGGGATTGTCGCCGCCTGCGTCGGCGGCATGGACCCGCGCCGGGAGCAACGCGCGCTGGCCGCCGGGGCGCACGTGGTGGTGGGCACCCCCGGGCGTCTGAAGGACCATCTGGAGCGCGGGGCGCTGGACCTGTCGCGCATCCGCGTGGCCATCCTCGACGAGGCGGACGAGATGCTGGACCTGGGGTTCCGCGAGGAGCTCGAGTTCCTGCTGGAGGCGACGCCGACCGAGCGCCGCACCCTGATGTTTTCGGCCACCATCCCCCGGGAGATCGCCGCCCTCGCCAAGCGCTATCAGCGCGACGCCCTGCGGATCGACACCAGCACGGCGAACGAGCCGCACGGCGACATCGAGCACCGGGTGATCCGTGTCGCGCCAGGGGAGACCGAGCACGCCATCGTCAATGTGCTGCGCTTTTTCGAATCCCCCGGGGCCCTGGTGTTCTGCGCCACGCGCGAGGCTGTGCGCCGCCTGCATGGGGCCTTGCGTGAGCGGGGCTTCCAGGTGGTCGCCCTGTCGGGGGAGTTGAGCCAGAAGGAGCGCACCGACGCCCTGCAGGCGCTGCGGGACGGCCATGCGCGGGTCTGCGTGGCCACCGACGTGGCGGCGCGCGGGATCGATCTGCCGGACCTGGGTTTGGTCATCCACGCCGAGCAGCCAGCCAACAAGCAGGCCTTCCTGCACCGAAGCGGGCGGACCGGGCGGGCGGGGCGCAAGGGCGTGTCCGTGCTGCTGGCGCCCTACACCAAGCGGCGGCGGATCGAGCAGCTCCTGGCCTCGGCCAATATCGAAGCGGAATGGTCCGGACCGCCGAGCGCGGAGTCGATCCGCCTGGGCGACCAGCGCCGGATGCTCGCCGACCCGATGCTGGTGGAGCCGGTCGGCGAGGACGAGGCGCCGCTCGTGCAGGTCCTGCTGGAGGCGTGCACGCCTGAAGCCCTGGCGGCCGCGCTCGTTCGGCTGCAAAGGGCCAGGCTGCCGGCGCCGGAAGAGGTGTTCGACGATATCCAGCCGGGCGGCCGGGAAACTCGTGGTCCCCAGGAGAACCTTGGCCGGCCCGAGCGCTCTGAACGGCCCGACCGGTTCGACCGGCCTGAGCGCCAGGAACGGCTGCGGCCGGACGAGGTCTCCTGGTTCCGGATCAATGTGGGCCGGCGCAACCGGGCGGACCCCAAGTGGATCCTCCCGCTGATCTGCCGCCTGGGTCACGTGACGAAGAAGGACATCGGCGAGATCCGCATCTTCGAAAACGAGACCAAGTTCGGCATCGCCAAGACGATGGAAGACCGGTTCACCGCCGCCACCATGGCCGCCGCCGCGACGCAAGACGACGTGCGGATCGAACGCGCCGCCGCCCCGCCCGGGCCGCGCGAGCAGGACGCGCCGCGCGGTCCGCCCCGCAGTGGTCCGCCGCGCGGGGATGCTCGGGGGGAGCCCGGTGCGGACAGGCGGCCGACGATACGTCCGCGCCCAACCGGCAAGGGCCCTCCCGGCAAGGGGCCGCCCCGCAAGGGTCCTGGGGGAGACGGTCCTCCGAAGCACCCCAAGCGACGCCCGACCGGGCGCTGAGCCGCCGCGCGTCAGGCGCGCCGGAAGACCAGGCTGAGATTGTTGGCGGGCATGGCGATCCGGTCCGTCAGCGCCAGGTCGTGGCGCGCGGCGAGCGCCGTCATGTCCTCCAGCCGGCGCAGGCCCCAGGCAGGATTGCGGCGCTTCAGGTCCGCGTCGAAGGCGAGGTTCGAGGGAGCGGTCTCGACGGCGTCCTCCAGATAGGGGCCGTACAGATAGAGCACGCCGCCCGGTCGCAGGCGATGAGCCGCGCCAGCCAAAAGCGCCTCGGCGGCGGGCCAGGGCGAGATGTGCACCATGTTGATCGCCACGACCGCGTCGAACGGCGGGGCGGGCCAGGCGGCCTCGTCCATGACGTCCAGGCGCAGGGGCGGGCGAAGGTTGGGCAGGCCGGCCGCTTCCTGGCGGGCTGCGATGCTGCCCAGCGCCGCAGCGTCCATATCGGTGGGCTGCCAGACGACGCCGGGAAACCGCTCGGCGGCCCAGACGGCGTGCTCGCCTGAGCCGCTGGCGATCTCGAGGACACGGGCGCCCGGCGCCAGGGCCTTGGCCAGGACGGCGAGAATCGGCTCGCGGTTGCGGGCGCTGGCGGGGGAGGACAAGACAACGGGGTGAACCATGGGGCGAGCATACGCGCTTTCCAGGGCGGCGCTTGCCGTGCGCCGCGCCCGGGGCCAGCATTGACCTGACGGGCTAAGGATCGGATGGAGGGCGCGCCCATGGATGACGTGAAGAAGGCGACGGACGGTTTTTCGCGGCGGGAGTTCGCGGCGATGACCACCGTCGTGGCGGCGGGGGCCGGCTGCGCGAAGGCCGCGCCGGCGACCGCATCGGTGGATTTGCAGGTCAAGACCCCGGACGGGCTGTGCGACGCCGTCCTGATCCATCCGGCGGGCGAGGGGGCCTGGCCGGCGGTGCTGGTCTGGCCGGACGCCTTCGGGCTCAGGCCGAGCTTCCGGGCCATGGGCGCGCGGCTGGCGGGCGAGGGCTACACGGTGCTGGTGGTCAACCAGTTCTACCGGTCCCGCAGGCCGCCGATCTTTCCCGACCCGGTGAACTTCTCAGACCCGGCGGTTCGGGCCCAGCTCGGCGAACTGCGCAAGCTGTTGACGCAGGAGGCGGTCATGCGCGACGGCGCGGCCATGATCAGATTCCTGGACGGCCAGAAGGCGGTGAACGCCAAGGCCAAGGCCGGGGTGATCGGCTTTTGCATGGGCGGGGCGATGACGATACAGACGGCCGCGGCCGTGCCTGACCGCATCGGCGCTGGCTGCTCGTTCCACGGCGGGAGCCTGGTGACCGAAAATCCGGACAGCCCGCACCTGCTGATCCCGAAGCTCAAGGCGGCCTATTATTTCGGGATCTCGGGAGACGACGACGCCAAGGACCCGAAGGCGAAGGAGGTGCTGCGACAGGCGTTCGCGGCCGCGAAGCTGCCCGCCAAGATCGAGGTCTACGCCACCAGCAAGCACGGCTGGACGGTGACGGACAGCCTCGTCTACGACAAGCCGGAAGCCGAGCGCGCCTGGAGCGAGCAGACGGCCTTGTTCAAGTCGGCGCTGGTGTGACGGAGCAAGCGCGCGCCGCACAGCAAGCCGACCTCGCGCTCCTGGCCGCCGAGGCGGCGGACCTCGATGCGACGCTGGTCACGCTGACGCAGGCGGAATGGGACGTCGTGACCGGCTTCAAGGGCTGGCGCGTCTTCGATCATGTGCATCACCTGAACTTTTCGGACCTTCAGGCGGCGGAAGCGGCGGTCGATCCGAAGGCCTTCTGCGCCCGGCGCGACGCCCGCCGGGCGGCGGGCGGGCCTTCGCAGACCCTCGGCCCGGACGGGCCGCCGGACATTCCGCCTGCGGCGCTGCTCGCGCGATGGAGGGCGGGGTTGGCCGACCTCATCCCGGCCCTGGCCGCGCTGGAACCTGGGGTCCGGGTTCCCTGGTTCGGGCCGGACATGTCCGTGCGGGCCTTCGTCACCGCCCGGCTGATGGAGACCTGGGCGCACGGCCAGACGATCCATGACGCCGTGGGCCGACGGCGCATCGCCACTGACCGGCTGCGCCCGATCTGCGAGCTGGGCTGGCGCACCCTGGGCTGGAGTTTCCGCAACCGGGGGCTGGAGCCGCCGGCGGCGCCGGTGTCGGTGCGGCTGACGGCGCCGTCCGGGGCCGTCTGGACCTGGGGGGCCGCGGTCGCCGAGAACAGCGTGACCGGCCCGGCGGAGGACTTCGCCCTGGTGGTCTGCCAGTGCCGCAACCTGGCCGACACGGGTCTGCAGGTGAGCGGCCCGGCGGCCGAGGCCTGGATGGCCATCGCCCAGTGCTTCGCGGGCGTTCCGGCCGACCCGCCGGCGCCGGGCGAGCGTCGCGTGCGAGGAGACCTGGGATGAGCGGACCTTTGCGGGGCGTGCGCGTCCTCGATTTGTCGACCATCGTGGCTGGCCCGATGGCGACCCAGATCATGGCGGACCAGGGCGCGGACGTAATCAAGGTCGAGGCGCCGCCGATCGGCGACCGGGGCCGCAATCCTGGCTCGTCACGCAACGGCGTGAGCGCGACCTTCCACATCTTCAACCGCGGCAAGCGCTCGATCATGCTGGACCTGAAGGCGCCGGCCGGACTGGAACTCATGCGCCGGCTGATCGGCCAGACCGATGTCCTGCTGCACAACTTCCGGCCGAAGGTGATGGCCAGGCTTGGGCTCGACTACGAGAGCCTGCGGGGGGGCCATCCCGAGCTGGTCTATGTCGCCATCAGCGGCTTCGGCGATGAAGGGCCGATGGCCGACCGCCCAGCCTACGACCACATGGTCCAGTGCTACGCCGGCTTCGCCGCCTTGCAGGCCGATCCGAAGACGGGCGCCGACGCGGACGGGGGCGGCCCGAGCCTGATCCGCAACGTGGTGGTCGACAAGCTGACGGCGCTCACCGCCGCCCAGGCGGTCACCGCGGCCCTCTACGCCAGGGCGGGCGGGGCCGGCGGCCAGGAGGTGAAACTCTCGATGCTGGGCTCGGCCATCGCCTTCCTGTGGCCGGACGCGGCGGTGAAGAACCACCTGGTGGGCGAGGGCGCCCAACTGAAGCCCTCGATGGCCGACTTCTGCCGCCTGTACCGGTTCAAGAACGGCTATGCGACCTTCAGCGCCAGCGACGCCTCCTTCGCGGGCCTCTGCCGGGTTCTGAAGGCGCCGGCCGGCAATGACCCGCGCCTGCAGGACAGCGTCGGGCGCCTGAAGGAGCTGGCGCTGATGGCCGAGGTGGAGCGCCAGCTGGCGGCCGCCGCAGCCGAGCTCGACGTCGACGAGGGCATCGCCCTCCTGGAAGCCAACGACGTGCCCTGCGCCAAGGTGCTGTCCCTGGAGGACCTGCCTGATCATCCACAGGTGCGGGCGAACGGCTATCTGAGAATAGCCGAGCACCCCGTCGCGGGGCCGATCATCGAGCCGCGCCCGGCCGCCGACTTCTCCGCCACGCCGGTGGAGCCGACCGGTCCCGCGCCGGGCCTGGGCGAACAGACGGACGCGATCCTGGCCGAGCTGGGTCTCGATTCAGACGCGGTGGCGGGCCTGCGGGCGCAAGGGGCCGTCGGCTAGATCGGTCAAGTCGGCGGGCCAGGCGACTTCGAGGTGTTCGCCGGCTGGCAGGTTCGCGTCTCGCCGCACGGATCATCGCCGCGCCGGGCCCTAACCGCAGGGGTGCGACGCCCGAAGTTCAATCCCGGTCGTCCCTAGGACGGCGTCCAGCGGTCCCAGTAGGTGATGGATTCCGGGGGCGGGCGCTGGCTGGGGCTGAACCCCTCCCCAATGGTGTAGGCCACCGGGATAAGCGCGGCCTGGGTCACGTCTTCCGGGACGCCAAGGATCGCCGCCGCGTCCGCCGCGCACCTCAGGTGCAAGGTGGTCAAGGTCGTGCCGAGGCCGCGCGCCCGGGCCGCCAGGCAAAAGCTCCAGATGGCCGGATAGATGGAGGCGAAGAAGCCGGCGCTGGCCCGGCCTTCTTCGGGCGGGCTGCCCAACAGGCAAGGGATCACGTGGACCGGCGCCTCCTGGAGGTGGTCGGCGAGGTACTGGGCCGAATCGTAGACGCGGACGGTCTGGTCCTGGCCGGCGGCCTGGGCGGTCGCGCGGGACTCTTCGAAATAGCTGGTCGCCACGCTGCGATAGAGGTCGGCCAGGGCCCGTCGCTGGCCTGGATCAGTGACTACGATCCACCGCCAGGTTTGGCGGTTGGAGCCGGTGGGCGCCTGTTGCGAGAGGCGAATGCAATCGAGGATCAACTCGCGCGGCACAGGCCGCGAGAAGTCGAGCCGCTTGCGCACCGCACGTGTGGTCGACAGGAGCTCGTCGGCGCATTCGAGGTGAAGCGGCATCGTGGAGCCTCCGGACTTCCTGAGCGTCGGCGCCACCTGGCGGCAGCGCCAGCACCGGGTCAAGTCGAAGGCGCCCCGAGGGCCTGCGGCTAGGCGGCCTGCGCCAAGCCGAGTTCCGCCACCGCTGCTGGGACTGCGGCGAAAGCCTCCTGCAGGGCGGCCTGCCGTTGCTCTGGCCCGATGGCGACGCCCTCGGCGCGGACAAGGGTGATGTCGGTCCCGATGAACCGGAACACGGCGCGAAGGTAGGGCTCGTGGAAGTCGAGGTCCGCCTGCGGCGTTCCGGGCGCGTAGAGGCCGCCGCGGGCCGAGGCGATGATCACCTTCTTGCCGCCGGCCAGCCCTTGAGGGCCTTCAGCCGTGTAACGGAAGGTCTTCCCGGCGACGAGGATTCGGTCGAGCCAGGCCTTGAGCTGGGAGGGAACGCCGAAATTGTACATCGGGGCGCCGATGACGATCACGTCGGCGTCGAGGAATTCTTCAAGGGCGCCGCCGTCGTCGTCGTTCAGGGTCGCCAGGCCGCGGCTGTCGAGGTGAGGGACCGGTTGGGCGTCGAGGTCGCGTCGCACGACCTGCAGACCGGGAATCAGGTCGCGGGCGGCCTGGACGACAGCGGCCGAGACCTGCCGGCTGACGGATCCCTCTCCGGTGATGCCGGCGTCGATGTGCAACAGCTTCATGTTCGTCTCCGTGGATTTGATCTACGGCCAGGAAGCTATTGATGCGACAATGGCCCCGGTAGAGCGGCTTTCCAGGACAGTTTGTTGCGATTGGGGAACGATAATCCATGCGTGACCTGAACGATCTGAGCTTCTTCGTCGACGTGGTCGCCAACGCCGGTTTCTCGGCCGCGTCGCGGGCCACTGGTGTCCCGAAGTCGCGGATCAGCCGCCGGGTGGCGGCGCTGGAGGCCCAGCTCGGGGTTCAGCTGGTCGAGCGCACCACACGCCGCTTTCGGGTCACCGATGTCGGCGAAGCGGTCTACCGGCACGCCCGGGCCGCGCTCAATGAGACGGAGGCGATCGACCACGTCGTCTCGCGACTGAAGGCCGAGCCCCAGGGACTGGTGCGGATCAGCTGTCCGCTGGACGCCGACCGGGTGCTGGCCTCCGCCTTGCCGGCGCTCCTGGCCAGATACCCGCAGCTTCGCGTGCAGGTGATCGTCACCAACCGCAGGATCGACCTGATCGAGGAGAACGTCGACGTCGCGATTCGCGTTCGCGAGACGCTCGACACGGACCCCGATCTCCAGATGAGGAAAATATCGCGCGACGGTTCGGTGCTGGTGGCGAGCCCGGACTTTCTGGCGACGCACGCCGCGCCGGAAAGCCCCTCCGCGATCGTGGGCCTGCCGACGCTCGGCCACACGGACCGACCGGAGCTCGTGCGCTGGACCCTGGTGAACGCGGCGGGCGAGGAGACGACGGTCCTGCACGAGCCGCGACTGGCGGCCAGCACTTTCCCGATCCTCCGGCAGGCGGCGATCGACGGGGTGGGCGTCGGCTTGCTTCCGGAGCTGTCGTGCCGCGAGGCGCTCGCCGACGGCCGTCTTGTACGGATCCTGCCGGACTGGGCGTCACGGCACGGCATCCTGCATCTGGTCTTCACTGCGGGCCGCAGCCAGCTCCCCGGCGTGCGCGCTGTGATCGAGTTCGCGGCCGCGGCCCTCAATCCGCGCTACGCGACATGGGACCTCGACGTGTGAGCCCGCAGGGGCTTGAGGCCGCATAAGGCTGTCGGCTGTGGCGCGGGCGCCGCTCGGATGGATCATGATCTCGAGAGGGGCGCCGCGCCGCTGGGCGGAATGGCGCGAATGACGGGACTTGAACCCGCGACCTCCGGCGTGACAGGCCGGCGCTCTAACCAACTGAGCTACATCCGCATCGCTTCCGCAAACGCGAGGCGCGTCTGATATGACTCGCCCCTGATCGTGTCAATCCGCAAGCGTCTGCAAGGCGCCCTGACAGCTTCTGTCGCCGATGTGCAAACCGCCGTTTGAACGCCGCGCAAGGCTGGTCTAGAACGGCGCCGACTCTCGAGGGCTCTATGAACGCGTTCCTTCTGCAGTACCTGCCCATTGTGATCTTTTTGGGGATCGCAGCGGCGCTGGGGGTGATCTTCGTCGTGGCCGCCGCGGTGCTGGCGCCGACCAATCCGGACCCGGAAAAGAACTCCGCCTACGAATGCGGATTCAACGCCTTCGACGACTCCCGCATGAAGTTCGACGTGCGGTTCTATCTGGTCTCCATCCTCTTCATCATCTTCGACCTCGAGGTGGCCTTTCTGTTCCCCTGGGCGGTCACCCTGATGAAGCTGCCGGCGGCCGCCTCGCAGTTCGCCTTCTGGTCGATGATGACCTTCCTGGGCGTGCTCACCGTCGGTTTCATCTACGAATGGAAGAAGGGAGCGCTCGAATGGGAGTGATCACGCCCGCTGGCGGGACGGTTCCCGCGCTTTCGGCCGGGCGTTCGTCCGTCGAGGGTTACGACCCCAAGAGCCATGACCCGTTCTTCGACGGGATTTCCGGCCAGCTGGCCGACAAGGGATTCATCACCGCGGCGGCCGACGACCTGATCACCTGGGCGCGCACCGGCTCGCTGATGTGGATGACCTTCGGCCTGGCCTGTTGCGCGGTGGAGATGATCCAGTCCGCGATGCCGCGCTATGACCTGGAGCGCTTCGGCTTCGCCCCGCGCGCCAGCCCGCGCCAGTCGGACGTGATGATCGTGGCCGGCACGCTCTGCAACAAGATGGCCCCGGCCCTGCGCAAGGTCTACGACCAGATGCCGGAGCCGCGCTACGTCATCTCCATGGGCTCGTGCGCCAACGGCGGCGGCTACTACTATTTCAGCTATTCGGTGGTGCGCGGCTGCGACCGCATCATCCCGGTGGATATCTATGTCCCCGGCTGCCCGCCGACGGCCGAGGCCCTGGTCTACGGCGTGCTGCAGCTGCAGAAGAAGATCCGCCGGACGGGGACCATCGAGCGATGAGCTGGCCGAATTCCAGCGAAGCGCTCGAGGCGCTCGGCCAGGCCATTGTGGCCAATAGCGCCGGGGCGATCACCTCCAGCGAAGTCGCCTATGGCGAGCTGAACCTGACCGCCCAGATGCCGCAGATCGTCGGCGCGCTCACCCAGTTGCGCGACCATGCGGACTGCCAGTTCCAGCAGTTGATCGACCTGACCGGCGTCGACCGGCCGGAGCGCGAGCGGCGCTTCTCGGTGGTCTATCACCTGCTGTCACTGACCAAGAACCTGCGGGTGCGGCTGACGGTGGAGACCGACGAGGACACCCCCGTGCCGACGGTGACGGGGGTCTATCCCAACGCCGACTGGTACGAGCGCGAGACGTTCGACATGTACGGGGTGTTCTTCGAAGGCCATCCGGACCTTCGCCGCATCCTCACCGACTACGGCTTCCACGGGCATCCGCTGCGCAAGGACTTCCCGATGACGGGTTATGTCGAGCTGCGCTACGACGACGAGCTCAAGCGGGTGGTCTACGAGCCCGTGAACGCCACCGAGTGGCGCAAATGGGACTTCCTGTCGCCGTGGGAGGGCGCCGAGCGCGGCTTCGCGGCCCTGCCGGGCGACGAGAAGGCGCTGCCCAAGCCGGCGGAGACGAAATGAGCGCCGAGGTGGAACTGCCTGTCGTCGCGGCAAGGGCCGCGCTCGTGACCGAGGCTCCGGTTCAGGGCGAGACCCCGATCCGCAAGTTCAACATCAATTTCGGCCCGCAGCACCCGGCGGCCCACGGCGTGCTGCGCCTGGTGCTGGAGCTGGACGGGGAGGTGGTCGAGCGGGTGGACCCGCACATCGGCCTCCTGCACCGTGGCACCGAGAAGCTGATCGAGGCGCGGCCCTACGCCCAGACGATCGGCTACTTCGACCGGCTGGACTATGTGGCCCCGATGAACCAGGAGCACGCCTATGTGCTCGCTATCGAGAAGCTGATCGGCGTCGAGGTTCCCGAGCGCGGCAGCCTGATCCGGGTGCTCTATTCCGAGATGGGCCGGATCCTGAGCCACCTGCTCAACGTGACCACCCAGGCCATGGATGTGGGCGCGCTCACCCCGCCGCTGTGGGGCTTCGAGCAGCGTGAGAAGCTGATGGTGTTCTACGAGCGCGCCTCCGGGGCGCGCCTGCACGCCAACTACTTCCGGGTCGGCGGCGTGCGCCAGGACCTGCCCGAGGCGCTGGTCCGCGACATCAGCGACTGGTGCGACGCCTTCCCCGCCGTGCTCGACGACATCGAGGGGCTGATCACCGAGAACCGCATCTTCAAGCAGCGCAATGTCGACATCGGCGTGGTGTCGCGCGAGCAGGCCCTCGCCTGGGGCTTTTCCGGCGTGATGCTGCGCGGTTCCGGCGTGGCCTGGGACCTGCGCCGCAGCCAGCCCTATGAGCGCTATGACGAGTTCGAGTTCGAGATTCCGCTGGGCCTGAACGGCGACTGTTACGACCGCTATCTCTGCCGCATGGAGGAGATGCGCCAGTCGACCAAGATCATGAAGCAGGCCTGCGATCGGCTGATGAAGACGCCGGGCCTGGTGCTGACAGCGGACAACAAGGTGGCCCCGCCGCGCCGGGGCGAGATGAAGCGCTCGATGGAGTCGCTGATCCACCACTTCAAGCTCTACACCGAGGGCTACCGGACCCCGCCGGGCGAGGTCTATGCCTGCGTCGAAGCGCCGAAGGGCGAGTTCGGCGTCTATCTGGTGTCCGACGGCACCAACACGCCGTACCGCTGCAAGATCCGCGCGCCGGGCTATCCGCACCTGATGGCCATGGACTGGATGAACCGCGGGCACATGCTGGCCGACGTCTCGGCCATCCTGGGCTCGCTCGATATCGTGTTCGGGGAGATCGACCGATGAGCCTGCCCGGAGGCCCGAGCCTCGCCGATCTCGCCCAGGCCCAGCTTGAGGCCTATAACGCATTGGATCTGGATGCTTATTGCGGTTTCTTCACTGAGGACGTGAAGGTCGCCGACCTGAACGGGGCGGTGACGGTGGACGGCATTGCGGCCTATCGCGCCAAGTACGCCCAGGTGTTCGCCGACTTCCCCAAGAACCGCGCCGACCTGCTCTCGCGTATCGTCCTGGGGAACACGGTGATCGACCACGAGCGCGTGGACCGCGGAACCGGCGCGCCGACCTTCGAGGTCGCGGCCATCTACACCTTCGCCGGCGACAAGATCGCCCGCGTCGACTTCGCCAAGTGAGGGCCTCTTGAGCGTTCGCCGCCTCTCGCCCGACCAGCCGGACAGCTTCGCCTTCAAGCCCGACACGCTGAAGGCCGCCAAGGAATGGATGGCCAACTTCCCGGACGGCCGCCAGCAGTCGGCGGTGATCGCCATCCTGTGGCTGGTGCAGAAGCAGGAGGGCTGGGTCAGCGAGCCGGCCATCCGCGCGGTCGCCGACCTCCTGGGCATGGCCAAGATTCGCGTTCTGGAGATCGCCACCTTCTATACGATGTTCATGCTGGAGCCGGTGGGCAGCCACGCCCTGGTCCAGGTCTGCGGCACCACGCCGTGCGCCCTGCGCGGGGCGGGCGAGTTGATGGATGTCTGCAAGGCCAAGATCGGGGCGAAGGATCATCGCTCGGCCGACGGCAAGTTCTACTGGCAGGAAGTGGAGTGCATGGGCGCCTGCTCGTCCGCCCCCATGGCCGCGATCAACGACTATTATTACGAGGATCTGACGCCGGCGGCCCTGGCCCAGCTCATCGACGACTTCGGCGCCGGCAAGACCCCGGCGCCTGGCTCGTTCATCGGCCGCCAGTGCGCCGCGCCGGACGGCGGGCCGCTGACCCTGACCGACGCCAAGCTCTATGACGGGTCCGCCGCCAAGCCGCTGAAGACCCTGCCGAACCTGCCGCCCAAGGCCAAGGCTCCCAAGAAGGAGCCCGCGGCGTGAGCATCGACGTAATCATCGGGTTCGCCGCCGCCCCTCGGCGCGCCTTGAGGGGAGTCTAGGATGGTCGGGATCCTGGAGGACAAGGACCGCATCTTCACCAACATCTACGGCGTCCACGACTGGGGGCTGGAAGGGGCGAAGAAGCGCGGCTGCTGGAACGGCGTCGATCTGATGCTGGCGCAGGAGCCGGAGTGGATCTGCGACCAGATCAAGAACTCGGGCCTGCGCGGCCGGGGGGGCGCGGGCTTCCCCACCGGCCTGAAGTGGACCTTCATGCCCAAGCAGGTGGGCGAGCGGCCGCACTACCTGCTGGTCAACGCCGACGAGTCCGAGCCGGGCGCCTGCAAGGACCGCGAGATCCTGCGCAACGACCCGCACCTGCTGATCGAGGGCTGCCTGGTCGCCTGCCGCGCCATGCGGGCGCACACCGCCTACATCTATGTCCGCGGCGAGTACGTGCATGAGCGCGAGCGCCTGCTGGCGGCCATCCGCCAAGCCTATGACGCCCGGTTGATCGGCAAGAACAACGTCTTCGGCTGGGATTGCGACGTGCGCGTCACCCACGGGGGCGGGGCCTACATCTGCGGCGAAGAGACCGCGATGATGGAGAGCTTCGAGGGTAAGAAGGGCCAGCCGCGTCTGAAGCCGCCGTTCCCGGCTGGCTCGGGCATCTATGGCTGCCCGACCACGGTCAACAACGTCGAATCGATCGCGGTGGTAGGCACGATCCTGCGCCGCGGCGCCGATTGGTTCGCCGGCTTCGGCACCGAGAAGTCGACGGGCGTCAAGCTGTTCGCCGCCTCCGGCCACGTCAACAAGCCGTGCGTGGTCGAGGAGACGGTCGGCATCCCGATCAAGCAGCTGATCGAGGACCATTTCGGCGGCGTGCGCGGCGGCTGGGGCAATCTCAAGGCGGTGATCCCCGGCGGCATTTCGGTGCGGATGATCCCGGCCGAGGAGTGCGAGACCGCGATCATGACCTTCGAAGACCTTCAGGCCCGCGGCTCGGGCCTGGGGACCGGCACCCTGATCGTCATGGACAAGGACGCCGACCTGGTGCGCGCCATCGCCCGCGCCGCTTATTTCTACAAGCACGAGAGCTGCGGCCAGTGCACGCCCTGCCGCGAAGGCACCGGCTGGATGTGGCGGGTGATGGAGCGGATGGTGACCGGCGAGGCCGACATGCGCGAGATCGACATGCTGCTGGACGTGGCCAGCCAGGTCGAGGGCCACACCATTTGCGCACTTGGCGATGCGGCGGCCTGGCCGATCCAGGGCCTGTTCCGCCACTTCCGCCACGAGGTGGAGGAGCGCATCACCCAATACCGCGCCGGCAAGCCACACGTGCAGGGCGTAACCCTCGTGGCGGCGGAGTAGCGCGATGGGGATAGCCGTACCTGAAGGACGCCTGTTTCAACTGGATGCCGCGTTTGGCGACCACGTTGATCAGTTGCACCCTCAGCTCGTGAAGCTGTTGGAAACCAAGCCATTCACCTACGCAACCAAGGCCAAGTCGCTACCTGAGTCGGTCGTCTATCTTTTCTCAAACGAGAATGGTCCGTACTACGTGGGCCGATCACGCAAATTTTCGCAACGATTGGGCAATCATTGCCGGATGGGCTCACAGCCCAATCAGGCATCGCTCGCCTACAAGATGGCGTGCAGAGCAGTTGGCTTCCGGCCCGTGGGATATTCGAAGGAAAGCGCGTGGAAACAGGCGCTTGGTACAGTTCCCGGGCTCAAGCCTGCATTTGATGTGGCAAAAACTTCGCTGTGCGAGATGCAGATTCGTTACGTCGAAGAGAAGGACGACGTGCGGCAGGCGCTTCTAGAAATCTACTGCTCTGTCGCGCTTCAGACGCCTCAAAACACTTGGAAGACGAGCTGATGCCCATAGCCAAGGTCAACGGCGTCGAGGTCGAGTTCGAAGCCGGCATGAACGTGCTGCAGGTGGCCGAGCTGGCCGGGGAGGAGATCCCGCGCTTCTGCTACCACGAGCGCCTGTCCATCGCCGGCAACTGCCGCATGTGCCTGGTCGAGGTGAGGCCCGGCCCGCCGAAGCCGCAAGCCTCTTGCGCCCTGCCGGCCGCCGAGAACATGGAGATCATCACCAACTCGCCGATGGTGAAGAAGGCGCGCCACGGGGTGATGGAGTTCCTGCTCATCAACCACCCGCTGGACTGCCCGATCTGCGACCAGGGCGGGGAGTGCGACCTGCAGGACCAGGCCATGGGCTATGGCCGCGACGACAGCCGCTACCTCGAGAACAAGCGGGCCGTCGAAGAAAAATACATGGGTCCGTTGATCAAGACGGTGATGACCCGCTGCATCCAGTGCACGCGCTGCGTCCGGTTCATCACCGAGGTCGCCGGCGTGCCGGACATCGGCCTGATCTCGCGCGGCGAAGACGTCGAGATCACGACCTATCTCGACAAGGCGGTGGCCAGCGAGCTGTCGGCCAATGTGATCGACCTGTGCCCGGTCGGCGCCCTGACCCACAAGCCTTGGGCGTTCAACTACCGGCCCTGGGAGCTGAAGAAGACCGAGAGCGTCGACGTGATGGATGCGCTGGGCTCGGCGATCCGGGTCGACAGCCGCGGGCCGGCCGTGCTGCGCGTGCTGCCGCGGGTCAACGAGGACATCAACGAGGAGTGGATCAGCGACAAGACCCGCTACGCCATCGACGGGCTGTCGCGCCAGCGGCTGGACCGTCCCTATGTGCGGGGCGCTTCGGGCGCGCTGCAGCCGGCCTCCTGGGACGAGGCGTTCAGCGCCGTCGCCGCCAAGCTGAAGGCCGCCGCGCCCGAGCGCATCGGCGCCATCGCCGGCGACCTGCAGGACGCCGAATCCATGAAGGCGACGGCGGACCTGTTCCGGGCTCTGGGCGTGAGCAATCTGGACTGCCGCCAGGACGGCATGGCCCTGGGCGCGGGCCCGCGGGAAAGCTGGCTCTTCAACTCGACCATCGCCGGCATCGAGGCGGCGGACGTCATCCTCCTGGTCGGGACCAATCCGCGTCTAGAGGCGCCGGTGCTGAACGCGCGGCTGCGCAAGCGCTGGCTGGCCGGCGCGCTGCGGATCGGCGTGATCGGCGAGCAGGCGGACCTGACCTACGAGTACGACTATCTGGGCGCTGGGGCGAAGACGCTCTCGGGGTTGACCCGTTCGAAATCGGACTTCGTGGCGGCGCTGAAGAGCGCCAAGGCGCCGGCGATCATCGTCGGGACCGGGGCGCTGGCGCGGACGGACGGGGCTGCGGTGCTGAGCGCAGCGGCGGGCGCAGCCAAGAGCTTTGGCCTGGCCTGGAACGTCCTGCACACGGCGGCGGGACGGGTCGGCGGGCTCGACCTGGGCTTTGTTCCGGGCGAGGGCGGCAAGACCGCCTCGCAGATGGTGCAGGCGGGGGCGCTGGATGTGCTCTTCCTGCTGGGCGCGGACGAGATCGACCTTTCGAAGTCCGACGCCTTCAAGATCTATCTGGGCACGCACGGGGACGCCGGGGCGCACGCCGCCGACGTGGTCCTGCCGGGCGCGGCCTATACCGAGAAGAACGGGCTCTATGTGAACACCGAGGGCCGGGTCCAGATGGGCCTGCGCGCGGTGTTCCCGAAGGGCGAGGCGCGGGAGGACTGGTCGATCCTGCGGGCCCTGTCCGAACGCCTGGGCGCCAAGCTGCCCTATGACAGCCTGGACCAGCTCCGGGCGAAGCTGTTCGCCGAGCACCCGACCTTTGGCCAGATCGACCTGGCGCCGGGAACGCTGGGCGCGCCGAAGATCGACTTCGCCGCCTTCGGCCAGAAGGGTGAGACGGACGAAGCTCCGTTCGCCAGCCCGATCCGCGCCTTCTATCTCTCCAACCCCATCGCCCGGGCGAGCGTGACCATGGCCGAGTGCCAGACGCTGGCCGCCGGCGCGGCGAAGATCGCGGCGGAGTAGGGGCATGGACGCCACCAATTTCTGGGCGACGCCGGGCGGCTGGACGGTGATCACCGTGGGCCAGATCCTGGCCGTGACGATCTGGATCCTGCTCTCGCTCGCCTTCCTGCTGCTGGCCGACCGAAAGATCTGGGCCGGGGTGCAGATGCGCAAGGGCCCCAACGTGGTGGGTCCGTTCGGCCTGCTGCAGTCCTTCGCCGACTTCCTGAAGTTCGTCCTGAAGGAAATCGTCATCCCCGACGGGGCGGACAAGGCGGTGTTCATCGCCGCGCCGCTGATCTCGTTCATCCTGGCCTTCGGGGCCTGGGCGGTGGTGCCGCTGGCGCCGGGCTGGGTGGTCTCGAACCTCAATGTGGGGGTGCTCTACCTCTTCGCGATCTCCTCGCTCGGGGTCTACGGCATCATCATGGGCGGCTGGGCTTCGAACTCGAAGTATCCATTCCTGGGCAGCCTGCGCTCGGCGGCGCAGATGGTGAGCTACGAGGTCTCGATCGGCTTCGTGATCATCACCGTGATCCTCCTGGCCGGGACGATGAACCTGCAGCTGATCGTCGAGAAGCAGGCCGGCGGGTTCTGGAACTGGAACTTCCTGGGCGGCGGCGGGCTGACCCACCTGCCCATCGCCCTCGTCATGATCCCGATGACGGTGATCTTCTTCATCTCGGCCCTGGCCGAGACCAACCGGCCGCCCTTCGACCTGCCCGAGGCCGAGTCCGAGCTCGTGGCCGGCTACCAGGTGGAATATTCCTCGACGCCGTACCTGCTTTTCATGATCGGCGAGTACGCGAACATCGTCCTGATGTGCGCCCTGATCAGCATCCTGTTCTTCGGGGGATGGCAGGCGCCGATCGACTTCGCCTTCGTCCACGACTGGGCGCCCACGGCGCAGAGCTTCTACGGCTTCATGTGGTTCTTCGCGAAGATCATCTTCTGGTTCTTCATGTTCGCCATGGTGAAGGCGATCGTGCCCCGCTACCGCTACGACCAGCTCATGCGGCTGGGCTGGAAGGTGTTCCTGCCCACCTCCCTCGTGGCCGTGGCCCTGGTGGCCGGCTGGCGCGTTTTCGGGCCGCCGGCGTGAGGGGCGCGGTGATCCTTTTCGCGGCGCTCGCGCTTACGGGCTGCGCCACAAGCTCGCCGATGGACGGGCTGGCCAATTACGACGAGCTCGCCAAGGCGCGGTCCGACTGCCTCGCCAAGGGCGGGGAGCTTTCGCTGGTCTCCGGCGGCGATCCGCAGGTGCTCGGCGATTTCAAGTGCAAGAGGAAGTGAGCCGCTGATGTTCCAGAGGATCGGACAGGCGATCAAGGGCGCGGCCCTGATGGACTTCGTCGGCGCCTTCGGGCTCGGCATGAAGTACATGATGCGGCCCAAGGCGACCGTGCAGTACCCGCACGAGCGCAACCCGCAGAGCCCGCGTTTCCGCGGCGAACACGCCCTGCGGCGCTATCCCAACGGGGAAGAGCGGTGCATCGCCTGCAAGCTCTGCGAGGCGATCTGCCCGGCCCAGGCGATCACCATCGAGGCCGAGCCGCGCGCCGACGGCAGCCGCCGGACCACGCGCTACGACATCGACATGGTGAAGTGCATCTATTGCGGCCTGTGCCAGGAGGCCTGCCCGGTGGACGCCATCGTCGAGGGGCCGAACCTGGAGTTCGCCGTCGAGACGCGCGAAGAGCTCTATTACGACAAGGCGCGACTGCTCGATAACGGCGACCGCTGGGAGCGGGAGATCGCGAAGAATCTGGAACTGGACGCGCCCTATCGTTAAGAGACGGGCGCGATTCCGCGGGTGTTGGACGCCGCGCGCGGCCTGATGGGCCGCCGACGGCGGAACGGGTGTTATTAGAGCGTGACAGCTTCAAGTGGAAACCGGTTGAAGCGGCCGTCACGCTCTAAACTTTTGAAGATCGACCCTTTCCGGTTCGGATTTCATCCGAACCGGAAAGGGTCTGAGGGGAGCTAGACCCGCAGATGGCCGTGCAGGCGATCGCATTCTACGTGCTGGCGCTGATCACCCTGGCCTCGGGCCTGGCGGTGGTTTCGGCGCGCAACCCCGTGCACTCGGTGTTGTTCCTGATCCTCGCCTTCTTCTCGGCGGCGGGCCTGTTCGTGCTGCTGGGGGCCGAGTTCCTGGCGATGCTGCTGGTCGTCGTCTATGTCGGCGCGGTCGCGGTGTTGTTCCTCTTCGTGGTCATGATGCTGGACGTCGATTTCTCCCAGCTGCGGCAGGGCTTCGCCCGCTACCTGCCCCTGGGCGGGCTGGTCGCTGGCGTGCTGGCCCTGGAGATGATCGTGGTGGCCGCCTCGGTGGCGACGCAGGGCGCGGCGCACCTGAACACCGGCCCGGCGGAACCCACCGACGTGACCAACGCCGAGGCGATCGGGCGGGTGCTCTACACCGACTATGTCTACTTCTTCCAGGCCGCGGGCCTGGTGCTGCTGGTCGCCATGATCGGCGCCATCGTCCTGACCTTGCGCCACAAGCCGGGCGTGCGCCGTCAGGTGATCGCCGACCAGGTGGCGCGCGGGCCGAAGACCGGCATGCGCATCGTCTCCATCAAGCCGGGCGAGGGAATCGGCGAATGAGCATCAGCCTCGCCCACTATCTCGCGGTCGCCGCGATCCTGTTCACCATCGGGGTGTTCGGGATCTTCGTGAACCGCAAGAACGTCATCGTCATCCTGATGTCGATCGAGCTGATCCTCCTGGCGGTGAACATCAATCTCGTCGCCTTCTCGGTCTATCTGCACAACGTGGTGGGGCAGATCTTCGCCATGTTCGTCCTGACCGTCGCGGCGGCCGAGGCGGCGGTGGGACTGGCGATCCTGGTGACCTTCTTCCGCAACCGCGGCGACATCGCCGTGGACGACGCCTCGATGATGAAGGGCTGAGGGAATGGATCCGAAGCTCCTCGTCACTGTCATCCTGTTCGGGCCGATCATCGGCGCGGCCATCGCCGGCCTGTTCGGACGCCGCATCGGCGACGTCCCCTCGATGGCGGTGACCACCGGCCTGCTGATGCTGTCGGCCGTCCTGTCCTGGTACGTGTTCATCCAGTGGACCTGGGGCGGGCTGGAGCCCTTTACGATCACCTATGCGCCGTTCATCCAGGTGGGGAACTTCATCTCCAACTGGTCCTTCCGGCTCGATGGCCTGTCGGCGGTGATGCTGGTGGTGGTGACCACCGTCTCCTCGCTCGTGCACCTCTATTCATGGGGGTACATGGCCGGGGACGACTCCAAGCCGCGGTTCTTCGCCTACCTGTCGCTGTTCACCTTCGCCATGCTGGCCCTGATCAGCGCCGCAGACTTCATGCAGCTGTTCTTCGGCTGGGAAGGGGTGGGGCTGGCGAGCTACCTCCTGATCGGCTTCTGGTACAAGAAGCCCACCGCCAACGCCGCCGCCATCAAGGCCTTCGTGGTCAACCGCATCGGCGACTTCGGCTTCGCGCTCGGCATCATCACGGTGTTCTGGGCGTTCGGGTCGGTGCAGTTTGCTGAGATCTTCCCGCAGGCTGCGGCCGGCGCGGCGCGGACCTGGGACTTCATCGGCTATAACTGGAGCCTGATGGACCTGGCCTGCGCCCTGCTGTTCGTGGGCGCCATGGGCAAGTCGGCCCAGTTCTTTCTGCACACCTGGCTGCCGGACGCCATGGAGGGCCCGACGCCGGTCTCGGCGCTGATCCACGCGGCCACCATGGTGACCGCCGGCGTCTACATGGTCTGCCTGCTCTCGCCGATGTTCGAGTTCGCCCCGACGGCCAAGAACATCGTGACGGTGATCGGCGCGGTGACCGCCCTGTTCGCGGCCACGGTCGGCCTGACCCAGAACGACATCAAGCGGGTGATCGCCTATTCGACCTGCTCGCAGCTCGGCTACATGTTCTTCGCCGCGGGCGTCGGCGCCTACCAGGCGGCGATGTTCCACCTGTTCACCCACGCCTTCTTCAAGGCGCTGCTGTTCCTGGGCGCCGGCTCGGTGATCCACGGCATGGCGCACGAGCAGGACATGCGCCGCTATGGGGGCCTGGCGAAGTACCTGCCGGTGACCTACGCGGTGATGACCATCGGGACCATCGCGATCACCGGCCTGGGCATCCCCGGCGTCGAACTTGGCTTCGCCGGCTTCTACTCCAAGGACTCGATCATCCACGCGGCCTACACAGCCGGCGGCGCGGGCCATCCGATGGGCTACTTCGCCTTCGTCATCGGCATCTTCGTGGCGGGGTTGACGGCCTTCTACTCCTGGCGCGTGGCCTTCTTCACCTTCAACGGCCACGCCCGCTGGACGAGCGAAGACCTGGAGCATCACTGGCACAACCGCGACCACGACCATGGTGCGCACGGCTCACATTCGGACCACGCCAGCTCAGCCCAGGAAGAGACCCACGACGAGCCGCTGGCGGACACCCACGACCAAGCGCATGGGGATCACCTGCCCCACGAGAGCCCCTGGACCATGCGCCTGCCGCTGATCCTGCTCTCGATCGGGGCGATCGCGTCGGGCTTCCTCTTCCATCACCAGTTCATCGGCGCCGAGCAGCACGAGTTCTGGCGGGGCGCGATCTTCACGGCGCCGAACAACCACGTCCTGGCCGAGCACGAGGCTCCGCTGTTCGTGATCTGGGGGCCGCTGGTCGTCTCGGTGCTGGGCCTGCTGGTCGCCGCCTACATGTACATCTGGCGCGAGGGCACGGGGGCGCGGCTGGCGGCCCACAACGGGCTCCTCTACGTCTTCTTCTACAACAAGTGGTTCTTCGACGAGCTCTACCAGGCGACCTTCGTGCGGGGCGCCAAGTGGCTGGGCGACCTCTTCTGGAAGGGGGGCGACCAGAAGATCATCGACGGCTTCGGACCGGATGGCGTGGCCGCCGTCTCCCAGATGGTGGGGCAGGGCGCGAGCCGGGTGCAGAGCGGCTATGTCTACCACTACGCCTTCGTGATGCTGCTGGGCGTGGCGGGCTTGCTGTCCTTCGCCCTCTGGGCCTGGGCCTAAGGGGAGGGCGAGACCATGACCGGACTGCTTTCCCTCATCACCTTCGCTCCGCTGATCGGCGTGGCGGCCATCCTGCTCCTGCGGTTCGCCGGCAAGGCGAACGGCGGCGAGACGCCGGCCCAGGCCAGGGCCGCGCGCTGGATCGCCCTGGCGACCACGCTGGCGGTGTTCGCGCTTTCTATCCTGCTGGTCGTCCAGTTCGATCCGTCGGACGCGGGCTTCCAGTTCCTGGAGAACGCCGACTGGTTCGCGGGCCTGCATTACCGCATGGGCGTGGACGGCATCAGCGTGCTCTTCGTCCTGTTGACAGCCTTCCTGATGCCGCTGTGCATCGCCGCGTCCTGGACGACGATCGACAAGCGGGTCCAGGAGTACATGATCGCCTTCCTGGCGCTCGAGACCCTGGTGATCGGGGTGTTCTGCGCCCTCGACCTGGTGCTGTTCTACATCTTCTTCGAGTTCGGCCTGGCGCCCATGTTCATGATCATTGGCGTCTGGGGCGGCAAGAACCGGGTCTACGCGGCCTACAAGTTCTTCCTCTACACCCTCTTGGGCTCGGTGCTGATGCTCGCCGCCATCCTGGTGATGATCGGCACGGCGCACACCTCCTCGATCCCCGAGCTCATGGTCTACAAGTTCGCCCCCGGGCTGCAGACCTGGCTGTGGCTGGCCTTCTTCGCCTCCTTCGCGGTGAAGATGCCCATGTGGCCGGTGCACACGTGGTTGCCCGACGCCCACGTCGAGGCGCCGACCGCCGGCTCGGTGATCCTGGCCGGGATCCTCCTGAAGCTCGGCGGCTACGGCTTCATGCGGTTTTCCCTGCCGATGTTCCCGCAGGCCTCGGAGCATTTCGCGCCGCTGGTCTTCGCCCTGTCGGTGATCGCCATCGTCTACACCTCGCTGGTGGCGTTCCGGCAGACCGACATCAAGAAGCTGATCGCCTATTCGTCCGTGGCCCACATGGGCTTCGTGACCATGGGGATCTTCTCTGGCAACGCGGTGGGCGAGCAGGGCGCGCTCTACCAGATGCTGAGCCACGGGGTGATCTCGGGCGCGCTCTTCCTCTGCGTCGGGGTCGTCTATGACCGCATGCATACCCGCGAGATCGCCTTCTACGGCGGGCTGGTGAACCGCATGCCCTGGTACGCGGCGGTCTTCATGCTGTTCACCATGGGCAATGTCGGCCTGCCCGGGACGTCCGGCTTCGTCGGCGAGATCCTGACCATGACCGGCGTCTATCAGGCCTCCACCTGGACGGCGCTGGTCGCGGCCACTGGCGTGATCCTGTCGGCCGTCTACGCCCTGACCCTTTATCGGCGGGTGATCTTCGGCGACATCGCCAATCCGGCATTGGCGCAGATCACCGACCTCGACTGGCGGGAGGTGGCGATCTTCACGCCGCTAATCGTCGCCACCCTCGTGCTCGGCGTGGTTCCTTCACTCATCTTCGACGTGACCCAGACGTCCGTGGATCACCTCGTGGCGGCCTATGTCGCCGCCGTGGGCGGGTGAGGAGGCCCGGACGATGACGTTCTCTGACCATCTGGGCCTGGCCATGCCGGAGATGATCCTCGCCGGGTCAGCTCTGTTCCTGCTCGTCTGGGGCGCTTTCCAGCCCCGCACCGGCGCGCTCTTCACCCTGGCCTCGATCCTGGCCCTCGCCGCCGCCGCAGTAGCCGCCGCCACCGGGCCGCTCGGCAAGGGCTTCGCCGGCGGGATGGTCGCCGATTCCGCCTCGGCCTTCGCCAAGGTGGCGATCTATGCCGCCAGCGCCGTCTGCATTCCGCTCAGCCAGCGCTGGTTCGAGCGGCGCGGCATGCGCAATTTCGAACTGCCGGTCCTGATGATCCTGGCCGCGCTCGGCATGGGCATGATGGCCTCTGCGGACGACCTGATCTCGCTCTATGTGGGCGTCGAGCTGCAGTCCCTGGCGCTCTACGTCCTGGCCGCGATGCGGCGCGACGACGCGCGCGCCTCGGAGGCGGGGCTGAAGTATTTTGTGCTGGGGGCGCTCTCCTCCGGCCTGCTGCTCTACGGCGCCTCGCTGGTCTACGGCTTCGCCGGCTCGACCCTGTTCTCCGACATCTCCGTGGCGGTGAGTTCGGGGGCGGGGACCGGGGTGCTGTTCGGCCTGGTGTTCCTGATCTGCGGCCTGGCCTTCAAGGTGTCCGCCGCGCCCTTCCACATGTGGACGCCGGACGTCTATGAGGGCGCGCCGACGCCGGTGGTGGCCTTCTTCGCCGCCGCGCCGAAGCTGGCCGCCATGGTGCTGTTCGCCCGGGTCCTGACCGAGGGCTTCCCCGGGGCGACCGAACAGTGGCGCCAGGTGCTGGTGCTGATCGCCCTGGCCTCCGTGGCCGTGGGCGCCTTCGCGGGCCTGGCCCAGCGGAACCTCAAGCGCCTGTGGGCCTATTCCTCCATCGCCAATGTCGGCTACGCGATCCTGGGCCTTGCGGCCGGGAACGCCGAGGGCGTCCAGTCCATGCTGGTCTTCATGGTCCTCTATATGATCGACGTGACCGGCTTCTTCGCCTGTCTCGCCGCCCTGTCGCGCGACGGGCGGGACATGGAGACGATGGATGATATGGCCGGCCTCTTCAAAGAGCGGCCCGGCATCGCCCTGGCCATGACCGCCTTCTCGCTGTCGGCCCTGGGCCTGCCGCCCTTCTCCGGCTTCTGGGCGAAGTTCTATGTCTTCAAGGCGGCGCTGGGCGCGGGCCTGGCGATCCCCGCCGTGCTGGGCCTCGTGGGCAGCGTGGTGGCCGCCTACTACTACCTGCGCCTGATCAAGGTGATGTGGTTCGACGTGGCGCCCGGCGCGACGGATAAGCCGCCGCTTGAGGCGCGGGCCATCGCCTATATCCTGGCGCTGTTCTCGTTCCCCGTGGTGATGGGCGCGCTGGTGTTTCTCGATCCGCTGGCCGCCCAGGCCGCCGCCGCGTTCGGCCTGGCCTAGGTGGCGGTTCCCCCGGTCGAAACCTACGAGACGCTAGATTCCACCAACGCCGAAGCCCGCCGCCGAGCCGAGGCGGGGGAGGCTGGTCCGGTCTGGATCCTGGCCCGCAAGCAGACGGCCGGGCGCGGCCGCAGGGGCCGCGACTGGAGCACGCAGAACGGCAACCTCGCCGCCACCCTCCTGACCATCTCGCCCAAGCCCGCGGCGGAAGCCGCCCAGATCGGCTTCGTCGCGGCCTTGGCGGCCGCCGACCTCGCCCAGACCTGCATCGGACCCGGCGCCGCGGCCCTGAAGTGGCCCAACGATCTGATGGTCCACGGGCGCAAGGCCGCAGGCATTCTGGTGGAATCCGGCGCCCGATCGGACGGGAGCCTGTGGCTGGCTGTCGGGATCGGCGTCAACCTGGCGCGTGCGCCGACCGACGTGGAGCGCCCCGCCACCGCCTTCGCCGAGCACATCGCCGGGCCCGCGCCCGCGCCCCGCGACGCGCTCGACATCCTGGCCCGCGCCTTCGATCACTGGCGCGGGGTCTGGGAGCGCGAGGGCTTTGCGCCCATCGCCGCGGCCTGGTCCCAATGCGCCTATGGCCTTGGCCGGCCCTGTGAAGCGCGCCTCGCCTCCGGTGTGCTCACCGGGACAGCCGAAGGCCTCGATCCGGACGGCGCGCTGCGCCTGCGGTTGGAGAGCGGCGAGACGGCGCGCATAACGGCGGGCGACGTCTTTTTCGAGGAAATCTGAACGCATGCTGCTCGCCATCGAACAGGGCAACACGAACACGTTGTTCGCTGTCCATGACGGCTCGGAGTGGATCGCCCAGTGGCGGGCGGCCACGGACTCGAGTCGCACAGCCGACGAGTACGCCGTGTGGCTGTCCCAGCTCCTGGGCATGGGAGGGCTGCAGTTCGGGGCCCTGGACGCCTGCATCATCTCCAGCGTCGTGCCCCAGTCGATCTTCAACCTGCGCAACCTGTCGCGCCGCTATCTGCACGTCGAGCCCCTGGTGATCGGCGAGAACGTCGACCTCGGCATCGCGGTGCGGATCGACAAGCCGTCGGAGGCCGGGGCCGACCGGCTGATCAACGCGATCGGCGCCCACATGGTCTATCCCGGCGACCTCATCGTCATCGACAGCGGGACGGCCACGACCTTCGACGTGGTCGCCGCCGACGGGGGCCTCGAGGGCTGCGCGATCTCGCCGGGCATCAACCTGTCCATGGAAGCCCTGCACGCCCACGCCGCCAAGCTGCCGCGCGTCGCCATCCAGAAGCCGCAACGAGTCGTCGGCAAGGACACCGTCGGCGCCATGCAGTCGGGCGTCTTCTGGGGCTACATCGCTCTCATCGAGGGCCTGATCGCCCGCATCAAGGCCGAGTGGGAAAAGCCCATGACCGTCGTGGCGACCGGTGGCGTGGCCGCCCTGTTCCACGGGGCGACCCTTGCCATCGACCACTTCGATCCCGACCTGACGATCAGAGGCTTGCTCGAGGTCTACCAGCGCAACACCCGAAAGTCGGTATGACCCGCAAGCTCCGCCCGGACGACGAACTCGTATTCCTGCCGCTCGGCGGGTCGAACGAGATCGGCATGAACTTCAACCTCTACGGCTTCGGCCCGCCGCATGCGCGCAAGTGGATCGTCGTCGACCTGGGGGTGACCTTCGGCGACCAGACGACGCCGGGAGTGGAAATCATCCTTCCGGACCCGGAGTTCATCGAGCAGCACGCTGACGACATCCTGGGCATCGTCATCACCCACGCCCACGAGGACCACCTGGGCGCGGTGGCCTGGCTCTGGCCGCGCCTGCGCGCGCCGCTCTATGCGACGCCGTTCACCGCCTTCCTGATGCGCGAAAAGCTGCGGGAAAAGGACCTCCTCGACGAGGTCGAGATCACCGAGGTGCCGCTGGGCGGGCGCATCCAGCTCGGCCCGTTCGACATCGAGCTGATCACCCTGACCCATTCGATCCCCGAGCCGAACGGCCTGGCGATCCGAACGCCCCTGGGCGTGATCCTGCATACCGGCGACTGGAAGATCGACCCTGACCCCCTCACGGGCGGCGTCACCGACGAGGACGCCATCCGCCGGTTGGGCGACGAGGGCGTGCTGGCCATGGTGTGCGACTCCACCAACGTCTTCGTCGACGGCCGGGCGGGGTCGGAGGCCGACGTGCGCGCCGCCCTGACCCCCTTGATCGCCAGTCTGACGGGCAAGGTGGCGGTCGCCTGCTTCGCCTCCAACGTCGCGCGCATGGACAGTGTCATCCGCGCGGGCCAGGCGGCTGGGCGGCGGGTCTGCATGGTCGGCCGATCGATGATCCGGATGGCGGCGGCGGCGAGGTCCGTCGGGCTTCTGAAGGACATCTCCCCCTTCATCAGCGAGGCGGAGGCCAACGCGCTGCCAGCGCCCAAGGTCCTCTATCTCTGCACGGGCAGCCAGGGCGAGCCGCGGGCGGCCCTGGCGCGGATCGCCGACGGCACCCATCCACACGTGAAGCTGGGGCAGGGGGGCGCCTGCATCTTCTCCTCGCGGGTCATTCCGGGTAACGAGATCCCGATCCGCAACCTGCAGAACAAATTGGCCGACCGCGGCGTGCGTCTCTATACCGAGCGCGACCATCCGGGCATCCACGTCTCCGGCCACCCGTGCCGCGACGAGCTGGCGCAGATGTACAGCTGGGCCCGACCGACGATCGCGGTGCCGACCCACGGCGAGCGCCGGCACCTCCTCGAACACATGGCTTTCGCCCGCGACTTGCAGACGCCCCAGCAGGTGGCGCCCCGCAATGGCGACATGGTGCGCCTGGCGCCCGGGCGCGCCGAGATCATCGATGAGGTCTCGGCGGGAAGGCTCTATGTGGACGCCGGCGTCGTGACGCCCGAGCACGGCGAGGCCCTGCGCGAGCGGCGGCACGCGGCGTTCAACGGGATGCTCGCCGCCTCGGTGGCGCTGGACGGGCGCGGGCGGCTGGTGTCGGGGCCGCAGGTGCGCGCGCTCGGCCTGCCGGCCGACGCGGACTATCCGATCGAAGACGTGCTGGACGACCTGGCCACGGCGGCCGAGGAGGCCCTCGAGCGGCTCTCCAAGAACGACCGTGACGTCGACGAAACGGTTGAGACGGCGATCTCCCGCGCCCTGAAGAAGGCCAGCCAGCGCATCTGGGGCCGGCGACCGGTCGTGGAAACGACGGTGTTGCGGCTCTAACCCCGCTCGTCCCGGCGAAAGCCGGGACCCAAGCTGAGGTTGGAGATCCCGCTTTCCTTGTCCGCAAACGGCGCCAGGCCCGTGCAATCCCTGTAAGCCGCAGACTCGGCTTGGGTCCCGGCTTTCGCCGGGATGAGCGGCGGGGCGGGGAGCGTCCGGGGCCGGCGAGGGGCAGCCGCAAGGTTTCCACGCCTCTGCGGCGCCGAACCTCTCCCCAGAGCTCCGTGAACTGGTCTATATGCGGGCCAAGAACGCCGCGACGGATACTGGAGCCATGATCGGAAAACTCAACCACGTCGGGGTCGCCACCCCCTCCATCGACGCCTCGGCCAAGATGTATCGCGACATGCTGGGGGCGACGTCCTTCTCCGAGAAGTTCGTGATGGAGGAGCAGGGCGTCTGGGTGCAGTTCGTCAACCTGCCCAACAGCCAGATCGAGCTGATCGAGCCCTATGGCGAGAAGTCGCCCATCCACGCCTTCCTGGCCAAGAACCCCAAGGGCGGCCAGCACCACGTCTGTTTCGAGGTGGAGGACATCATCGTCGCCCGCGACGACATGGTGGCCAAGGGCGCGAGCGTGCTGAACAACGGCGTGCCGCGCATCGGGGCGCACGGCGTGCCGGTGATCTTCGTCCATCCGAAGGACATGGGCGGGGTGCTGGTGGAGCTGATGGAAACCCCCAAGGGCGGCCACTGATGAGCCTTGCGACCGGCATCGCCATCTATCTGACCCTGTGGTGGACGGTGCTGTTCGTCGTCCTGCCGCTGGGCGTGGTCAGTCACGCCGAGGCCGGGATCGACAAGGGCGACGGCGGCGATCCCGGCGCGCCGGTCGATCCCAAGCTGAAGCGCAAGTTCCTCACCACCACCTGGGTGTCCGGCGTGATCTTCAGCCTGGTGTGGCTCGCCTTCCACTTCCATCTGGTCAGCCTGGCGAGCCTGTCCGGGGCGGCTTAAGCCCTTCTTGGGCGCGGCGCGTTGCCAATCGGGGCGGGGCAGGGCAATCAAGGGCGCTTCGCCCACCGTTTTCGGGAACCGCTCCAGCATGCGTCTTTCGCGATACTTCATGCCCACGCTGCGGGACGCCCCCGCCGACGCGCAGATCGTCTCGCATCGCCTGATGCTGCGCGCCGGTCTGGTGCGCCAGGTCGCGGCCGGGATCTACGCCTGGCTGCCGCTGGGCCTGAAGGTCCTGAAGAAGATCGAGCAGATCGTCCGTGAGGAGATGGACCGGGCAGGCGCAGTCGAGATCCTGATGCCGACCCTGCAACTCGCCGACCTGTGGCGCGAGAGCGGCCGCTATGACGACTACGGCGAGGAGATGCTGCGCATCAAGGACCGCAACGAGCGCGACCTGTTGTACGGCCCCACGGCGGAGGAGGTCGTCACCGACATCTTCCGAAGTTATGTCAGGTCCTACAAGGACTTACCGAAGAATCTTTACAATATCCAGTGGAAGTTCCGCGACGAGCGGCGCCCGCGGTTCGGGGTGATGCGCGGCCGCGAGTTCCTGATGAAGGACGCCTATTCCTTCGACATCGACGAGGCGAGCGCGCGCCGGTCCTATAACCGGATGTTCCTGGCCTATCTGAACACCTATGCGCGGCTGGGACTGAAGGCGATCCCGGTGCGGGCCGACACCGGGCCGATCGGGGGCGACCTCTCCCACGAGTTCATCATCCTGGCGGAGACGGGCGAGAGCGAGGTCTTCGCCCACCGCGACCTCGTGGAGATGGGCGCGCCGGGGCCGGACCTGGACTGGGACGGCGACCTGCAGCCGCTCGTGGAGCAGCGCACGCGGCTCTACGCCGCCTCGGACGAGATGCACGACCAGGCCCGCTTCGAGGCCGAGGCGCCCGAGGACAAGCGGATGACCGCGCGCGGTATCGAGGTCGGGCACATCTTCTATTTCGGCGAGAAGTACTCGCGGCCCATGAAGGCCGTGGTGGCGGGGCCCGACGGGGCCGAGCGGCCGGTGCAGATGGGCTCCTACGGGGTCGGCGTCTCGCGGCTGGTCGGCGCGATCATCGAGGCGAGCCACGACGATGCCGGGATCATCTGGCCGCAATCTGTGGCGCCGTTCGGCGTCGGGATCGTCAACCTGCGCCCGGGCGACGCCGCGGTCGATGCGGCCTGTGAGACTGCCTATGCGGCCCTGACCGCCGCGGGGCGCGAGCCCCTGCTGGACGACCGGGACGAGCGGCCGGGCGCGAAGTTCGCGTCCATGGACCTGGTGGGCCTGCCCTGGCAGTTGGTCATCGGCCCGAAGGGGCTGGCCGACGGCTTGGTCGAGATCAAGCGGCGCGCCACGGGCGAGCGCCAGAGCCTGCCGCTCGAGGCCGCGGTACAGGCGATCATCGCGTGACCCCAGGCGGACGCGCGCCGCCGTTCGGCCGCTGGGAGCGCATGCTGGCGGCCCGTTACCTGCGGGCGACGCGCAAGCAGCAGGGCGTAGCCCTGATCTCGATCATCTCGTTCGTCGGGATCACCCTGGCGGTGGCGGTGCTGATCATCGTCATGTCAGTGATGAACGGCTTCCGTGACGAGCTCCTGACCCGCATCCTGGGCTTCAACGGCCACCTCTACATCTCCGGCGCCACCCTCGACCCCCTCCAGCGCGACCAGATCGTGCGCCGGGTGACCGCCGTGCCCGAGGTGCGCCAGGCCGTCCCGGTGATCGAGGCCCAGGCCATGGCGCTGGGCCAGGGCCAGATCTCGGGCGCCATCGTGCGCGGCCTGTCCCCAGCCGACCTGCGCGGCACGAAGATCGTCTCCGGCAATATCACTCGCGGCTCGCTCAAGAGTTTCGGTCAGGGCGAATATGGCGGGGACGAGATCGTGGTGGGCGAGCGGCTGGCCCAGCAGCTCGGCGTGCGCCCCGGCGATCCCCTGACCCTGATCTCGCCCACAGGCGGGGCGACGGCGTTCGGCGCCACGCCCCAGCGCAAGACCTATACGGTCGGCGCCACCTTCACGGTGGGGATGAGCCAGTACGACCAAGCCTATATCTACATGCCCCTGGAGCAGGCCCAGATCTTCTTCGGGCGCGAGGACCTGGTGGACGTCATCGAGGTGAAGGTCGCCGATCCCGACAAGGCCATCGCCATGAAGCCTGCCGTCCAGGCCGCGGCCGGGCCGCTGGCCCTGGTCAGCGACTGGACCCAGCGCGATTCCTCCTTCTGGGGCGCGCTGAAGGTCGAGCGCAGCACCATGCGACTCATCCTGTTCCTGCTGGTGCTGATCGCGGCGCTGAACATCATTTCGGGCCTGGTGATGCTGGTGAAGAACAAGACCCGGGACATCGCCATCCTGCGCACCATGGGGGCGGGCCAGGGGTCGATCCTGCGGATCTTCTTCATGACCGGAGGCTCCATCGGCGTCGCCGGGGCTGTCGCCGGCCTGGCGATCGGGGCGCTGTTCTGCACCTTCATCGACGAGATCCAGAGCCTCGTGGAGTGGGTCACCGGCCAGAGCGTGTTCTCTTCCGATGTCTATTTCCTCAGTCGGATACCGGCGAAGATCGACTGGAGCGAGGTGACGCTGATCGTCGGATGGACGCTGGCCGCGTCGTTCGCCTTCTCGATCTACCCCGCCTGGCGCGCCTCCAAGATCGATCCGGTGGAGGCGCTGCGTTATGAGTGAGCCGGTCCTTTCGATCCGCGGCCTGGAGCGCACCTATGTCACGGGGGACACGCTGCTCCCGGTGCTGCAGGGCGTCGACCTCGACATCTATCCCGGCGAGATCGTCGGTCTGGTCGGACCGTCGGGGTCGGGCAAGTCCTCGCTGCTGCACGCCGCAGGGCTGCTGGAGCACCCGGACGCGGGCCGCATCATCATCGAAGGGCGCGACTGCTCGGACCTGGATGAGCGGGCCCGCACGCGCGTGCGGCTGGCCTCGATCGGTTTCGTCTACCAGTTCCACCACCTGCTGCCGGAGTTCTCGGCCCTCGACAATGTCGCCCTGCCGCTGATGATCGCCGGCGCCTCGCTGGCGGCCGCCCGGGCGCGGGCGTCCGACCTGCTGGGCGAGCTGGGCCTGGCCGCGCGCACCCATCACCAACCTGGCCAACTCTCCGGGGGCGAGCAGCAACGGGTGGCCGTGGCTCGGGCCCTGGCCAACGCGCCGCGCCTGCTGCTGGCGGACGAGCCCACCGGCAACCTCGACCCCCATACCTCCGAAGCGGTGTTCGAGAACTTCTATCAGCTGGCCCGGACCCAGGGCGTGGCCGCGCTCGTGGCGACCCACAATCTGGCGCTCGCCAGCCACATGGACCGGGTGCTGGGCATGAAGGACGGGCGCCTGGAAGTGCTGCCCGCCGGCCGTCTCTCGCGCGCCTAGGCCTCGCCCTCTGAGTTCAGGCGGTAGCCGAGGCCGGGCTCCGCCAGCAGGTATTTTGGGATCGAGGCGTCGGGCTCGATCTTGCGGCGCACCTGCCAGGCCAGCACGCGCAGATGCATGACGTCGGCGTCGCTTTCCGGGCCCCAGATGCCGGCGATCAGATCCTTGTGCGAAACGACCGCGCCCTTCGCCGAATTGAGCACGCGCAGCATCTCTGTCTCGCGCATGGTGAGCCGGCGCACTATGCCCTCGACCACCACGGTGCGGTTCTTGAAGTCGAACTTCAGGCCCGGAATGTGGTCTTCCTGGGCGGTCGCGCCGGACGGACGCATCGCCACGCGCAAACGCGCGAGAAGCTCGCCCATGGAGAAGGGCTTGCTGACGAAGTCGTTGGCGCCCCGGTCGAGGGCGTCGATCTTCTCTTCCTCAGACGTCCGGACGGAGAGGACCACGATCGGGGCCTGCGAGATCGCCCGCACGCGGCTGATGACCTCCTTGCCGTCGATGTCGGGCAAGCCAAGGTCGAGGACGATGACGTCGAAGGGTTTCGATTGCAGCGTGTTGATCGCCGCCTGGCCGGTCTTCACCGTGGTGGTGCGATAGCCCGCTGCGCTCAGGGTCGAATCAAGCATGCGCAACAGCTGCTCCTCGTCGTCGACCACGAGGATGTTCGGGTTGCTCCGGCTCATGCGGCGAAACCGTCCAAGGACCCAGGGCGCCGACAGGCCTCACAAGGGTCGCGCCCGAACATGTTCAACTGTGAGTTTCCTATGAAACTCAATGCCTTAGGGTAGCGATGCGCGAAAATCATAACGCCATTTAAATCGACTTTGATTCGTGCCTGTGCGACCAACAAACACACTCCGAAGAAGGACTTTGCGGGCATACAAGTATATGTCAACGTCCAAAGTTAGTTATCAGCGTCCCGATTACAGCATTACGAAGCAGTTAAGAAATTTAGACCCCGGGACGCCGCCGTAAGATCGCGATTTCGATTAGGACTCAGGTTCCGTGAACCTGGCGTGGTGTAGCATGGGGGGCGAATTCGGCGTGACGCTCGGCGCTCACATTCCTGAACCTTATTCAATTCGCTCGCAGCGTCCGCTTTTTGTTGCGCTCGATAGCGCGAACGAGGCGACTCGCGACGGCGACGACATCGAGGGCCGCCTGCGCCTGATGCTGCTGTCATGCCCCGTTCCGGCCGAACTTCTCGCCAGCGTCGAGCGGGCCTTGGAGACGATGGACAGGACCGCCGAGGATCCCGGCGTCAGTCGCTGACCTTGGTCCCCTTCGCGGCGATGAAGTCGCCGGAATAGCTGAAGTCGCCCACGTGCTGGACGCCGGGAACGGCGAAGCCCCACACCTCTCCGCCCAGCTTTCGCCAACGGGCGCAGAAGGAGTAATCCTCGCTGAGCTGGAGGCCGTCGGGCTCGGTCATCAGGTCGAAGAAGCCCCAGACGGGACCCGGGTTCTGCGCCGTGGCTCTCTCATGCCGTGGACGGGCTTCATCGCGGTCCACCATGGTTTTCAGAACGCTGGTCTTGATGAGCGCGCCGCCCATCCCGAGGCCGTCGACCAGCCCGAAACCGCCCGTGAACGACGAGCTGTTGGTGAGCCGCACGATATAGCTCTGGGCCTTGGCGAGGAGCTGGTCGGCGGAAAGCTCCGGTTCGGCCCGTGACAGTTCGATCAGGGCGGGCACGTCGAGCTCGCGGCGGGTGTAGATGAGGCCGACGACGTCCTTGTCGGCCTTGAGCATGGCGACGGTGATTTCCGCCGAGAAGCTCATATCGGAATCGATGAACAGGACATGGGTGAAGCCGCCCGTGAGAGCCTTGCTCGCCAGCCGGTTGCGGGAAATGACCACATCGGAAATGGCGGTCATGTAGACCGACACCGCGCAGTCGGCGCGGGTGAGGGCGATCGCCGCCTCCGCCATGGTGCGGGTTGCGGCCATCTTCACCAGCCCTTGAGCGCAGGGCATGGCGATCAGAACGCGGTACTGGTCCAAGATTTCGAGCCCCGCTCGGATGTCTGCTGGCCGTTACGCCCGATCTTTGCCGGGCTTGGGCGGCGCGATCTTCGACCGCACCGCCGTCAGGCCCAGGCTTAGATGATAGAGCCCGTATTGTTGTAGGTGTCGAGGTAGCTGTGCAGCAGCCCGCCGGCCAGGATGTCCTCGCTGGCGACGTCGGCGCTGATCGTCGTGCCGACGTCCGGACCGTCGAAGCCAAGTTGCCAGGGGTCTGACTTCGTGGCGACGGCGTTGGCCGAGAGGAGCTCTTCTGTTGACAGGACGCCGTCCGAGAGGCCGGGGGTCGTCTTGGTCATCCAGTCGATCGCCTCGTCGATATAGGCGTGGACGACGCCGGTGTTGGATCCCTGCAGCTTGTTGAGCCAGGTCGCCACAAGATCCCGCATCAGCATGAAGCGGCCGTCCTGTTGGTCCTTGGCGGAAGCGTTGAGGAACTCCAGAGCTTCGGAACGGAGGACCTTGATGGTTTCCTCTGCTCCGGTCTCCGTGCCCGACCCATCCCAGTCGCCGATAAGGATGTAGTCGTCCGCCGAGCCCGGGCCGCCGGTGGTCTTGCCGATGACCAGGAGATCGCCGTCCGGGAAGCCTTCCGTGCCAGCTTTCGGATTGTTGTTGGGATCGCCGTCCCAGAACAAGCCGCCGTTGTTGGGGTTGGCCCAGAAGCCGGGCGTCCGCGTGCCGCCCAGGAGCGGGTCGTGGAAGTCGATGTCTTCGCCGACGCCCGTGTCGTTTTTATCCTGCGCGCCGATGACGGCGTAGAGGTTGCTGTCGGAGATGGTCTCCACGCGGGTCGGATCAGGGTCGAAGCCATAACCGGCCGGCGCAGTCGTCTCGGTGACGGTGTAGGTCCCGAGAGAGAGGCCGCCGATCTTGATCTGGCCAAGGTCGAGATCGAGGTCGCCGATGCCGTTGTCGGTGACCGTGATCACGAAGTTGTTCGGCCCGTTGATGGTGAAGGTGGCGCCGCCGACGAGCTGGTCGCCCACCTCATTGCGCTTTTCCCACTCCAGGGAGCCGAGGCGGTTGTGGAAGTCCGCCTCACCGGGACCGTTGCCGGCGTCATCCTTGCCTTGGGTCCCAACGACTGCGTTGAGGTTGCCGGTGGTGATGGTCTCGGTGCGGGTGATGGAGTCGTCGAGCCCCCAGCCAGCCGGGGCCTTGGTCTCGGTGATGGAATAGGTCCCGAGCTTCAGGTTCGCGAGCTTGAACTGGCCGGCGTCCTTGTCGAGGTCGTTGATGTCATTGTCGGTGACCGTGAGGGAATAGCCGCCCGGTCCGGTGATGGTGAAGGTCGCACCGTCAAGCAGTTGACTGCCATCCTCGTTCCTCTTTTCCCATTCCAGGGTGCCGAGGCGGTTGTGGAAGTCGGCCTCACTAGGACCGTTGCCGGCGTCATCCTTGCCTTGCTCGCCGATGACGGCGTTGAGGTTGATGTTGGAGATGGTCTCGGTGCGCGAGACGGAGTCGTCCAGCACCCAGCCGTCCGGAGCCTTGGTCTCGGTCACCGTGTAGGTGTCGAGCTTCAGGTTGCCGAGCTTGAACTGGCCATCGTCCTTGTCGAGGTCGTTGACGTCGTTGTCGGTGACGGTGATGGTCCCGCCGCCG
>Ga0307516_10000353_pt1 | contig 59631 bp, 74 predicted proteins | sample 19_EM_MG_FD_203310 | JGI IMG/M metagenome (GOLD analysis project Ga0307516, IMG submission 203310) | Populus trichocarpa ectomycorrhiza microbial communities from riparian zone in the Pacific Northwest, United States - 19_EM | ecosystem: Host-associated > Plants > Roots > Unclassified | place...
GGACCCCAAAACAAACCGGGCATTCTTCGTTGTCCTCAATGGCCTGGAAGAGCATGCCTTGCAGTCGTATTCTTTCCGCAGGTGTGACCGGGATGATACTTTGTGCCTGGTCACCGCCCTCGGACATTTTCAGTTGTTCCAAGTAGTTTGCTGGGATGAGCCCCGGGTGTAAAGCAAGTTGACGAAGCCGCGTGAGCATACTTAGTACTCCGGTGGAGAACTAGGAAACATCAGAAACATATCCACGTGAGATTGGTCCAACCCACGTTCAATCCACCACTCCTGAGGAGCCCTTCGACCTTACCACGCGAAACCTCTTCGACAGCATCGTAAAGTTCCTACAAACTGGTCAGTATTGGGGTAGCTAGGCCGGATATAACCAACCTACTCTTGCCTTCGGGTCCAATGCGACAGGGACGACAATCATATCCACCTTGAAAGGGGTCAGTAACTGGTGGAAGAACGATTAGGTATGCTTACAGGTGGCAGGGGGACGAGGTTGTTTCCTTCAGAATCTTGCATCTTATGTGTCCTGGGGTCAGAGACTCGAATGATTGAAAGCCAAAGAACCTGTACCTCCTTTGTCCGTCTGATGCAAATCTGGGTCATGATGCCCTAATGGCGTATGAGCTTACGATCTGCGCCCACCTTCAGGGGCACATACCCGCAACAATTCTGCTCCCGTTGCTCCACCAGACTTCAGTGGACGCAGAATAAGCCGGTTGAAATAGTCCGACTGGTCCAAGGGGTGACAACTCTTCAAGAACGTCAAGATGGAGCCAAGGTCCTTTGGAGAGTTCAACTGCCGAACGGTGAGCCTGTGCTTACACTGGGGGTGGAATGGAGCGAGAAACGCACGATCGGGGTTCCAGTCAGAACCCAACGCCTCTCGGCCATCAATGCACTGACTGCGACAGCTGCTTTTGTTTTTGGGTTGCGGATTTGGTGCCCTTCATCAATAACAACCCGCTTCCACCGAATATTCATCAGGGTTGACTCAGTCTTCTTTCTCTTGCTCGAACCCTCGGCAGCGATCTTTAAACCTCCGCTATGGTCGCTGACGACGGTCTGGTAGGTGGTAAGCACGACATCATACTTTCCTAGATCCTCTGCACTAAGGTTTCGGTTAGTCCCGTAGTAAGTGATATAAGTGAGGGCTCCAGGGACACAGTGTTCATCGATCTGCGTTTGCCAGTTTGATAGGACGGAAAGTGGTACGACTGAAGGAGTAAGTTTAGCGACGAGTCGAGATCTTACACGCGTTAACTCGCCAATGAGGGTGGACTCGGAAAAACCTGGCGATGGATCAGACTTCGTTGCAAGAATGAGAGCGATCATTGTGAGAGTTTTCCCCCTTTGGGATGTTTAGCACATGTCAGAGTACAGGAACTGCACACGTACAGGCCCATACTGTCAGCACATAATGCGCCTCTGCCAAGCCGGGGTGGGTTCTGTTGCGGAGTCTTGGTGGCAACTTTGGGTGGGGTGAGGAGCTGGGGACATGAGAAGAGGGTTATGACACACGATTAAAGTAAAAGGTCTGCGAAGTGTAAGTAAACGTAGGGCCGAAAGGAAGGCGCGTCTCTCACTTTCCCATCGGCATTCTTCAGTTGCCAGAACTGCACTGGATGGTCGGTCTCCGATTTGGGAAGGACCGGATTCTCGCGGTCAATGCACCAGAGCAACGCTTGTTTCTGTGTGGACATCAACATACTTGGAACATCTGCAGTGACATTGGACCAGTACCTGATGTTTCAGCAAATTGACAGTGAGATTCCCGGCGTCGATACCCGGAGGGTTGGGGTGTTCGGGGAGTGTAAGCACATCATCCGTGGATAAGAGCTGGTCTAGCAAGCTGGCCCGCCGACCTTCGTCATTGACCTTCTCCAAATTATCCAGAATCTGTCGTAGCTCGGTAGCCTTCTGCATGTCCTCTGCAAGCTTCTTCTGGGCGGCGACTTGCGCAGGGGTCAGCGCGGGAGCGTGTGGTTTGTGTAGAACAGAGTAAGGGTCATGGTAGGAAATATATGCAGAGCCGACACGAGCCTGCGTTGCTGGCACGTTGTTGTGTTGGGATGGCGAGGGTCCGAATCCTCGTTGTCCGGGAGTCGCCCAGATCAAGAGCGGTTCCATGGTTTGTCGCTGGTCCGCTCTACCGTAGATCTTGACGCTCCTACAAATACTGTCCAGCAGGGCTCCGTAAGAGTGAGGCGTGGGGGACTCACATCGAGAGAGAATATTTGAAACTTCCCACTGGAGGCGGTCAGAGCCGTGCCCAAGCCGCGTTATAGAAGACTTACTGTTTCCTTCGAGCATTGTACCCTCGACAGTCACTTTTCCTTGATCAAGCAATGGAGCAAGCTTGGCAACGACGTTTCTCGGAACGTGACCAACTTGGATGTTGTTGATGTTCAACACTCGAACCGCGTTTCTGAACCGCTGGTCAGGTCAGCGCATACATACGCCGTAGAGGCTACGCACCGGTCGTATTGGTTATGCGGTTCTCGTACAAGCTTCACCTGTTCCCCGTAGCCAACGAGGCCTAGCGGGGAAGTCAGTACCAGTCGTGCGACCAAGTTTTGGGCGCATATAACCTTTATAGTATTGAACCCCGACGATGCTGGTGTTGAGAGTGGTGTACAGTTCCTCGGGAGGCTCTTCCTCCTCTGAGTCATCGGGGTCTGCCTCCTCCGCGACCTCGATCATCTGGGAGGCGGTCGGCGGGTAAATCGCGTTTGGTACTCTCGGAACAGGAGCAACCGTAACCGCGCTCGAGGTTGCAGAAGTCGATGCGAAAGACGGTTCGATGAATGAAGCCTTTCTTTTCTTGCTCTCCTTTGGTTGGGAGGGGCCCGGGGTAGGCGCGGTGGGGCGGGCAACCACCGCTCGGACGGTCTTATTTTTTATAGCGAGCCGAATTTTTGCTTGGTCTTCCGCCCTATCAAAGAAGGTTACGGTGGCCGCAATCGTTTCTGGCTTTGGAAGTCTTACCCCAACGAGTGCCATCCCACGGCTGACTCCGGTCGTGCCCTACCAACGGCTGCAAGAATCTGAGGCGTAACGCATTCCCTGGAAAACTGTGCTAAGCAAGAATGAAAGAGGCACGACTGGTGTGAGATACCAATGCCTCCACTTCACGTATTGTCTTCTGCCTCTCTCCCATTGGGAGCCATACCTGAGGACCCCTTTTGGAATAGGAGTCCCTTTGCACTCGCCCTGACATTTTGCCCGAGACGACGGACTGTACTGTAAGGGGGTCAGCAACCGAACGTTCGTGCTGTCCGACTTGAAAAAACTACCTCTAAATAATGAATTACCATCGTTCCTCCGCCCGACGGGGATAACTGAGTAGATCAAAGTCAAGTTTAAATCGCGTGACGCTGGCTCACGTGGTCCCCTATTCCTTGTGTCACAGTCACAATCACGGCGGACGCGATCAAAATCGACAACCATCAGCCACTCCCGCACTGCCCACCTTCGTCTTGCTGACTGTGTTGGGTGCTCTATAAAAGGATGGATACTCAAAACTCTTCAGCAGGACCGTCCACAACCCAAGGGGGAAACTTGAGCTACGACCCTGAGCAAGACCCTGAGGAACGTAGGCGTGTTCGGCGTAATTACCGTGACTTGGCGAAGGAAACAGAAAGTTGGTCAGCCTCCCGGATGAGGTACGGCCTCACGCTAATCGATTCACAGATGTAAATCCTGCCGAATACTCTGCGACTGATATGGCCCGACGGCTGCATCGGGCAAATGACCTCTTCGGACAAGGTACAGCAGACCCGACGGCAGGCAACCTTCTCGGCACTGCTGACTAGGCTCCTATCTATCAGTGAAAGGAACTCAGGAAGCAACCCTCGATTCTGCGTTCCTGGTCATGGCTTCGAATATGAGCGCTCTGAAAGCCCGTTCTATGAAAACAACCGCTGGGGCGTTTGACGTAGAGGATTTCATTGAGAGGCTTATTTCCTTTATGGGAGGCAACAAGGCGACTGCGGAAGCCACCGAAGAAGGAGTGGAGGCGGACGACACGGCTCCTTTGAAATGGGATAAGATTGGACGCAAAGCCCTCGCCAAGAGTCGGCGGGTCCCAGTTGTGGACTTCATGTAAGTGGGATCAGCCTTGGGGTAGGGCGCACCCAGTTAACTCTGGTTTAGGCTTGGACCACTCTCCGCCGAACAGAAGAAGAGAGCCCAGTCCAAACGCACTCGGTTAGAGAAGCACGAAGAGGATTTACGGCGACCCCAGGAGATCACCGAAGAGGATATCCAACGTTCCGAAAACGAGACCACGAAGAACGTGGCAAACGTGCGCTACCAACCCCCTTGAATACGGGCCTATGTCCTATCCATACACTGACGTCCGATCAGATTCAACGCGTTCTTGAGGCGACAGGGGAGGTCAACCTCTTCAAGTTTATCATCAACCCTAACGATTTCGCGCAATCGGTCGAGAACGTATTCTATCTCTCCTTCCTTATCCGGGATGGGAGTTGTAGCCTGGATGTCGAATCGGGAGAACCGAAAATTTGTACGTGATCAATGTGCTTTGACCGGGCACGCGCTATAACTTCAACAGGCGGGGTAGAGAAGCCCACCCAGGAGGAGTACGATGGTGGCCTCACGAGAAGGCAGTTCGTCTTCGAGTTTGACCAGGAAACGTGGAAGGTTTGTCGCGTTCCCGCCGGTTTGTCCAGGCTTTGACGAGGACCTTCCAGCGCGCCATCGAGGTTTTCAACATCACTGAATGCATCGTCCCCGCGCGTTCCAAGGACTCGGGCGTCACAAGAATCACCGGGAAGAAGGGGTGGTACGGATAGACATGCTTCGATATAGATAGGATATCAGGAGGTGTGCACGTATGCACTATTGTACTGTACTGGTAATCGCACCTTGCTTCGTTGTTTCCACTGAGCACCAAAGTAACCGGCGCGGATGATATAATTCGCCCAATGAGACCTAAAAGAAAGAGATGAAAGTATACGGGAAGGTTTAAGGTATATGGTATACAAGTACAGGTAATCGATACACGAAAGCAACGTGAAGTGCTGTGGATTATAACAAGTCCAGAGATGAACGAGCGAAGGAGACGAGCATAAGAGTGAATAAGGAAAGCGAGCAAAGGCTAATACCGGCCGCGTTTCTCTAGAACGGTGTTACCCACAGTAGCAGCAGCCTCCTCCCACGGTCGTTTTAGCGGCAGGCTAGAGGAGAGACCTGACGATTTGTCCATCGTTGAGTACTGGATGCTATTCTGGGAAGACGTCCGCGTGGATGCTGACATGAGATGTGCAAGGTGTTTCTGTTGGAACGGTGGATCAGCACCGAGAGAGGGAGGGATGGGAGTACAACGCACCTCTAGAAGCTCCACTACCTCTGACCTTGCGAACGGTTTGCTGAGAACATCGTTCATGCCGGCAGTAAAATAACTCATGACGTGACTGGGCTTCGTATTCGAGGAGACAGCGACGATGGGGGTACCTCGGTTGAACTGGCGGATCATAGATGTGGCTGAGCAGCCATCGAGTTTAGGTATAGCGATATCCTGTTAACGGCAGGGGTCAGAGCGAAAGTGAGCCAGGTAAGGGGACGGACCTACCATAAAAACCAAGTCGAATTTTTCCACATTCATCTTGTTCACAGCAGACGCACCATCGAACGCGAGGTCGACAGAACAGCCGTAACCTTGGACGTACTTGGTGCATAAGTTCCGGCTGACCTGATCACCCTCAACGACGAGGACGCGAGGAGTTGTAGACCAAGATGGAGTAGGTTCCGGATTCCGTGAGGCTGCATCTCCGGACATCCCGCTGAGCGACAATCCCGGGGAGACCTCTGCCGGGAGCGTGCCAGATGTCATGAGCCTCGTGAGGACTGAGTCCGGCCGGGGTAGGGCGTCCATTGTCCGAAGGTTGAAAGAGGATCCACCCTTGGAGGGGTCGATACTAAGGGGGCCACCAGAGACATCGGTCATGAAATCGTCTACTGAGAGCGTGGCCCCGCCCTGCTCAGGAAAAAAGGGATTGGGGGCGTTGGGGTTCTCGTAGAAGGGGGAAGTCGAAGTGGTGTTGTCGTTGGGGAGGACCTGTTGGGTGATGCGGTTGGAGACTATCGTCTGGTCGACCTGAAGGAAGTGCTGGATAAGGCTCTGAACGAGCATATCGTGCTGGCCAAGATCACGCTGGAAGTTGACCATTTCGTTCAAGACCTCCTTGTAGTTGGTCTCCACGCTACGCAATCGCTCGGCCATATCATCGTGGGCACGCGTGAGGTGGTCAACTTGGGCCTGAAGGCTCTCGATAGTACGGGTGTACTCGACGGGGGGACCCTGGGGGGATAAAGCATATGGGGTAACTTGAGGTCTCCGTGAGGTGGCGGCCTTGCGCTTGATGTTCTCCAACGAGTGGGGACGGTCCGCCCGGAATTCGGGGTGTCGGAATGACCAACTCTGAAAACGAGGGGTCAGCGTTCCTGTGATTTGGGAGTAAACGAGGAGGGTTGTTTCACCTGTTCACCGAACTGACTGTCATCCGAGTTCTTGACTTTATGGAAGTCATACTTGTTAAGTTGCCGGACGAAACTCGCAAAGTTGGAGTGCTTGAACACCCGAGGCAGAACGGATTTCGTAAATTCGTTCATATCCTTGACGACGAAGGAGTCGCCCCGGGGACCCCAGGACACAACATTCACGATCTCGGTCTCTTCAAGCATTCTACGTCTCGTCAGACCCTGGGGGCCTCGAGTCAAATTTAAATACGCACTTGTACAATTTTTTGACGAAATCACTTGTTGTGCCTCCCTCGCCAGACTCCTGCTTCGTGTTGGCCAGTTGGCTGTCAGACTCACTGAGGAGTTCATCCTCGATGGCAGACAGTGGTTTCTGGACGGAGTTCCGGGTGGGATAGCGGCTGGAGGAGGCGTTGAGGGTGGCGATTGTGGGTAAGGATTCGGCGGTGCGGGAAGGGTAGAGGGAAGACTTTGCCGGGAGGAGTGAAGGGGCTGGCAGTTGCGAGGTCTCGCCCAGCCGCCGAACGCGGCGGTCAGACTGGCTCATCGACGACTGTTGCATAGAGCGTGTGGAGGAGGTGGCTAGATTTCTGGGGGAGGCTGGCTCAACAGTCGACCATTTTTCTTTTGAGCGTTGAGAGCCAGCTATTTTTCATCCGGGCTGTCGAGGGTGGTGATCAGTTGATCGGCCACCACACTCACGATCAATCCGAGCGCTCTAGGCCAACATCGAGGCCCATTCGAGGTTTGTCCTGACCTCTCTCACTACAAATCCCAGCACGGCTCGACTTGCAGTCTGGAACATCGAGCCCGTAGCGGAGGAGCGCGCGAGTGCCCTCGCAGTTGCATCGGACACCCCCGGCTCCCGGGCGTCCCCCTTCCTTCCGGTCCGATGCCACCTTCGTTCGCGGGAGGTCGCCGCGTCTTGTGAACGCCGGGATTACGCATTCCGGTCTTCGGGTGAACATCCGTTTGGTTATCCCCGTCGGGTTGGCGTCCGGAGGTTGCACACCCAATCGATCACAATCATGGGACTTGACTATGGGACCCCTTTGGGCTTCTGACCCACGATCATTCTCATAAACGCGACCGTGCTTTCGTACATCGGTGAATCACTCGTTGTCTTCGCATGTCTCCGGTGCGGTTCTAAACGTTCATGGCCCACCGACCCGTCGTCAAATGACAGGCCTTGTGATGCGGGGTGGCCCAACCGGGCCCACGGGCATCCTCTGTCCCCTCAAAGCATACAATCAGCCGACGCTTATAAACGAGTCCAAGATGGAGTGGACCCCCTCGACTTCCCCCTCCCACCAAGCGGCTACTATCATGGCGAAAGCTAGGAACTGTTGCTGTACCCCCGAGCCGTACAAGCATTTGCTTTACCTCGTCCTTTATTTCGAAAGGGTGGGTTCAATTCGTGCCTAAATTGGTGGCTACTCAGATTCTGACCTCGAACAAGGCGTTTCCTGAGAGCCTGAGAGATTGCGCGAGCTCAAAGGAGGTGCTATCTTTCAACAACTTGGCCGCATGGGTCACATTACCGTCTGTTGTGCTCTGGCAACACATCCACACCAAGTATGTTCAAGTACCCAAGCACGTAGGACGCGGGGTCATCACCCGCGCTTCTCTGGGGGACTTGAGGGCATATCGGGAATTCGTGAGTGTGCAAAAAGTCCCGAGTGCGGATCATCCTCTTATAAATTCTTCTCTTCTAGCTTCTCCCACCTCAAACCCAAAACCATCCCGTCTTTGAGCTCGATAATGCCCTACAATGGGCTGACCCGGGTCATTTTTGGGCGTTCAAAACTTACGGCGCGCAAGGGTTTGACACCTCCGGCCGCTGCTCGTACTGCGGATTCTTCCACGCCATCAAGAGGTTGGAGGAGCTGGAGAAGAAAGAAATGAGGCGCGAAAGCCGCTCCAGGCGCACCGGCTTTTTCCAGCGCATTCTCAGTCATGTTGGAACTCCAAATAGGACGCCCAGCCCGACGACCCAAGAGGTCGCAGCAGACTGCTAAGCTTGTACCGCTTCATGCGCTCTTGTTTTCACACCCATCTTATTCTTTATTGGAACGTTCATCCGGGATTACGGAGATCAATGTACTTTACCCACACCCATACCCGCGATCCACTATTGATTATTGATTATTGATACTTATCTCCAATGCGTTGCTGGCAGTTGGCTGAAGTTCACGATCCCCACCCACGTGACCGACGCGGTGAATGTAATGTAAGCGCCCGCTCCGGAACACCAGATACCAGTCACGATCACCCACTAACTCATTGACCCACCCCGAATATTCCTCACTGGTTCACACCTCTTGGAAGACCCCCTCAAATTCGACATAGCACATGCGTGTCTTGTGCGTAGCTGAGAAACCGTCCATTTCCAAGTCAGTCGCGCAGATTCTTTCTGGTGGCCAATACACCACGGTGAGCATTAGACACCCGAGAACCACGTCGCATGCTTAGACTTTGGAAAGCGCAACACCTCCTCACCGTTCATCAAAAACTATGATTTCGATTACCCGCAGACCCGATCCCAGTATACCGTCACCGCGGTCGCTGGACATCTTATGAATCAAGACTTCGGTTCCGCGTACAAGTCCTGGAACGGCTGTGATCCATTCTGTCTCTTCGAAGCGTCTATCGAGGTTACTGTCGCGGCCGATAAGAAGGACATAGAGAAGAACTTGCAGCAGGAGGCTCGACGCGCACAAACTTTGATGATATGGACGGACTGTGATCGAGAGGGAGAACACATCGGGTACGAAGTCGTGACCGTTTGCAAACGGGCGAACGCACGCATCACCGTGAAACGCGCTCGGTTTAGTGCAATCATAGCTCCGTGAGTTTTATCTCGTTTGGTGTGGAGTTGGAGTTGAGAGTACGGTAGTCAGATACACAACGCAGCTCAGCATCCTGTGGAACTCGACATGAATCAAGTGCATTCAGTTGAAGCTCGTATCGCCCTCGACCTTCGAATTGGCGCTGCGTTTACTCGCCTACAAACCCTTGCACTGCAGAACCGGTTCGGGGTCCTGAAAGAAAACGTAGTTTCCTATGGTACGAAGAAGCAACCACCATTCCACAGTTACGTTATTCACGTCAAGTCGCAGGACCTTGTCAGTTTCCTACCTTGGGATTCGTTGTTGTTCGCTTCAACCAAGTCCAAGCCTTCCGGCCGGAAACCTTCTGGTACATTTACCTTACCATCAAGAAAAGAGAAGGCCGGGGACCAGAAGAAGAGGTCGTCTTTTCCTGGAACAGGGGGCACTTGTTTGATCACGGTATCGCGCTTCTTCTTTACCAATCCGCACTTGCACGCCAGCGCGGTGCCGTAGTCACCAAGGTCACGAACAAGAATACTGAAAAATTGTGAGTCACGATTTTGACCCCCGAGAGATGGTACGATTTAGACGGTGAACTCTACAGGAAGCCCCTACCATTGACAACAGTGGAACTCCAGAAAAGTGGTTCCAGGCTGCTTAAACTTGCGCCGAAGAAGATTCTCGATGTGCGTTCACGTACAATCAGGGAGAAGACTCCATCTGAAGCCATTTGTCCACAGATAGCGGAGAAGCTCTACCAACAAGGTTTCCTTTCGTACCCAAGAACGGAAACTGACAGGTTTGACCCTCAGTTCAACTTCATGTCCCTCATCGAGAAGCAGATGGCGGACCCTGCGTGGGGAGGTTTCGCTCGAGAGTATGTCTTTCACCCTCTTGGTCACCCATTGACTGTTTATGTCTCGAAAAGTTTGCACCAAGGCACCTTCCAGCGACCGAGAAACGGCAAAAACGATGATCACGCACACCCTCCTATTCATCCAACCGCGTATGCTGGGAACCTGACGGGGGACGACAAGCGCGTGTATGAGTACATCGCTCGCAGGTTCCTCGCGTGTTGCTCGAAGAACGCTCTCGGGTATCAAACCCGGGTGGAAGTTAATTATGGCGGGGAAGAGTTTCATGCAACCGGTGAGCCGAAAAAGAACGGAGGGTTGACATTCAACTCATGCGCCCTAAAATAGGCCTTATCGTCCTGGAACGCAATTACCTTGATGTTTATCCGTACGATAAGTGGAGCGACAACGAGTTACCTAACTTTATCGAGGGTGAAGAGTACGTACCGTCGGTGGTCGAGCTGCGTGATGGTCAAACAACGAAACCGAACCTCCTCACGGAAGCCGACTTGGTGAGCTTGATGGATAAGAACGGCATCGGTGGGTTTCTTCCCCAAGTCAGCTTCCAATCCCTGACAATTCCCGTACAGGAACCGACGCCACTATCGCTCAACACATTGAGACCATCATCACCCGAGAGTACGTCATCGAGCGTATGGAGGGAAAGACGAAGTACCTCGTCCCTTCTTCCCTGGGGATAGGTCTAATCGAAGGTTACGAGAAAATTGCGTTCGAGAAGAGTTTGAGCAAACCGCAACTCCGGAGAGAGGTGATCATCGTTTTTGTCGTGGCCTCCGGTTACCATGGCTGACGGATTCCAAGACGGAACGCAACATGGTCCAGGTTTGCCAGGGCACCAAGACAAAGGGTGGGATGCTGGAAGAGGCGATCGTCCAGTACAAGGATATCTTCATGAGAGCAAAGAATGGGTTTAACAACGTCCTTGCTGTGAGCTTGGCGCACTCCTGGTACAACGCGGTTCATTAACGATTTCGCAGAGTGTCCAAAACCGGTTGGACCCCCCTCCGGGTGAGAACAACCGAGGTGGTGGCGCGGGTGGGGGTCGTGGCCGTGGAGGTGGGGCCAGGGGTGGTAGGAGGGGTGGTGGCCCTGGGGCGGGAGGAAGGGGTGGGGGTGGGAGTGACAACGATGAAAACCCCGATGGGGGTGCCGGTCGTGGTGCAGGACGTGGCCGTGGCCGCGGTCGTGGAGCTGGGAGGGGACGAGGAGGTCCACCACCGCCACCACCCCCCAGGCCACCGACCCCCCCAGACGACCTGCTGGACGAGGACTTTTTCTTCGGTCAGTCCGTTCTATACTTTCCCCTCCCAGTGCTGAACCTTGTGGCGTGCAGATGACGACCCCCCGTCGCCGCCGCCACCACCACCTAGGCGCCTCGAACCCCCTCCGAAGCCAAAGCCTGCTCCAAAAACCACGAAGGCCGCCGCTCCCCCTAAACCTCCGAAAACTTCGACGACGACAGCGACAACGGCGAAACCTGTTGTGCGCTCACCACCCCCCGCTCCGGTACCTTCCACCTCGACCGTGCCTTATTGTGATTGTGGTTACCCTGCGCTGGAGACGTCCGTCATTCTTGCCCGGGGCCCACCGTGTAAACGGTGGGGGTGTGGCAACCTCGGCAAATGCGAATTCTTCCAGTTCGACGGGAACCCAGCTCCAGTCCCGCTCATACCTCAGAAGCGACCACCTTCGGAATACGTAGGGACTAATTTACTCCTTTTTGGCATTCTAATCTCACTGTCGTTTGTAGAGCCCTACAACCAAGAAGGTCGCGAACCGACTATGTTATTGCACCAACATTGCTAAACTCGCGGAGACCAGTACTGGGAGGAAATTCTGGGGTTGCCCTGATGAGAAATGCACCTTCATGGAATGGGCCGCCAGTAACGCGACACAGCCCCGATCCGATTCAATGGGACCCTCAGAGTACATCAGTACTGCAGGGCGGTCCCGCGAAGCTGATGTTTGCTTCAAGGTACGCCGTGACCGAACAGGTTACTCATGAGGACTGGGCTGACAACCGGTGTAGTGCAATCAGACCGGTCACTGGGCATCAGGTAATCACTTTATTCCGCGTCGACTGAAGTTATCACTCACCGTTGCATTTCAGACTGTCCGAACGCTGCTGGTCCGAGTGAACCGAAGCGCACGAAGAGTTCCGCGTCGGGGGGGCAGACTGGGGGTTGCTACAAGTGCGGCAAAGAGGGTCACTGGGCCAATGGTACGCTACGGGTTCTACATCCATTGTACAGCGGACACTGATGAACGGATAGCGTGTCCCAATCCTGATGGGGGGGCGAGCGGAACGAAATCGCGATCCACGACACGGACGACCACATCCAAGCGAGGCGCCAAGACGACCAGGTCCACGTCGGCATCATCCACGAGAGGGAAGAGTACAAGAGGGAAGAAGGCAGCCAGCAAGTTTGCTGCTGCAGATGAGTGGTGACGTCCTTCACATCCCCTATGCATTCATTTGTGGACAAGGTTTTTGGCGGACGGGCGTGCCAGAATAACGGTGCTCTCCTGATGTTTCCCCGAGGGAGGAAAGCTGACCGATCTGAGTGATGAGGGGTACGACGACAAGATGAGAAGTGGGGTGAATGGAGGCGTGCTGGTTCTGTGGGCCCGGGGCACGCAAAGCGCAAGATGGTGGGTTACGGACCCTGACCTGGGGTATGCTTTTGTATTTCCACCGTTCTTCGACGTTCAATGAGGACCCTCAGTCCCGCGGGCGCACTTCTGGGTACATCATAAACTGGCTGATGGGTCGTCGCGGTTATTTCCCAACCCCCCATGTATATATCCTCAAGGCCTCACTTTCCGCTCCCGCGATCGATTCTCTTGAACGAGTGCAGTGACAACCACCATATACTCGGATCAGAGAAGGGAATCCGGTCATATCTGTGGGGAGAGCGAAACGTAGATATGGCGTCCATGCACTATACTGCCCAATAGAGGAGGCGCTGACCAGGGACCACGGAATGGCTATTTGCACTATTAACGAAGCCAATTAAAATACGCGCCCGTGAGACAGTGGATAACGATTTCCGATCGTATGTTCAAGTTCACCTTTCCTCTATCCCAGCATCGCCCAAGGATGGACCGCGTCGAAAAGGTCATCTACGTGGACACTCTCCAATCCCAATCTGCGGTGCAAAACATGCTAGCACCATATGGAGAAATGTGAGTGTACTACCGACAAAGAATCCTCCGAACTTCCTCCCCCCGGCCATCATGATGTTTCCACCTGGCGCTCGTCGTCAGCCGCTCTGGTCCCCCTATTCAATACCAATATTCTTTTTTTTGACAGCCGAGGGCTATACCGGTGGAAGAGCGACCGCGACAAAGTCCATTACTTTGTGGAGTTTATGCAAGCGGGAAGCGTTAGCCGAGCACGAAGCTCGAAATTGAACACTCCAGATACGCACATGCACGCGTTGGCTTATATCCCTCAGCTTATCGACCGGTTCTGTGCGCTTGCCAGTGCGGCTGGGGACCCTCTCCCTGACGTCAAGCGGTCCAGATCTCCCTCCCCCCGCCGGCCAAGTGTCAGTCGGACGAGTCTGCCAAGATCTGGGGATGTACCTCCGCATACGCCAACGACTTTTTGTCCCACTCTCGGTGACCCTGGTTTCACTCTGCGGGCTCCTGGTTCTAGCAAAAAGGCATCGCCTGACCGCGGACGTCCTCCCTCCATTAATTCTGAAACTCGCCCCGGAACAGCCGCTCTTTCCCCGATCCCGATATCGCTCTCGGCCTCCTCGCTTGCAGTTTCACTCGTATCTGAACCTACTATTAAGACTACTCGGCAGATCCTGACTGTGACCATTTGCGACGAACCTATTACGGTCAACCTCGAAGAATCAGAGGATGATCCCAAGTGGATCATCTCCTTGTTGGAACTCACGACTTGCGAACGCGACAAATGGTATATAGTCGCAGCTCACTACCGAAGAGCCGGAAACGCGGTTGCCGCCATCAAAGTGTTGACTTCGATGATGAAAGGTGATCCTCCCCTGTTTCCGTTTCAGTTTCCCTTGTATGGGGTCCAAAAGCTGACGCCCATGCCAACGTACACCCAGTGTTTGGAAAGCTCGGCGTCACCGAGGAAGACATGAAGCCCGCATCCCTCATGATATCTGCCTGTTATGGCGATCGAGCTAAGCGCACAAAGGATTCCTCGGGGTTCAACACGCCGGAATCTACGCGATACTACCAGCTATCTTTGAAATGGTTGCGGAAAGTTTATGGGACATCGGTTTCCCTCCAAAACCAAGGGTCTACCGGCGCCCCAGACTTGGCGGGGCCGGTCTCGCTCGTCAGAAAGTGCCCATCGCCCAAAGTCGGTTCATCCCGCAACAGAGATGAGCGATTGGCCCTCCCACCACGACCCTCTTTCCTCCCTTTGTCCCGAGTTTCTCTGCCTACCTCACCTCAGCATCCTTCCGTCAATCGGATCCGAGTCCTGGAGCGCGAGGTGGAGATCCTACGGGGACGTAGCGCCCGTCCAGAGAAAGCTATGGCCGAATCGGAAGCGCTTAAACGAAAATACGAGCAAGAGCTTTCCCACGAGAGGTCTAAACGTCGAAAGGTTCAGGATGAATTGGACGAAATATCTGCCGAGTTGAGGACTGCGCGGCGGATGGAGAAGTATGCTTCGGACTCGGCCAAGAGAGAAGCAGAGTTCCGCAACAAGGCGGAGATCCGAGAGAGGGGACTGATCAGGAGGATTGAAGTATTGGAGAAGGGGAAGCAGAGAGCTTCTGATAGTGGAAAGGTAGTGCTCTTCGAAGACCTGGCGAGCATGTTCCAGAAAGCTGCTTGGGCTCAGGGAGATGGCGGCGGCAGTTCACGCAACCTCGGTCTCGAGCCCGGTGAAGTGGATTCGAGCTTTGGAGGGCCTACGTTGGTTCCCTCCTCGGATCGTGGTGTTGGTTCCTTCGCGAGGTTTTAGGCGGTCGTGGCCTCGGTTTTCGGATTCCAGGGAGAATCTTCGTAGGCTTTTCACTGGCTGGCGCGTGTCTCCTGTTTTACCTCGGATTTTGCGTCGTTATCAGATCATCTTGTCTCTTGGCCCGTTATTTCCTCCTGGTCCTCACCCACATGGCCCCAGATATTTCAGACTCTTGCCGCAATCTCCGTGATCACCCTCTCGTTGTCATTTACTTTACAATACCGCACACCCCGCGATACCTTCAAAGCTTTACAACTCCTGGCGTCAGCACTCGAACGCGAGGCTCCCTAATACTTTATCTCCGCGATCTCTTTGCAATACGGCCACAACCTAACTTGACCTCCCAAACTGTCCTACCCATCGAGCACCATGTGAGATTCCGTAGGCAAACGGTCAGAGCGCGCAGCAGCCTGACATCGAATCATAAATATTCTTCTCATCGACGTTCTGTATATTGAGAGTAATAATATTTCCAGAATGATAAAAGCCCCCCGGACCACACACGAAAGAGGTAAACGCCGCTGGTAACCCGCACCGTCGACGTCATTAGCATCGAGACTATACCTAGGATGCGGGGGAGGGAGATTCGCAATCTTGGCGACCACATCGGACTCGTGACCAGACGCCCTTAGTAGCGTTGGGGCCGTTCGTTTGGTCAAAGCGACACTATTTGTAGTGTCCCTAGCGGCAACCACTAGACGGACAAAGGTCGGGAGAGGGGAGAACGAATTGGGTGCACTGACTGCAGCAGCCCCAGATCTCCTCCTGCAAAAGTACGATGATAACGCTCGATATGGGGAGACAAATGCGTGGGTTGGAACTGCGAATGGTGGCACGGGGTCTCCAAACCCCCGAATGGCTCCCACTCAAAATCCGATAGGAGATGGCGCCAGCTGGCAGTGCCACTCGCTCCGACTGCTGGACCCGGCCGGAGTACATAGGCCGAGGGCCATCCGACCCTCGGCGTCCAACGGAAGAGACAGACAGATACCGAAAAACAGTGGTGGAAGCGGTAAATTTTCCAGGGACCCAAATAACTGGAGAAAACTGGCAGCATCGATGGCGGCCCCGGCGATGGAACCATGGCTCGATCTCGTATGGTGCAGCAATGATTCTCCATTCCTCGGCAACACAAAAAAGTGATTGGGACAAAGAGCAAGAGACCGTGTACGTGTAACGGGACAAAACAATACGCGTTTACCGATTGGACTTGGCCACACGCTCGAGCTCGTCTTTTTTCTGTCCACAAAAGCAGTCGGGATCTGAACTCTATCTGAAGAGGGCGCGGACGAACCTTGATGGCGTATGAGTTCGATGAACCTTTCGCGGCGTTGATAAGTTCATCAGCTAAACACTCAGCGATGGATTTCACGTTCCTGAATGCTGATTCTCGGGTCTAACATGATGTTGTCAGATTGAACGTTAGAAACGGAAGGGGGTGTGGTCATACACCGGTGGTCAAGAGGGAGATGGCCTGGTTGACTCTCCGCAGAGGCGAGACATCGACTGCCTGACGACGGACGGTTCCTTGTGAACCGATACGGGTAGAGTCCTCACGAGGACCGGTGTTGACGATAGCATCAACCAGTACCTACAACGGATCAGGACCAGAGTACTGGTACCGATTGGTGGACGGACCTGGATTGGGTTCTGGTCGGTGAGGAGGTGGATGATTTCGAACGCATGGGCAACGATACGGAGAGCGAGGAGCTTCTTGCCGTTGTTGCGACCCTTCATCATGAGGCTAATTATAGTTAACGCGACTGTCGTCCTGGTACAGTTTCTGTGGGCCCGTACCTGTCCACCAGTCGCTCGACGATGGGCATTTGGGCCTTCTTGAACTGCTTCTTGGCGTAACGACCAGCGGTGTGAGGGAGGTAGACGGCGTGGTGGATTTGAATGTAGTCGTGGAGGGAGATGTCTTTTATTTCGATTCTGAAGCCAGAGATTCAGCCGTCCGCCATAATCAGAGCAAACGTGCGGGGCGTACCCGTGAGTCTCCCATTTCCCAAAGAGCTTGACCTCCTGGCCAAGCTTGGAGACATCTCTCGGTAGAGCCTGAACGGTGGCCATCGTATGTCGCCTAGAATTACAGATAGGATAATCGACGGTGTGATGGACCAAACAAGATTTACAGCGGGGCGGGATTTTCCGAGACAGCTATACAGTCGACTTCCGTTTTAGGAAGAAGAAAGCTAGGGTTCCAGATTAGGGAATTTCGATCACGGAGGATCAGGCAATCAGCGAGGGTGCGATACCGCCATCTCTGGCAGATTCGGCGGGACATGCCTTGTCTGGCGGTCGGCAGCGAGGGACCGGGAGCCACCTAAGCTAACGGTGGGTGTTAAACGGTTTTCACCCACCAAAAGAGCGTCTCGGGTTTGGCTGGCCACTCCATTCCTCGGCGGATCTGAACGCAACCGCCTCTAAGGCTATGACTGGTTATGACCAATCATCTTCGATGCTGTTGTGGGTTGCCGATGATCGTTTGGCTTTCCGACGAATCAAAAGTGTTCATAAAGCAGCCGACCAGTTTATCTGAATAGACCCATGCGTTTTACATGTACCCTCGACTGTACGTATGAGATGACAAGTCGAGGCGGGCATCGGCGAGGGTTACCGGGGGAGGATAGAATTTCCGGATCCGTTCTCCCTCGCGTCACGCGGTGGGGAGACATCCACATGCTGGCTGCAGCGAGCTGACGGGGCCTTTAGGTGATCAATCTTGCCCGTCGTTCCAGATATTTGCGCACAAACCTACACCCTAAGATTCTCCGGCGTTTGGGTTGTAAATTCGCTAGCCCCATGGGGTTACATGCGTCTGATTGCGTTCCGTCCGTCCACAACCTACATTTTATAACCCCAGCGTCAGATGCAGGGAGACAAGAGCTCGCACCCAGGCGGGATAGGGGGAGGCCCCCCCCCGAGACTGCTGTTACCCTGCGATGGTGTTATTTTCGGCGGGTCAGGGGAGATCAGTCGTGCATCAAATTGGCGCCGCGCGTTTGTGTCTTGTTTGAGAGCCTGGCCGCCTCGGTTTCGAAACGTCTGCCTCGCCACCCTCTACCGCACGTCGGCCGGGTTAGACCATGTTTCTGTCGGTGGACAATACAAGGGGGGTAGGGATAAACGAGGGAAAGTCGGGAGGAAACAAAAGGAATTATGATAAATTTCCAATAAACCGGTGTTTGACGGCCGGATTAGCTTCCGAAGAGATGAGAACATTGCCCATTGTCAGTTTACCATATTCCCTGCCCACTCAGCCGTCTACCACCACCATCTCCCCCACAAACACGCTCTCGTCCTCGCCCGCCGTGAGCGATGTCCGCCACTCACTCTGCGACGGCTGGTGCTTCCTCCACCATACCCAAGAAACGGTAACCCCATTCTCCTCACTTCCTCGGTCTTCCCTTCTCTCCCCCCCACCCTGGCTGACATCCCCCTTCCACCCAGCAAATTCACAAGAGATCAGCTAGTACGGAATCTCCAGGTAGTCTATTCAGTCCACCCAGCCCTCTCCCTGCTTAACATCAGTCAACGTCTCCAGATCCTCGGCACTCTCTCGGCTCCACTCCCACCTGAGCTACCCATCTCGCCACCCTTGTCCCGTTCTCCCTCCCCATCTCCCCCCAACAAACGGAAACTACCCGCCACCTCCGATTCAGAAAAGCCCAAGAGACCCCGTACTCTTCCACCCCGGCCACTCAAGGCCGAGCCTACAGAGGATGGCGAACTCTGGGAAGACCACCCTAGTTCATCACTCGCGGAACCGATCCAACCGCCAATACCCATCACTCAAGCCGCTTCATCGGCAACCGTACCAGTCCGCCGACCACGCAGAGGCCGCGGTGACGCCGTACGTGCCATAGAGACCAAAGAGAAATATCACGCATACGGAAAAATCCTCAAATACTCTGGAGACGCTCGCTTCTGGTCCACATACCCACCCAACCATCGGCACCATCGACCCTTGGCGAATCCCCCTCCTGTCGGTTCCCCATACCATAAGAACGGGAACCTGATCGCGAGGCTGGAGCTCGTAGACGCCCTCGTTTCATTCGCTTACTCAATATGGAGTAACGAGTACTTCCACAACGATTGCGTTTCCGACACGTGGGGTAACATCAGCGAGTTTCTCGCATGGTGTAAAGCCAAGTGGTCATCGGAAGACACCCAGGGCGAGCAGGAAAAGGCGTTCCTTGGTTTGGTGTATGTCTGAAACATTCCCACTGTATCCGCGCGACCTAACTCTGTATCAGGTACATGATCGAGGCCTACATCAACTATCGCAAATTTGTTTATGCCTGCCTTGACCGAAGGGGGAAGGATGGCTCAGGCAAAGAAGGTCTTGAATCGATATCCTCCCGCCTCTACCGTGAGATCGAACGGCAACAACAGGCTGCGGTCGACGCCCTTGCACAGGCTGCCGTTTCCCAAAAGCATGGTTCGGGATCCGTGAATACACCGACAATGCTGCCATCACCAGCTAGCGCCAGCAGCGTCAATTCTACACCAACTATGGCAAATCGGTCTCCCGTGAACCCTAGCCCCCCGAATCAGTCGCAACCCTCTAGTTCCGTCCCTTCCCAACTAGCTCCGAACACCCCCCAGTCCTCGTCAACACATCCACCAAACCAGATCCCCACCGTATTCCCTCTCATGCTCCAGCCTGAGACCATCGCCGCGTTCAGGAACCAGAACTTGGCGATCCATGCCGCCAAGTGGTGCTCACACCTCGCCTCTCAGTACCTCAGTATCCCCATTTTGATGAGGCACTTCCCGACGACGTGGGCACGAATTGCGGGGAGTGGCCTCTCAGCGGATGAAGAGCACGAACCCGATATCGAAGATGACGAAGGTGAATTATACTGGCCCGGACAGAGTCAAATCGGCGAAGGCCTCGGGTGGGTCGCCTTGATGGGCAAGGCGATGGTCAAAGAGTTTGGTAAGGGTATTGGCTACCTCGGGATCGACGGCGTCATCCGAAAGGAGGATGTCATTCGGGGCCGGGATATGAGGCGTACGGTAGCCCCTTCCGACCACAACCTTCCGCAACATGGTCAACTGAGGGGTCCACCCATGCCACCACGCGTGAGGCACTCCATGTCATCGTCCGGCCACATGCCCTCTCATCACGGGCCTTCGGCCCCCCCTTATACCGGTTGGAACGCGAGGCCACCACCCACGGAGACGGGGCACGCCCGGTAGCTGACACCGTCACCTGGGTTCAGAAATGATCACCCACCACGCTTAGAGTTCACACGTCACCTCCCCCATTCATTTGGTGCACAGTTATGCCGGAGCGGCCTTCTTTGTGATTTGTTGATACCCTCCACATCGCATCTCCGGGTACCCCTTCCTCCTACAGAGACAACCAGGGAGACTCGGTGGACGTACTAGGACACACTGTGCCACCCCGATATCTGGGGTCGTTTCCTTTGCATTCATACACCGCTGCACTCATCCAAACAGATCTGCTGCGATCAGCGCAGCCCATATCTCATCCCCTCCCCCGTAACGCAATCCTGTTGTGCATCAGCCATAGAACCATCTTTCGTTCAATCTGCACTCCTCATTTTCCCCTGCTTTCGGATCCGCCGTGATCGGCGAACGTTCGCCCCACATTCTCGCAATCGTGGAGCTCTCCTTGTACCTCCCCATCCGTGGTGGTAGAAGGCGACTGAGATGCCTCGCCCACGAATACTGCTATCGCTATCTCTTTCATTATTCTTGCAACCCTCATACATCACCTGGCATTCGCAATTTCCTTGCACCGCTCGATCTCCACATTCCCTCCATCCCCACATGACCGACGTCTCGCTCCTGTCCGACCACACCCCACCCGCGTTCGTTCGTCCCGCACAACTGGAATCACTCGCCTCAATTTGGGACCTCCTTGTTTCGGACCTCCCTTCATTCCCTGTCATCCCTTAATTATATTATCCTGCATCATTTCCCTCACCTCGATGGTATCCTACCCACTTTGGACCGCTCTAACATCGCTGCCTTACTTCCGCTTAGTCTTCATTCTCCTCGGTTCCTTTCCCTTTCGCTTGGCATCCTTCATCAATTGTACCTACTGAGAGCTCGTGTAATTTTTCCATCAATTTAAAGTAGCCTACGCGCCGTTCCACTGAACGAGGGCCTCGGCTGATCCTTGGGAATCATCTGCTCACACCAGGTTGCGTTCGGCGAGGGTCTAAGTCGACGTCAAGGTAACAACGCGAGAAACGCGGTTGTGAGCTTGGGAGCAAACCACATGGCTTGTTTAAAATATCGCGGGTGGTATCGACGTCGTCAACACCGTCCTGATCGACCGCCTGGTCGTCACCTGGTTTGATGTCATCCCTGAGGCACACGAGATTGGATGATCCTCTGACCGTGATTGAAGGAAACCCCTCAGTGTGTTGTCGACAGGAACGGGGAAGAGTGGGTGACCGCCCATACGCTTGTAACCACGTGGAGAGATGTACAACGAATGTTTGTGGACTGTTGAGGGTGGAGGGGACCCCAACCGCTCTGTCGGGTCATAGACAGCGGGAATGGCAACTGGCCACTATGAACCTCGAAGGCAAAGATCCATTCAAGCACTCTGTCAAGCGGAATTAGTTTCGTGATCATATCCCCCCATGTACAGTCGCTGTACGTACACATGCGTTCTCTGAACAAAGCTAGGCCTCGTTTGGAAGACCGCAGCCGGGAGATCTCCTATGCAGTCGCGAGTCCTCGGAATTGTACGAAACACTACTTACATGGAATCCTCGCACAATCTCGGGATTCGGCACTGACCCGCGAATGGGAGCGTCTAAATGCCGGATGTGATAGGGGCCGCAACTTTTGGGAGACCGGAGCCAATCTGGGGTACATCGGGAGAAGGGAATATCCCTTTGGGTTTCTATTTTCGAATGGTCCTTCCTCACCTGTTGGCTACCGAGTGGGTTTTCCTCTGCTGCTGTCGCTTTTGGTCCTGCGTCGTTCCACGGGCTCGTTGTGTTCCATCGGGAGCGTGGTGGATGTGGCGCCTTTATGTGTGCCGTGATAGGCATAGGCGTCAGCGAATTCTCAATGGTGGGAATTATTTCCCCCCTCGTGCGGGCACACCGCTCTAACGATCAGTCAAGTCCAGAGAGATGAATTCAGGAACTCAGATCCCTCATTTGGGGGTGGGCGGAATCTCCGGTATTGCCGGTTATTGCCTAGCGGGTTCGATGGCCGCCCCGTTCTCTCGGAAACGGATAGGTTTCCCACAAGCTCCCAGGAGACAGCCCACCTATTCGTAATGCTCGTAATTTCACAGAGTCGGTGTTCTCAGGGAATGTTTGGTTATCCCCCGCCTGTAATTCCCGAAGAGGTGGAAGAGACTCGTGATACGCGACAAAGAGGGTTGGGCGGTCTGGGAGGCGTAGCAACCGTGGGAATCTACACTCGATCCGTTTCGGGCATAAATTTCTCGTCTGAGGGTTATGGCTCGCATCCGAAATAAAAAACAAGGTTCCTCGGCCAAACCTTCGCACCAGAAGAAACCTGCCGCGAAAACCCAACCGGCTGAGGATTCCAGCGATGAGGGGAACCTCGTGACGGAGGCTCACCAAACGAACGATGTGAGCGCGTGCTGCTTAAATTCACCCCCGATGATCGTTTTTCGTGCTCAAGTTTGTTCGAATAGCCAGCTCTCGTTACAGATGTCTCGGCGTTTTTGAAAGACTTGCGTGCTGGTCCTTCGGAGAAAAAACGCGGTGGAAAGGTGAAGGAGGGCACTACGCTCCTGCCTACCGAGAAAGCAAAGCCTAAGGCCTCCGACAAGAGTGCAAAGACACCAAAGGAGGGCCTCAAGGAGACAGAGAAGGACCCCAAAGTCCCACTCTCAAAATCCACCCAGCCCAGATCCTCCACAAAGTTCATCTTTCCCCCAACCTCACAATGGTCTTCCGTTGTCCCGCTGCTTCCCGCTACCACAAACCTCCCCACGCCCACCCCAACACAAGTATCTTCGCTCCTTTCAAAAGCGACATCGCTCCATACTACCGACACCCATAATTACAGCGCTTCTGGGGTTTCTACTGGTTCTGCTTCCGACAGCCAGTTCTTGCAGAAGGTCTTGCAGTCTGGGACGTTGTCCGATCGGCTGAGCGCCATGACGTTGCTGGTTCAAGGCAGCCCCATTCATAACGTCAAGTCTCTGGAGAGTCTGAAGAATATGGCTGAACGTGGTAAGGGTAAGGGCGGCAGGGAGGAGAGTCTGAAGGCCCTGCGGTGTATCGTCGATTGGTGGACTGGAGGGGGCGCACCAGATCGGAAGTTGAAGTGAGTCCCACAACACTACTTATCGAATGGCCCTCGAACGGTGTTGGCGTGGCAGATACTTCCTCGATCAACCGTTGTTGCACCCCAAAGTGACGGACAAGCATTTGCTTGCGTGGTACTTCGAAGACTGGTTGAAGAAGTATTTCTTCTCTGTTCTCCAGATCCTGGAGGTGAGTTGTCTTAGCTGGATTTGAAGTGCGCTTTTGTCCAACGAGAACCAGAACCTATTGCACGATCCTCTTCCGTACGTTCGGACGCAAACCATCGGCCTCGTGCTTGCCTTGTTGCGAGACAAACCCGAACAAGAACAGAACCTATTGCGATTGCTTGTCAACAAGCTTGTATGTGCCAAATTTGATAGGTCGACCGTGTACTCAAACGCGTTCCACAGGGTGACCTCGAGAAGTCGATTTCTTCCCGTGTCTCACACCACCTTCTACAACTCCTCCAAGCGCATCCATCTATGAAAGGAATCGTAGTTCGAGAGATCATCTCCCTGATCCTCAAACCTCGAGCCTCAACCGCTGCTGCATCGTCGATCCTCCCATTCGAATCCGCTCCTCCCGCGAAGAACACAAAAATCGTGTTCTCCGACGCACCGTCTACCTCCACACCAAAACCGCCTCCAAAATCTTCGAAAGGAGACAAGAAGGCAGTCGGGACCTCGCACGCCCGGTACTACGCCGCGATCACGTTTAACCAAATCGTTCTCTCGCCTTCGCAGGCCGATAGGGATGTTGCCCGAGAGTTGATCAATATCTACTTCGAGTTGTTCAAGGATATCCTGGGGCAAGACGGCACCGACTTCGATGGTGTAACGGAAGGTGCGCCGAAGGCAAAGGACGATTCCTCGAAAGGGAAATCGAAGAAACAAAAGGGGAAGGAGGTAAAGGGCGACGCTGGTTTTACCGAGCTCGAAGACTCCAACTCGAAACTGATATCTGCCGTCTTGACCGGAGTCAATCGCGCTTTGCCGTTCGCCAAGCTCGATGCTGATGACCCCAGGTTCAAAAAACATCTCGACACGTTGTTCCTGATCACACACAAGTCCACATTCAACATAACCCTCCAAGCACTTCTGCTCGTCCACCAAATATCCACGACCGCGTCGTCAACTTCGTCCGCTTCCATCGGGTCTGTCACGGATAGGTTCTATCGGACGCTATATGCATCCTTGTACGATCCAAGGCTGTCGACCTCGTCGAAGCAGGCGATGTACTTGAACTTGTTGTTCAAATGTATCAAGTCTGATAAGAACCTTGAACGTGCGAAGGCGTTCGTGAGAAGGTTCATCCAGATCTTAGCGAGTGGAGGTGGCGGAGGAACCGAATTCACGGCCGGTGGTTTGCACCTTCTTGGAGAGGTGAGTCGGTGATGCATCGCCCCTCCACGTTTCGTGGGGTTAATTCTGTCATTCTCCAAAAGCTTTTTAGCACCGTTCCTGGCCTGCGTGAGATGCTCGAAGCTCCAGTGAAACGGAGGCCTGGTACGGAAGACGAGGGTGGTGACGAGGAACGGCTGTATGATCCAAGGAAGCGGGAACCCGAGTTTGCCCATGCTTCGAGTTCACCACTATGGGAGCTCCTTCCTCTTCTCTCACACTATCACCCTACCGTCTCTCTGCACGCAAGGCAGCTGCTATTGTCCAAACCCCTCACATCCACGCCAGACCTGGGACTCAACACCCTCTCTCACTTCCTCGACCGTTTCGTGTACAAGAACCCAAAAAAGCAGGGTTCGAAGCAGAAGGGGTCTAGCGCGATGCAGCCCGCTGCTGGAGACGCGATCAGCGGCGGAGGGGTGAGGCTGATCAAAGGTGGAGTTGGAGAAGGCCTCGGTGTGAATTCGGGAGGTGGATTGACGGTGAACGATGAAAAATGGTGGAAGAGGAGGGTGGAGGATGTCCCGATCGACCAGGTGTTCTTCCACAGATACTTCAACCAGAAGAACGAACTGGAGAAAGCTAGGGCGACCAAAGCGAAGAAAAAGAATAAAGGGAAGGGGAACGAAGAGGATTCGGAGGTGGGGTCGGACGAAGATGGGAACGAGGGGAGTGAAGGTGAGGTAGATGGAGGTGGGAGTGACGGCGGTGAGGGGTCGAGTAATGACGAAGCTGAGATTTGGACGGTGAGTGAAAGAGTGACAATCCCCGCGCGTCGCCGCAAGAGGTGACGTTCTCTACCTGTTTTAGGTGATGAAAGCATCGATGCCAAAAGAGCTGGACATATCGGACGACGAAGACTCGATACCCTCTGGCCTCGACGAAGACGAGGATGACGATTCCCTGGCAGGCCTTCAAAATTCTGCAGACGATGGAGAGGAACCGTCCGAACTCGACGAGGATGAGGACGACGACAAGCTCTCGCTAGTTGAATCCTCAGATGCGGAGGATCTCATCCCGTTCGATGAAGCCGAAGCACTGGCGTTCAAAGACGGTCTAATAGGCTGGCCAGGTCGTGAAGGTGATTCCTCTGACGGGGAGAATGAAAGTGAAGAGTGGGCTGGGTTTGGTGGTGACTCTCCCCTGTTGGGTGGAAAGAGGAAACGGAATGGTGGCAAGGAGGAACAAAAGAAGAGGAAAAAGGCCCGGTCTCTACCGACCTTTGCGAGCTACGAGGATTATGCGAAGCTCATCGAGGAAGGGCCAGAGGACGATATCTGACCTGTTTCCATTGCACATTCTATTTCGAACGACGACACTGCACTCTATCTCCTACATAAGTTCAAAGCTTTGGACTAGCATTATGGACATCCAACGGCTCGCCGCGCGCCCAATCCGAGATCATTACACCCGCAATGCCGGCCCTGGGTGGCAGCTTGAAGGGCGGTTCGTCCTCCCCTAGTTTGGGGTTACCCCTGGGGTTGAAATTTGTCCCCTGAGGGTGGTTGAGCACTGCGAGGATTTCCTCGCGTGTGAACCATCTAGCGTCTGGGGGGGAAAATCGATTAGGAAGTCCACGTATGGGGACGCGAGAACCCGTCCTACTTGCCTGTAAGCTCGTTGTCTAAATCTACCCTCGGTTTCTGAGATTCGCTGGCCTTGGCGTGGAACCCGACCATGAGGCTTGCTGGGAAGGGCTGCGCGAGAGAACGCAATGGTGGACCTCGTGATCCATGGAAGAGGTTTATGCTTGCTCACCCACGGCTGACTGGAATGGTACTTGATATCCCACACCTTGACCCCAGCTTCCTCCCACAACTCACGCTTTACGGAGTCTTCGAACACCTCCCCGGGTTCCACGAAGCCCGAGAAGGCAGAATAGTATTGTGATTTCCAGCTCGCCTATCCGAACGTCGGTTAACTAAGACAGCGGTTGGAGGGCATCGGGTCTACTCACGCTTCGCCCAAGCAGGATCTTGTCGCCTGTCTCGTTAATGGGCATAGTTATTACGACGGGGTCAGATCGGGGGTGAGAAAAGTTGTTGAGGCCAATGGAAGAAGGGCATGGTTTCTCTCCCTCCTTTGCTTCCCAAGGGAGGGTGGTCGTGCAGGCGAGCTTCCACCCAGCCCAGAGGGAGTACACGGGTGAGCCGCAGGATGAACAGAACTGATAGGTGTTGGCCGTTGGTAGTATCCACGCGTGAAATTGGGACGTACTCTATTCCTGGCGTTCCAATCGACCATACTCCTCGCCTCAGCGAAAACAGCAGCATCATACCAACCCATCGAGAGCAGGGCGGCTCTTGCTTCCGAGAACCTGACTTGATCTCCATCCTTGGCGAACTGGTTGTTCTGTAGCACGGGATCAAGAGCGGAGGGTTCCACGTCTGAGACGTCGAGCGAAAAGTAAGGTGTTCCGGTGATCTTCTCTGCCACGAGTTCTGGTGCCTCGTTCTTGTCGCTAAAGTCGGACGGGGGGAGAATTACGGTGATCCCATGGGGTTCCTCCAATCCGAGGAAGACGATCTTTGGACCTCTCAGCCTGGCCATCTCGAGTGCGGACACGCCATCCGGTGCGATTTCTCCGTCGTTCTGGCTTTGGCCGAGATAAGGTTCGAGGCCAAGCAGAGGCTTGACGTCAGCGGTGGTGAGACGGGCAAGAGATCGGAGCTTTGGCTCGTCTTTGTGGGAAACGACGAGAGGTTGGCCGGACTTGAAGAGGATCCACCGGGTAGAAGGAGAGTGGAGGATGGCGTCGATGAAACCCTGGGATGTCCTGAGCCAGGAGAGTCTGTTGAGGGGGGAACCTCCGAGGAAGTTTACTGAGGTCTGTCTGAACGACCGGATGATCGTCAGCGGTCTTTCCCTCTGTCTTCCGGAACAAAGTCACATACGGATTGAGGGCGCTCATAGGAGGAAGAGGGAGAGGGTTCGAACGCAGTCAGTCGCAGTGTTTCCAGCAGCAAATATCAGAACTGCTCTCCCTCTTCCCTCCACCCCTCGTCGGCCGTCGAACGTTGGTACAAAAGCCTCACGAACCGCTTCAGCCTTCAGTCTACTCAAAAATAATGGCCGCCCTTGGCCCCCACTGTGACCTACTAAGTCATGTGACCGCTTCCCTCCCGTTCTCCGCTTTCTCGGTGGAGGTCCACCATCCGCGCAGGGTGATAAATATCACGGGAACGTTTGCTTTCACTCCCCAGATACCCTCATCATGGTGGACACCGAACGGCTCCTCAAAATCGTCCAGGAATACTCCGGACATGAGTACGCTCCCTACGTAGGCAGCGCATCTCTCCTGGCTGGAGCTGTTGTCTGGTTCCATGCGACCGACATAAGCCGTGCGCTCAAGGTCAGCTCGGTCGAAGCTGGCCAGACCAATTTATGTTCTAACGTTTGTTTCTAGCATACTGCCTATCGCGTCGGTTACCAGCGAAGGTCGGGCAAAGCCCCCATTCCTGGTCCGTTGGAAGACACCAGGATCTCACGATTCATTGATGGGTATGTGTCCAAGTGTACCGTCCCCGACCTCACCTGACCGTCGCCCGCCCCAAAGCCCCCGTATGGTGACCGAGTACCGCCAAAAGTTCGGCCCACTCTATCGAGTATTTTGTGGAGATATCCCCGAAATGTGAGAGACTCGCCAAATTTAATCTCCGAACGTTCCGCTAAAACCGTGGATCCAAGCGTTCTGTCCGACCCCGACGATATTCGCGCTTATTACCACGGCGACGCCAAGGTCCATTTCAAAATACCAAACATTGGGTTTGGAGAGTACATGGGTAGAGTTCTCGGTCAATCCGTCGGTGTGAAACACAACGAGGACTGGCATCGTCTCCGAACCCACATCGACCCGCATTTCACCTCGCAGAAGGCCTCCGAACTCCTCCCCATCATGATCAGCGACACCGACGAATGGCTCGAGTCCTTGCCTCGTCTCCCCCACGTCGTCAGGAACGGGAAGGACAACAAGTTGGCCATCAAGGCCGAGGAACTCGTCTCCATCCTTCCCTTTAAGATGATCGCCAGGCGGGTTTTCGGTGACCTCGTCGATGACAAACTCGTCGATGAGCTTTTCCGCCTCAACATTGTCCACGAGCGCGTCATCAACCATACCTTCTTCGGAAAGTTTGAGCAGTGGAAGATTTTCAAGTACCTCCCTGTCCAGGCCAACAGGGACGTTGTCGGTTTCGAACGTGATTGGGCCGCTCTCCTTGAGAGGACCAGTCTCGAGGCTGAGAACAGGGGTATCACCACGACCGTCAGTGACCTGTACAGGAACATGAAGGAAGGACACATGACCTTCCCCGAGTTTTCCCATTCCATCGACGAGATCTTATTCACCAACATGGGTAAGTCTCCCACCATTATTCACCTCACCCTTGCATCTAACTCTACCTCTCAGACGTGACGACGACTTCGATCTCATGGGTTACCGCTCAGGTCGCAATGAACCCATCAGTCATGGCCCGACTCCATAAAGAAATCGACGCTGCTCTCTCTGACGAATCCCTTGGCTCCAACCGCGAAGATCGGGCCGACGCGTACATCCGCAAGCTCGACACCCTCCTCCACTACTGCTACCTCGAATCCGGTCGTCTGCACCCGGTCCTGTTTTACTCCCTCCCGGAACTGACGGCCGACCCCAAGATCATCCACGGATACTACATCCCGCCCAAGACTTCCGTACTCATCGACACTTACACGCTCAACCGTGATGCTCCCGTTTGGGGTGCTGACGGACACGTCTTCCGGCCTGACCGTTTCGGTGAACTCCTCTCCACTCAATACCGTTACTCGTATTGGAGGTTCGGGTTGGGTCCCAGGAAGTGCGTGGGTATCAACTTTGGTGACAAGATCATCAAGACGGTTTTGATGGGCATTATGGAGAATTACAGCGTGGAGGTGGTGGATAACCGCTTGGGAGAGGACATGACCAAGTTCGTGCACGCTCCCGCTGGGACGATGCTCTTTACTCCTAGGAAGGGCAAGATCTAGGCCCACCCGTTTGCTATTATGTATTCTTATTTCCTGCTCGCTAACACCCTGGGACCTTCTGGTTCGCCCTCGTCACCCATTGCTATCCTACACCCTGTCTTACCACCTTACATCCGAATTCATGATCGCATACATTACCTCACGAGCACTCGACCTCCGACCTCCGACCCTTCCAACGCAAACGACATAGAATTGTGGTGTCCAAAAGGACTATGAAGCTGTGCGAAAAAAACCTAACTACGAGAGCGGACTATCTTCTACGGCGATGACAACTGCACGGCGGGTGGGCCGAAAAGGTTAACCTCTAATCGACATCCATCTCTGAGGGGCCCTTGGATTCTTCCTTCGGAGGCGGGGGGTTGGGAGTCTCCGTTCCGCTCTTCGGAGTTTCCGTCCCCGAGTTAGGAACCGCCACCTTGGGCTTGGGCTTGGCCAGGAGTGGGTGGCAGAAGTAGATGACCTCGTCCTTCTTCTTTAGAATCTCCACGTTCGTCAAGACCGGGTCCACGTTCTTCGGTCTCTCGGACTGCCTCACGATCTGGTCTTCCAACCACTTCTGAACGGTGGCCGCCTTCTCCACAACTGCTTGTTTATCCTTCTCATCGATGTGGCTGTACTTCTCGTCTCCAGATGTAGCGTCTGACATGTACCTGTTGACCGTCTCCCGCAGTTGCGAGACCGAGCGTGACCTCTCCTCCGACTCCTTCCAGCGGTTCGTGATGGGGTCGCCCAGCGCTTTGAGCGAGTCGAGCTTGACAACGTATGCAGACTTCGTGGCATCCTCGCCTTCATCACTGTACAGCCAATCCTCCGCCTCTTGTAAAGCGGCAAGTAACTTGTCCTTTTCTGCAGCTTGCACGAAGGGTGCGTACCGGTCGTCGAGCTTTCCTCGCGTATCGTAGACGTACTCCTCAAGGGCGTTCTTGCGGTCCTACCAAACGAAACCGTACATCAGATTTTCCGCCACGCCTCCGTGCCGTATAAAATCTTACCTCCGTATCCACAACAAGCTTATCAGCAGCGTGCATCTCAGCCTCTTGTTCCCTCAGGGACTCGACGATGGTCTTATCCAACGATGTGGACCCCCAAACGAAGGGCACATCCGTCTTCTTCACGACCTTCTTCTTCTTGGGGGCGGCCTCGGGCTCGCCGTCGACCGCCATCGGTGTCTCCGCCCTCTCCTCAATCTCCTCCGTGTACGCAGCCTCGAATGACAGGAGACCGTGTAGGTTCAGTCTAGCCTTCACCTTGACGCACGAGAGGTCGCCCTTGGGGTCAGGTCCGATAGATTTCGCCGTGAACTTGGCGATCCACGGGTTAATACCACCTGGGAGACCCGAGGGCTCAGCATAGTTGGCCTGTATTTCGAACGGCTTGTTGCGGTAGAAGGTCAAGACCTTCGTGGAGGGGATGCCGTTACCCTTAGGGAAGACGACGAGTTCAGTGTCCTCATCAGGATCCTCAGGGGCCTTCTCCCATTCGACCTTGATTGGGTATGGTTGGATGTCGTGAATAGCGAAATCACGGACACGGAACACGGGGGAGAGCATAGCAGAAGCGAAGGTGGCACCGCGGGCGATGGCTTCATCCTGGTTGAGGGTGGTGGAAAGGGCCATTCCAGGGAAGATGGTTTGGATCTTGGCGCGAACAGCGGGGATACGAGTGCATCCACCGACGAGTTCGACGGCATCGACTTGTTCGAGGGTGAGGCCAGAATCTTGGAGAACCTGGGCGAGGGGAGCGGGTATACGATCAAGGACGCCGGCGATGAGGGTCTCGTACTCCTCCCTCGTCATCTTGGAGGAAGCATCGATGTCGTTCATAATGGACTCTACGTTTAACGGAGCTTCGGTGTTTGCGGAGAGAATCTTTTTGACCTTGTCGCAACCAGCGGCAAGTCTGAAGGTGGCCTTGGGGTTGGACAGGACGTCGATCTTGTACTTTGTTTTGAACTGTTCCGCGAAGTGGTTGACGAGGGCCCGATCGATGTAACGGCCACCGACGTTCGTGTCGAAGGCGGTAGCTTTCACGGTCAGTTGACCCTTGGAAAAGGCAACCACGGCGGTGGACAAGCTCGAGTGACCAACGTCGATGAAAATGACATGTTTCGGATTCTCAGCCTCAGGGAGATCGGATTTGGTAATCCCGTAACCCAGAGCGGTAGCGGTGGTGTCGTTGATGAGACGAAGGATATTCAGGCCAGCGACGCTAGCAGCGTCGATGATAGCCCTTCGCTGGATATCGGTGTACCAGACTGGCACAGCCAAAACGATGTCGGTGACGCCAACCTTAAGCTCGTTGGAAACGATGTCTCGGAGTTTCCCCAAGTAAGCACCGACGAGTTGGGTGGTGGAGAACTTTTGCGTCTGGCCGAGATGTTTAACCTCAACGCCGACGGTTCCATTGACATCGATCAAAGTCACGTTCGTGAAGGTCTTTTCGATATTTTGGACGTCGGGGTCGGAGACGGTTCGACCAAGTAATCGTTTGAGGCCACCGATCGTGTTACGGAAGTTTGAAGTCTCCTGGGTTTTTGCGGGTTCACCAATCGCTCGCTGTTTGGGACCGAATGCAACGAGTGATCTAATGGATAATAACAGAGACTGGTTAGATCGCTCGTGACGTGGATACAGGCGGCAAAAATCGGACGAGTGGGAGGGGTACGCACGGTGTTTGGCGATTTGAGACTTCGTTGGTGATAATGTCGATACCGCGATGCCTGGCCACACCGATCTGGACACGACGGGCAAAAAATTAGCGATAAAAGTCGGGCAAAGAGTGTCGGAATAGGGTACCTTGGAGTGGAGGGAACCAAAATCGATACCAACAACTGCCATTGTCTAAGGATTAAGAGCGGTGGATGGGGGTAGATGATGGTAAGGTATGAAGATCGCGAAGGGGTGGTGATTTTTCGTCCCACAATCGCGGTCAAGTTTTTTTTACCAATCGGTAGCGGAGCGTCCCGTCCTGATCGGGCATGTGCTGGAATCATCCAGAATATTCCGACGCGAATTGTATTTCTCTTTCCTGAGGATAGTACTACTTACATGGAAAGACTAAACGGAAGCATACCGAACCCAAATGGCGCCTGGTTACAAAGCGACCTTCTCGTCCTTGCCGTACTCGGGGGGAGCGGCGATGAGCAAAACCTCGGTCTCCTCTTCGTCCGCATCGTCCTCGCCGGGTTGGGCAGGACCGCGGAACACGCGATAGGTAACCACAATCAAGACGTATATCATGCGCAAAACGACACCGATACCGCATCCTAAATCACGGTCATCAGTCAGCCACATAATACCCTTGTCAACCAGAGGCGTACTCACCGAGAACGAAGGCGATGGCCCTACCCTCCCAGCGGCCCAACATCATGAGGCTGTGCGACAACCTCTCCATGAACGGAGCGTTCTGGAGGCGGTGATGGTGGTGGTGGGAGTGGCGGTGAACTGGCGGGGCGCTCGTGTTCTCCACGTTCTCGAAGGGCAGGATATGCATCTCCCCGTCGGTAGGGGGAGGAGGGAAGGGCATGGTCGCAATGCTTTCGATGGGGACCAACTTGGCGTGATGGGGGTGATGGTGATGCTCGACGGCAGGATGAGTTTCGATTTGGTCGAAACCGAACAACTTCCTGAAACGATTGGAGATTCCAACTGCGGAGTCGCTCATGGAGTGGCACGGACGGCGGCGAGCCGCAACGGGAGGGACGACTTGGATGTGATACAACCCATCATCGCTGCGGACGGAAGGAGCGGATGGGTTGTCGAAAAACTTGCCGGGAGGGCCGATTTCATTGCTGGAATGGACTAGGGCAACGCGGAGGGGTATCGCATTCACGCCAGCTGTTTGAATTTTTGTGAGTGTCGGGAAACAAAAGAGAAGAGACGACAAACCAATACCGGCGCTGGCAAATGCGAGTACCAGGGGATACAATTTCATGCTTCGAGAGAGATGGTGGTAAACGAGAGAGTAGGTGACTCTCGCTTGGATCCCGTGAGGCCACTTTCGGCCGCTGGTGATTACCTCAGCACCTTCCTTATCCGGCCATACTTGGGTCAGCATCCCGTCTGGACGAGAACACTGTGCTTGCTGTTCAGCCCACACTGTCCGGTGGCCCTCGACGCAGATTTACGCCCTGCAAAAAATCTGCGACCAAAGGTTTTTTTGTTTCTCGTGCCCTGGCTATCGGCCCTGTGTGCTGACGTGGCGTAGGACCCGATGGCCTATTACCACCAAAGGCAGGGCCACAGAAACAACCACTGGCAAAAATTCAACAACCGTGACCGCACCCTGACTCAGGATTCCTCCGCTTCCTCCCTCGCGTCCACTACATCCTCCCACTATCACCACCAGCCGTCCAGGCAACACTCCCAGAACTGGTCAGAGTCCAACGGCACTACGTTTCAACCATCATCTCCAAAGATGGGCCAGGAGTTTCGCCACACTCCCGCCCCAAACCCGGCTTCTGGCCAGAAAGATCTTGAGACTCTGGAGAAGCTCAAGGACTCCATTATCAACAATCAGCATGAATTCTTCCGCTCTGTCCCAAAACCTACTGCGTTGGCAAAGATCTACATGGGCAACACTTATATCTCACCTGTGCCTCCTCATCCTGAACAACTCCCTACTGCCCAGACCACGCCTGTGGGAGATGCCTCTACTGGTGACAATCAACGGAGGGGACGTGCTACGTCTATAGACTCTTGGGAGTCCCGGAAACAGGTACGACAGGCCCCAAAACGTGTTTCATCCGGGAATTTACCCCTGAACTTCTCCCCACAGAATGGTTATCACCACGCTCAATCCGAGCGCTACGAGCCTGACTTGAATGGCCCAACTGATTCCAAACCCCACCCACCCGGCACTATTTCTCCCTCAAAATCGGCCAATGACCTGCGCGATTCTTTCAAATCTTCTGCTCCCTCTCGAGGATCTTCCCATCGCGGCTCTTTTTCTCGTAGCTCCTTCCAGTCCCCCACTTCTGCTCCGACTAGGGCTGATAACCAGAACCATGACCCAATCACGCGGGGGAGAGCCTTATCCAACCCCCGATCTGCGGGAGATTTCGGCGATGACCGTCAGCGCCAACAGAAGCCGTATTCAGAGGACAGACAACCTCGGACCGATGTCGACACGACTACGCGTTCCCAATCTCTGCAGCGTCCCGCTACGCTCACCGACTTTGAAAGGTCCTCTGATAAGGGACCTTTTGATGCGGGCAGAGATCGCGGAGATGATTCTGGGGACAGGAGTCCTGAACGGGACAACAGACGATACGATCGTTTTGACCGACGAGCTGATGAGCGGCCGCGGATTATTGACAACCGACGTAACCCGCCTGATCAACGTTCTGGGGACAGCAATCGTCAGTATGATAACTCGCGTTCTGGGAGCGTTGCACCATCCATCGACCGACAAAATGACGACCGTGCCCCCCGGTACTATGGTGGACGGTCGACAGCTTCTCGTACTACGGATTACCAACAACCTCCCGTTCAGGATGGTGGAGATGACCGACGGATGCCACCGCCACCCGCCTCTCCTATTGTGACTGACATTCGTCCTCCCCCTTCCCGATCGCCCTCGACCCATACTGAAAGGACCGGCAGGACCCCTACCGCTGACTCTACGCCCTTGCTTCCCTCTGATGCTACTGTGGTTCGGAATGCTGTTGATGAGCGTACCCCGCGACAGCCTACCCCGGGCGCTAAAGACGAACGCAAGACTCTCGAAGAAAGGCTCAGCCGGCAACCACCCCTCTCGTTGCAAGACAGGATTAGCATGCCCGCAAGTTCTGACTCCCTTCCGACATCTGGAACCCCCAGGCTGGGTCCTCCTTTGGAAGAACGACTTTCCTATCCACCGGATCGCGGTCGAGATGATCGTGGCAGTAGATCAGGACCTGCCTCTCCTACCGTTACCCGTTCGTCAGTCGGTCCGCTGAATCAGGATGATCGCCATTTACCCACCGGAGGGTCACGACCCACCACTGAAGAACGGGGACGGTACCCCCCGACGTCAGAGCATGTGGATGACCGGAAACCCCCAGTTCGATCTTCTATGCTGCCTCCAAATACGTCGGAGAACTCTCGTGCTCCTTCCCTCGCTCGTGACGACTTTGCAGGCAAGGGAACCGACGTGCGGGATTACCGTCGTGGAGGCGTTGTTGGTAGTACTACGAGAGATCCGAGTGAAGCTCGAGGGCCAGACAGATTCGGAGGTGTCGATAGAATGGACTTGGACCGATACGATGATCGAATACCTCGGGATACATACATGCGAAACCCCTCTGGCATACCTCCGGGTCCCGATGCTCGTGACCGCGAACGGGGAGTATGGGATCGCCCGCGCTGGCCAGAATCGTCGAGGAACGATCCCTACAATGACGATCCTCAATATCGACAGGGCGGTCCCGCTTCTTACCCACAGGGACACGGTCGGTACCAGGACTATGACGACAGACCTCCCAGGTGGGAGGCAAAAGATCGCCAGTGGGATCCAAGTGGACCTTGGTCGGATAGGGACCGGCGGTTTATCGAGCGTGATTCCGCCCCCGCTTCTGGTACAGCAAACGCCTGGGAGACCCGGGAGGAGCGCGAAGCGAGGGAACAGCGGGAAAGGAATGCAAGAGGGAGGTCGGCATATCCACCGCCGCCCCTGTCCGGTCCAGATCGTGGGTACGACTCTAGAGCGTCTTTGTCTTCCAAGATTTCACCCCAGGGGTATTCTCCTGCTCCAGTCGAAGGCCGTTATCCCTCTGGGCGGGATTTGGACCCCCCAGCAATCTACTCTCAGCCACCGATCCCAGTCTCTTCTGGTCCGAACAGCAGCGTCTCGAATAGTGCGCCTGGGTATTCGTCGAGGGTTAGACCCAGGAGTCCGAGCCCAATGTCCATCTCCAGGGATACATCGAGGCCGCCGATCAAGAGACAGAGAGAAGATTTTGCTCCTGGGCCTGGCATCTCGAGTGACTACTATTCGCCACACCCTCCCGGGGATGCCAACCCAAATGGTATGGGGAGTGGCAGCGACTACCCTCCGCCGCCGGCTTCAAGGTTACCCTCTGGACCCATGCCTTCCTCTGGACCCCCTCCTGGGTATTATGGACATTCCTCTGGGGTGAATGTCGGTAGGGTCCCAAGAGACTACCACCAAGGACCAAGGGATGGTTACCCGCCGGGACTACCGCCTTCCTCACAGGGATACGAGCGTATGCCACCTCCGAGAGGTTACAGCCAGAACAATCACCAAAGAGGAAACTATGCGCGAGATGACAGGAGGTATGGTGGGCCTCCCCCGCGGGGCTGATCGTGGGCTTGGCCTGCAAACCAGCTCGTCGCGAATACCCATAGGTATGTATTTTCTGTCCCTCCTTATAATCTGGGTTGACTAAGTCATTCACTACCAACCTGGAAAGACCCAATCCTGACACCCTCGGGACCCCCAGCAACCTCGATTTGAACCCTCGCCCCCGACTTCCCCGCTTCATGCCCTTCATACGCCCGCCTTTACGGCATGTCTCATTCTTGTTCTTCGCGCAGTGCGAGTATCTATCTACCCTTGTATGCGTGCTTATGCGTGCAGATCACCATTATTCCCAATGTCCTTTGTTAGTTATCCGCTTCCAGTTGCTTCATGTGCGCCATGCGTGGATATACAGTATGATTTATGAAGTTTCTGAAACTGATTCTGTTCATGCGCCAAGCTTTCGGGCGTTCTAATCGTCTAGCGGTGACTTGACGTTCACACTTGGATGGGCGGCACAGTTATCTAGTGCGAAACCGCATGCCAAAGGCCGCTCGGTGCCGGAGGCGTGTGACCAGGCTGATCGCATGTCACCGCCATCCACCGTCATTTACTTCCTGCCCCACGGGACTTCAAGCTCCATGCCTCTGAACATCCCAGGGATCCTGGTTCCGTTTCATCTGTTGATCAACCCAAGGCTGGTGATCCCGGCACTCTCAGTGAGAGGTGTGTAACGCGTCAGTCTCACTGGTTTCAAGTAAAATTCACGATGCTGACGGGGATGGGCCACTTGTACCTCCTTCGCACAGGATAGACATTCGCCAGTTGGACTTTGTCGCCCTTAAGACGGCAGGATACAGAGGGGCGGTCGTTGACAAGGATAACTGTTTGGTTCGTCCGTCCTCCATCCGTCACCCGGTTGGGAGTGAGTTTCTGAGCTCTGCCATCTGGGTGTCTTTAGACCTTGCCTCATCACGACGAACTCGTTCCGGAATTGGCGGTGAGCGTGGGTCATTCTTCTCTCGAACGCCGGGTGGCTTACGCGAGAATCGCTTCCGTGTCCGCCTCGGACGACTGGATTTGTCATAAATCCCTAGGACGCGTGGCAGGAGTGCAGGAGGACATTCGGAGAGGGGAACGTGGTGGTCGTAAGCAACTCTGCAGGGACACCACAGTATGACGCCGGAGGAATTCAGGTATGAGCGGCGAAAAGCAAAATCGCCTCACCGTTCCGTTCCCGGAATCCACAATTCCTGATTCTCTTCAAAACCCTACGTCAGGCGGAATCAATAAGCCACTACCTCCAAGTTCCGGTCTTGAGGCATAACACACCCAAACCTGGGTACTCGTGCATTCAAGGCGTTCGGAACTACTTCGCATCTCTTTCGACCCCCGTGAAAGATGACGAGTTGGTCATCATCGGGGACCGAATATTCACGGACGTCGTGATGGCGAACCGGATGGGGACTCGAGACGGCGAGAGGGGTCCGTTGGCCATTTGGACGTCCGGTGTATGGACGAAGGAGTCCATGGGCATGAGGTGGATTGAAAAGAACCTCGTCGAGGTGGTAACGAAGTACACCCACGGCGAAAAACAATACACCACCCAGTTCCTAAAACCGGAGACGTTGAGGTCGCGCGAGGAAAATCCGGCTCCACGAGCCTACTCCCCGAGTGTTGGTATTGAAGGGATCTGGAAGCGCTTTGTGCGGAAGTCTTCGTGACGTATGTGCTATACTTACCTACCTTCATCAAGGGTCCAGTTTTACAAAGCTGCTAATTGACCGCCACCGTTGATCACCATTCACTCCTCGTCCCTCTGTTGCCCACTGGCGGACAGAATGCAGGCATTCGCCGGTCGACGGTTGGTATTTGAACCCTTTGGTCGAGACCTCCCCCTCCCCCATACCCCAGGTTTTCCTGACGTCAGATATGGGTTCTTCCATAACAGACCGCCCCCCGCCTCGATCACGATCATGGACCATTCCACGAGTAAAGGATCACTATCAGAAGGTGGTCGTTGTAACCGAACTGCCTTAATTGTAACTCGCCGCTCGTCAATGTCGTCGCCGGCATCCCAATTACCAAGCCCAGGCTTTGCTCTCGTTATTGGCGTCTTCCCTACTTCGGCCTGACGATCTCGAGCGTACGAAATATATACGGCGTCTTCAAAGACATATTCTCATCCGCTGTCTCTTTTCCAACCCTGTGGCATATGATCACCATCGACCCATCATGCCCACGCCATGCATGTCGAATCCTGTCGGATCTAGGATCGTGCCTCGCCTAGAAGCATCCTAGACGGGTACACACTTTTTCCTTCGCCTCTCACACGTGAAGTTGCGTCAGGGTTGCTGCCTGTACCGCCCGCTCATAAACTTCAAACTCCCAAACAAGATCTTTGTGAGCTAAGGTAATCACTAACCGAACGATGAAAGCCAACACTTGTCTGAGCATTCTGATCTATTCACCCACACAGATATCGGAACCGCCATCATGGTGAGAGCCATCCGTCCTCAATGGCTCCTTCCGGATTCGTGGACTTTGGCATTTCACTGGGATCATCGGCCCGATCATCGGCGATTTCTCGCTCATGGACGTTTGATCCCAGTAGACGCGCCACGCTTCTTTCACGCGCTCAACGTTTCAACGCCCGACGCGTCGGACCACCGTCCAGGGTCACTGCTGCCTGAAAGCAGGGGACGTGAAAGTACCAGCTGACTTGTACGGCATACCATGACCGTATAGTTCGTTCATCTCGGATCTTGGTCTTCCGTGACGCACGTCAATGACGCCCCACCCGAACAATTCTCGTCATCCCCAAGATCTCCAGAATAGCGCCGCCACCTGTTGCCGCACCCCATACACGTTGCCGATGCCGTTGTCGATGCCAGCGGGAACTTTCGCAGTGCATTCCCTTGGTTTTGCGAGGTGGACGTGTTCATTGCCTGTTGGACGGTCCCTGAGATGCTGCGCGGCTAATTGTGTCGTGCGACCTTGCATCAGGGGTCGGGACCGTTAAACGGCGATGTAGTGAAACGCCGGGGAACGAGGCACGTCGTCCCTCCTCGCGTTGTGAACGTGAACTCAAAGGCGTTCCCCAAAAAAACACCCTCTGGTGATTATTGGGTGGTGATTCTCCTCGAGGTCCGCGAAGGACTGAATTCCCTCAGCTACAAGGGGGGTGGCCTGTCCCATACCTCCGCGTAAATACGGAGATTCTCCGGTACCAGTACCTGTTCCGGTATGCTGACGATGGAGGACTCAGTCTGGAATATACGGTGAGGAGTAAGGGAAACAGAGGCCACCTTCTCCACGTTCACTGCGGTCTCTCCGTATTGTTCCTTCCGCTCACTTCTGGAAAAATTCCGACACGGGGCACACCATCCCAAGCGCTGACCCACACCCCCGAAAATCTCACCGTCCACAGGGCCCCCTTTGAAAATTTTGCAGGCCTGTGGTGTTGTGTTGTTGATCGTTGTGGTCGAGTGTTGATGGTTGATGAAAGTTTTTTTAGCAACTCTACCGCAATCTCCCGAGGTTAGAGATGAAACGCGCTAACCAACTGTGAGAGCAGGAGATGTCTCTTTGAAAGTGCGTGATTATGAGGACTGCAATAGTTGGGCAAGCGGATACCCGCTCCGCCGACAGCTGCCCACCCACGACTAATTTTGGAGGATGGTGCGAGGACGATAGATTTTGTCCTGCAGGAACCCCTGGACCCGAGGTGGAGAAGTTTAGGCCGATACCAGATCGTGAGCCGTGATAGGAGATGGAGAGAATCGCCTTGTGTGGTGAGCCTGGATCAGATGATTTGCACCCGATAAGCAGCATCTACTCAATGCAATGAATCTAGTGGCCCAGGGGTTGGAGAAGCCTCCGCCAAAGTAGAGTGGAGAAGCAGTCACTGAACAAACACCGATCGATTCACGGTCTCGTACCGTTGCTGGCGAGACACAGTACATCGGTCCGGCGTCTTTGAACTTTTGGGCGGCAGTCGATGAAATGGGGCCAGGAACCTGGGCGTTTTCATTAACAGATGGCGACCACCGGTGACCGGTCACCGGTGATCTGGTACCACAACACGGCGTCTTTTTGGGTCGATATGTCGGGTTTCCTTGTCCAGCGCGTTTTTTTGTCAGCTGACGGTGGCCCCTCCAGGGTTTTCAATAAAGTGCGACGACTTGCCTGACGCAGACCCAAGGCCATTCGGTCTTAACATTTATGGTGCCCCCTCGTCACAGGCTTTCCACATGACCGCGGACGAAACCTGCGCGGTCACCCGTCCCACAGTATTGCACAAATATGTTCCTGAGAGGAGATGAGCCAATTGCTCAGATCTCATTCAGACAATTGGTTCTCTTCTTTCTGGGAGAAGGTGTATGTTGGGGGAGAGGCTGGGGCCCGGGACGATATTTATTGCGAGGGTTTCCCCGACGCACATCGCGACTGGCGCCGGAAAAAAATTTCTTGCATCTGCTTTGCAACTCGGAGCGGCGAAATAGGGTGGTTGCGTGGGCGGTTCGTTGAGATCTCTTCGCTGCCAACGTGTACGTACAACTTCCATAATATTATGGGACGTTCTCACCCATGGCCAACGTTTTGATCCCGCTCGACCTGATCGTTTTTTCTTCTTCGGTGTTCTGTCAGAGTTTCTACCACGTAAACCGGTGAGGTACTTGTCAATTGACCTGGGTAGAGTGAGGCTAGGGTTTTTTCGCACAGTTTTTTTGTCAAGTTACCAAACCCCTTGAAGGCCAGTTCCGTTGAGTCAAGATTGTACCTCGCTATCGCCTCACCCTAACTCAGTGGTGGAAAATTGTTATCGGCTGCCATCCGACAAAAGAAACTCACACACTGTGCGCCGGGAACAGGATACGAAATGGGTTGCGTGGAGCAGTGGGAGCTCCACCCCGCTGCACTAAGTAGCGCATCTCCCCGTCAACGATCGCATTGCGGAAGGAGGGGATCGTCAGCAAAGCAGAACCAAACGGAGGATGTGTGTGTTGGTGGGGCAAGATGCGCAGAGGAGAAACGCAGAACCAAAGCACCATGCGCTCCCATTGTGTTTTCATTCATATGGGGAAAATTGCTGCCAGGACCGGTATGTACGGTGTTCGAAGCACCTGATAATAGGATGATTTAGCACACCGATCAGGCCACGCGCTGATAGACATTTCATGTGGTTGGTAAGTCTTGAATGCTGCATTGAACTGAGAACCTCGGATTGACACAGAAGCTGTGGTTAATGGCCCGCGCCCAAGCTAGCATTTGGGGGGGTGCTTGTACATAAGTGGATAAGGTGAGGATCAGATGCGGCGGGGGACTCGGAATCCGACACCCAGATTTCCGTTTTATCAGAGTAGGAGCAAGTGAATGTTGGCCACAGTCAGGACTGGTGAAGAGGCGAGCCGGGCAAAAGTGGAAAGCCGAATCTCGTGTCAGGTACAGACTGAATCGGTGGTATCACGCCTGTCAACCGTTATCGCCCACCTGTGATACAGGGTACTTGGGTACGCGTAAAAGCGGCCTCTCGGATAAGCATTCGGAGGGCGCTCGCCTCAAGATAGTTGTTATCGTCAGAATGCCGGGTGGAGGGAGCTGTGGCGGCATTTGTGCGACGGGTGGTCCGCCGAAGATGAATGGCGATAGAAGCGCAATGCAGTCAATAGAACCACCCCTTGACCTCAGGACCATACCGCCTGCGGTAAGTGGTACCTCGAGGCTCGAGTGCTCCAGGGTTGATATGAGCTCCAATGCGTTGATACGAGCAAAGTCCAGGGAGTGACGTCAACGGGGATAGACGTTGGTGAGAGACTATCGCGAATGGGTTGGGGAGAGAGAATGGGTCTGCACTGAACAGAGCTTCGCCATACGGGTCAGGTTGGACGCAGGTCCCGCGAGTAGGCGGGGATCGTGGAGAGTCGGATGAACGCCACAGGCTAGGGAACGGATGTCGTGTTGGACGCCCCACGGATCTCACGCACGTTGTCCATGGCCGGCGTTGACGGGCATGGTTGGGGTGGAACAACGGCCATGTTTCACAAGGATTTTTGGGCAAGCTCTTTCACCGTAGATAGGTGGAGATCCGTGGCCAGCGCTTAATCGGGAGGCCTAGACCGGGGTCCACGGCAATGCGCTGTTTCTGCCACACGAGCCGGGAGTGATAACAGTATCACAAGATACGCAGGAGGGATCATGGAGGGGGCTGGATGGTGGCTTTGGGGGAGCCGAGGGATTGCCAACTGCTGCGGTTGGAAAGGGGAGCAATCACAGACTGGTTTGGAACCCCCGATCAGAGAGGTACGTGAGTTACGGCTCGCAAGTATGGCCCATTTGCCTGTCGTCATCGCGGAGGACCCACGGCGATGGCGACGCAGGCCGACGCACACGCCTGCATGGCGGGCTGTTACATTTTAGCTTTGCTGTTCCAGCCGGGAGGAGGAGAATATGAAATGCGGGTTGGTCAGCGCATCAGCCGATCGGTCCCCAACGGAGCTAGATAGTCACGCGTCACGGAGTGTGTATGTCACGGTGTCACGGGGCTTTGAAAATTAAGTAATATTTTATTCGGGATTATTGGCCAAACAGTCCCTGGCTACGAGTCCCACCACCTCTTCCTCCAGCACCACGACCATCGCAGTTCGCGTTCCGACGCCAGCACCAGTCCCTGCACACAGTGTAAGTATTTGGCACGGCGGCGGCCACGGCCATTTGAAAGGCTGTGAATAAAGGCGTCTCCCCGACGCATACATCCGTGAGGGGGCCTCGTGCTGATCCGTGTAAGCACACCTCGTTTTCTCATTCTCTGGATTGAACTATCACTGATACCGCCGTAAGTAGCCCAGTTGTGTGCGTCTGCCCAATCGGCGCTTTTGCCACCCAAAGTCAGAAGAACACATTTAAACAGCATGTCCTCTCTCATGCGGTCCGGGGCGCATACAAAACCAGATCGACCTAGTTCCAAATCCCTCTCTGGTTCCTCCCGTCCGCCCAAGCCTACAGATTCCCACCTGACCGGCTACAAGTCCCGCTCGACCTTCTCGTCCCCTTCCAGGCGCCAGCGGAACTCCCCCTGTACCCTCTCGCTCCCACCCTCTCCCAAGGTCACCGCCTTGGCCAATAGGGAAACCCCGTCGACGCCTTCCAAATCTCGCAAGTATTCGCCGTTAACACCCTCTGCGTCCGTGTCCTCGTTTGGGACCTGTTCATTTGCTCTTCCTACACCGCGCACACCCCCTAAGTCACGGAGGTCAGTTCCCTTTCTCGTAATTCATATTCCATCGATATATATCGGAGCCTAACGTCGCGTGCCCTCCGTTCCCTCCAGGCTTATAAACCCCCTCTCCCCTCCCCCTTCGATCAAATCCCCCCAACGCTCCTCAGCCACTCTCGCCATGTCTATCCAAGTCCACCCCGCTATCATCCACCACCCATCAGCCATGTACCACCCCTCCCCCTCGTACCCCGATTCCTCAAGTAATCTGAGAAGGTCTTTATATCCCTCGTCTCGCCCGTCCTCACCCATGACGAACATTCGTCCTCCTAGTCGTTCTGAGAAGATGCTTCGCGAGACGCTACGTCGCGCAGAACAACACGACAGGGTCGGCACCTCTCCATTCTTCCTTCCGACCCCACTCAAGGAAGACGACGACTCCGATTGTGACTGCGAAGACTTTGACGGTTTCTTTGGCCACCCCGCCGGCGTTGGCCCGTCGCGTCCCAGGTTAACGAGGAAAAACAGCATCGATCAAAAGCGCAGCGTCTCCCCCACTCCCCAACGAGCGTCCCAACGTCGAACATCAACCACATCGTCCAACGAGGACGCGTTGACACCACATGATGCCGTCTTGAAGAGGAGATTGGAAGGTGTTCTCTCTCAAGCGAGAGACCAAGATCGGGGGAAGTCGTACAGGAGTATCAGCCGCCCTCGCGCTCACACGCGGGAGTCTAGTGAAGATTGGAACGTGCGTTGTCAATTTTTCTTTGTTTCTTCACGTTCGCTTATCTCCTCATCTTTCAGTCCCAGCCCTCCAGTCCCCTCCCTGCCTACTCTCCGGGGCTGCCGCCACAGTCCATGGGGCCACTGACCCCTCCCCCTACACCCCCGCACGTCTCATCGATGCTCTCACGCCCAACATCACACCATGCTGGTCGGCGGCCGCCACTGACGCCGTCATCACCATCCTTCGACGCTCGCACCGCTTCCGCCGTGTGCCGTCGAATGGACGGATATGTGAGTTTCGCCAACGTCGAGGGGCTCGGGTCACCCCCTGAAGATGACATCGAATCCACGGAATCTGGACGGCAAAGCGCCTGGTTGAAATGGTTAGGTCTGAAACAGGCAACAGGCGTCGAAGGTATGGCTCGTGCGTAAAGTCGTCCTGACACGTTCAACGATTCGCCGGTCGACATCGCCGCCTGTTCGAACCCTGCACAGCCTATCTCGTTATCACGTACCACGTCCCTTCCATGCACCCTTTGTACCATCACCCATCCACCGTCCTCCTGCTGTCCACCTTGCTTCTCTCGCCCCACCGCATCCTCACCTCCCGTGTTTATAATCCCTGTATCCCTTACCTCCCCTTCTCCCGCCTGTTCATCACACCCATCAAGTTTATCATATTCGCCTCGGAAATTGAAAATGGGATGGCAGGGCCGGCGATCCCCCGCACTACCCAATATGGGTGTGTTCCCTTCCTACCTGCTTCGTGGCGTACACGAGGTGGGTGAAGAGGTTCATTCAAGTGCAGTGCGACGGTTTCTCGTCCTCGCTTCACGGTACACGTCATCCCACAACGATTACCCTCCATTGATCATGCACTCTAACTGAACGTACGACTGGTCCTACGAACTCTACCCTTTAATGCGGCAACCCCGTTGCCTTTTTCACGCTTTTTCAAGCCCTTCACGATTCTGTCTGTTACGACATTCGACCATCGTCCGTTCCGTCAGGTGTTTCTCCGACCTTCACGCTCCCGCAGTTCCCAGTCCACCCACACGTCACCCATTTATTGACGCGCTGGGGCCAATACGTGCACATCAGGTGTTTACGTGTCCCAGCAGGCGTCCAAACGTGGTAAAAGGCAGTGGTTGTTGTCGATCTGGGCTTACTCTGGGTGTTGAGTATGGAAGCATTGGTCCATGGTAGGGGCCTGGTCGACCTTTTTAAAAACTTATCTCTAGTCAGTTCTCTTCCAAGTCGAGGGCTATACCAGAGACTGGATCCTTTTCTTATCCTTTCTTATGACGCCCTTCTCTTACGGTTTCCGCTGGTACTTAGGTACGATGAACGGTCAGACCTAGCAGATTAGATTTGGATTCTTTTTCCTCCTTTTCTCGCTGTGGATCCCCTGTTTCTTCCCTTCAAGTAACGGACTCCCAACCTTACGGTTGTACGATTTTTCACCCCATGGATAGACGAAACTTACTCAACCATAGACGATTGAATATAACATTGACAATTCCACCCGAGTGACCTGGGCGGCTCTCGTCCCTCATGACCCGCCCTACCTGGGATAGCTCGGAGCTTTCAGCGCCCATAAAGAAATTTACCCGAACGAGCTGTGTAGTCCCTCTTTCGCCCGATGGTATATCCTGGACCTATATGGGGGGTTCCGCTGGTTTTGCCGAGCACTGGAATAGCGCAGTCCGTCGATTCGGGGGCGGACAGAAGTTTCGTTCGAGTGAAGGACCGCACAGGCCCTGATTAACTGCGGGTTTTACATTATCTCATTATCTACACCGCATATCCAGATACCCCCAAAGGACAAAAGGGAAAGATTTGGGGTTCGTTGGTGTTGTTTGCTCTCCAACCACCCAGATACCGGTATCTACACAAAACGGGACCTGGGAAAGGACTCCAGGGTGGCTACCGTCTAGGATAGATCGTCGAACATAGCCTGACGCCCATGGACCTGGGGGTCTCGACCCTCCCTCCCTTCAATCTGGCTCTCAGGATGCGGGGGTACGGCTCGAAGGGATAGAATGGGGGGAGGGCGACAATCACCCGCGGTCAGTTGCTTATCGCTCGCTATCTAGGTGCTTAGTCCTTTACCGGTTACCGTTTCGTACGAAGGGGCCCAAGTAATACAAAGGGAGTCTTTGAACCCAGCGTGAGAGGTCTGGATCAGCCTTTGGTCAGTTGTGGTGATTCATACTTTACCGGTGGCCCCTGGCGTTATTTTGGGGTCGTGATATCAACGACCAGCCCTTACGGAACGGCACACATACCATACTTACGATTAGCACCAAATCGCAGGTACCTAGAGGCCGATATTGCAAGGCTTGAGTTCAAGATCCGTTTGGTGATTAACTGATCCCGCAGTCCGGATGAGGGATCGCCCCGACGTGAGTGACCAAGCTATAGAGTGGGTTTTTGGAACTGTATGGCGGTTGCTGTAATCGCTCTCATGCTAACTAGATGCCCAATAATGACCAGCCCAACCCTCTTTCCTGACCCAGTTTTGTCCCCCAGGAGCGGTACCCATCTTGCTTCGGACTGATGGGACCGCGTTACATACCTCCCGTGTCTATTGTAAGTAGAACTGGGGTTCCCAGGACCCTAACGTCATCACAGGAACCGAGTCAGGCATGATAAAAAAGACATCATCTGGTCCAACTCTCGGTCATCCCAAGTGCCTCACAACGACCCTCAACCCCCTCCACCGGGACAAGCGGTTGAAAATCGGCCCTGTTGGTCGTACACACATGATACTTCAACATACGGTAACTGACAGATCTAGTTGCATTCTCGAAGTTTACAATAACCATTCGTCTATGGTCCGCACCATTTCCTGGCACTCTGGAACATCCGGAACCAGGGCCCAACTGCACCCCATTCGCCCCTCAATTCTCTAGGGTACCAGCTGTTCGCTTCCAGCATCGTGACGCGCTCTGGGTGTGGCATAATAGCTACGATGCGACCATCTAGGGTCTGAACGCCGGCGACCCCACCAAGGCTTCCGTTAGGATTGAGGGGATAGAGTTCCGTCGGAATACCCCCAGAGTTAACGTAACGCATAGGGACAAGACCCGAGGCCAGAGCCTTCTCCCTCGTCTTGTCATTTTCAAATACAGCCCTACCCTCCCCATGTGCGATGGCGATCGGGAGTTTCGAGCCCGACATCTCCCTGAAGAAAACCGACGTTTCGGTGACTTCGGAGGCAACCACCTCGACCACGGATACCCTGGCCTCGAACCGACCGGATTTGTTGAGTTTAAACTCCGGCCAATCCTCCGCACCGGGGATCAGTTCCTTCAGGTGACTGAGGAACTGACACCCATTGCATACACCAAGGGTGAATGAGTCATCTCGGGCGAAGAACCGGGAGAACTCTTCCCGGGCGGTGTTGTTCAGCACGACTGTGCTCGCCCACCCATTTCCTGCCCCCAATACATCTCCGTAAGAGAACCCACCACACGCAGCGAGCCCCTTGAAGTCCGCCAAGCTGACTTGACCGCTGAGGATGTCGGTCATGTGGACGTCAACGGCCAGGAATCCGGCTCGGGTAAACGACCACGCCATCTCGACGTGACCGTTCACTCCTTGCTCTCGGAGGATCGCAACCTTGGGGCGCACGGTCACCGCCCGTGACGGATCGGGTCTGAATGTAAGGTCATAGAGAAGACCGTTATGAGAATCGTCCTTGATGAGACTAAATTCCTGTTGAGCGGAAACAGGATCGTCGCGTAAGCATTGCATTTTATAAGATGTTTCCGCCCAAACCGCCTGGAGCTCGGCACGAGTGCTGGAGAAGATGGTAGAGGATCTACTCTTCACAGTGAATTGTTGGATTGGAGAAGTTCCATTGACGCTGGCTATAACCCGAAGATTCCTCCTCGGAAAGCCCGCTTCCTCGAAGACAGCCGCAAACACATCGAAGTCCCGGGCGCGGATCTGGATGACAGCACCGAGTTCTTCGTTAAAGAGGGCTGAGGTGGGATCGTGGCTGGACTCCAGGACGTCGAGATTGATTTCCACCCCAATCCTACCAGCGAACCCCATCTCAGCGATCGTCGTGAACAGCCCTCCATCCGATCTGTCGTGGTAGGCGAGTACGAGGTCTGGATGCTTCCTTCGAACCCCCTGGCAAGCGGCAAAGAACGATACGATGAGTGCGGGATCTTCAACATCGGGCGTCTCTGAACCGATTTGCTTGAATACTTGTGCCAAGGCTGATCCGCCCAGCCTCTCCTTCCCATTTGCCAGATCGATGAAGATAAGGATACTAGGGTCCCCCCCAGTCCTCTGTAACACTGGCGTCCAGGTCTGGGTGATATCTTCCACAGGAGCGAAGGCTGTGATGATAAGCGATAACGGGGAGCTGATTTCGTTCTTCCGTCCTTCCCGATCTGCCCACTTCATCGACATCGACATCGAATCTTTCCCGACGGGGATTCCAACGCCGAGCGCTGGACAGAGCTCCAGCCCAACGGCCTTGACGGCTTCGTATAACCCAGCGCCTTCCCCTGGTTTTGAAGCGGCACACATCCAATTCGCACTCAGCTTGAGCTTGGATAAAGAATCGATGGAGGCCGCGGCGATGTTTGTGACAGCCTCTGCAACTGCCATACGAGCTGAAGCAGGAGTGTTGAGAATAGCCACCGGCGTGCGTTCTCCGATGGCCATAGCTTCTCCGCAAATGACATCGAACCCGTAGGAAGCACGTGTGACGGCGACATCTGAGACTGGAACTTGCCAAGGGCCGACCATTTGGTCTCGGACTACGAGACCGGTGATCGTGCGGTCCCCGATTGTAATGAGGAAAGATTTGGATGCGACGGAGGGAAGTCGGAGAACCAGACCCGCCACGATAGAGAGATGATCGGACGAAGGGACCGAGGGGAGGTATTCGGTTAGGGAGGTATCGAACCGACTTCCCAAGATAACCCTAGTAGAGTCGGTACGATGCATGCGCGGCGGCTTCCCGAAGAGGGTAGCCATCTTGAGTCGAATGACATCCTTTTTGAGAAGTCGGTCGGTGACGATGAGTTCCTCCTCCGCCGTAGCAATACCAACGATAGAAAATGGGCACCGTTCGCGAGTGGCAATGCCTCTAAACTCTCCCTCCTCTGAAGGGGAGACAGCGAGGACGTAACGTTCCTGAGACTCGTTGCACCATATCTCCATCGGGGACATCGAGGAGTCGGCCACAAGCACGTCACGGATTTCGAAAGTCGCACCGAGGGCCGAGTCGTGGACTAGTTCGGGGAGGGCGTTAGAGAGGCCGCCAGCCCCGACGTCGTGAATTGACTGGATAGGATTGGAATCGCCCAAGCTAACACAAGCATCGATCACCTGTTGACACCGGCGTTGCATTTCGGCATTGTCCCTCTGCACCGATGCAAAATCTAGCTCGGCGGAGCTCGCACCGGACACTTGAGACGACGCAGCCCCTCCGCCCAGGCCTATGAGCATACCGGGACCACCTAACACCACGATTTTCGCTCCTACTTGGATTCCAACTTTCTTGGCGAATTGGGGTCGTACGTTTCCAAGTCCGCCCGCCAACATGATGGGCTTGTGGTATCCGCGTACTTCTGAGCCGCCATCTGGAAGGGGGATGGTTTCGGAAAAGGTGCGGAAGTATCCGGCTAACGCTGGCCGACCAAACTCATTGTTGAAGGCGCTAGCACCGAGAGGGCCGTCGATCATGATATTAAATGCGGACGAAATGTGGTCTGGTCGACCGAAGTCGGTCTCCCACGGTTGAACGTAGTCGGGGATGAGCAAGTTAGAGACGGTGAAACCGGCAAGACCAGCCTTGGGTTTGGATCCTCGACCGACGGCACCCTCATCACGAATCTCTCCGCCGGATCCTGTTGCGGCGCCGGGGTATGGGGATACAGCGGTTGGGTGGTTGTGGGTCTCGACTTTGACTAGGATGGGGGTTTCTTCTTCGGTGAAGTCGTAGGAGAGGGAGAGGGAGGAGGGATCCGAAGCGAGCGATGCTGCGAACCGGGGTGCTGTCGTCCCCTCTAACACGGCCGCGTTATCCGAGTAGGCTGAGATGGTTCCAGTACCGTTCAGACGCTCAGTGTTCCTTATCATCTGGAACAGAGATGTGTCTTTCTCTGTCCCGTCGATAGTCCACGATGCGTTAAAGATCTTGTGACGGCAATGTTCGGAATTGACTTGAGCGAACATAAAGAGCTCGGCATCGGTAGGATCACGGTTCATGGGGTCGGTGCCGGTGACGAATGCCTTGACCAGGTAGTCGATTTCATCGTTGGCCAACGCAAGACCGAGTTCCTTGTTTGCGTCTGAGAGAGTCGCTTTGGCATCGGGAACGGTGGAAAGAGGGACTGTACGAAGCTGGGATGGTACGTTGTGCTGGAACAATACGTCGGGGGAGGGGAGCTGGAGCTGGACAGATTGGGTCATTCGGTCGTGGATGAAGTGACCCAACTGGGCCAAATCGCCTTCCGTGAGAGTAACACGATCATCGAAGGAGAATACGAAGGCGGCTCCTCGTTCGAGCCGTTCGACGTGTTGACGGAGATTACACAGGAAGGCAATGTCCGTCGCCTTGCTTGACCACGGGGAAACGAGACCGGGGCGGGGGAGAACATAGGCTACATTCCCCTGGTTTTCGATTGCGTCCAAAGTTCCAGGGAGGACAATGTCATCTCCATAGTGGAACAAACGCTCGACGACCGTTCTTGGGATGGAACCGGTTTTGAGTTCCGCCTCGGCCTCAGGGGAGGTGCAGTTCACCAGGTGAAGATGAACAGCATCGACCGATCGGATTTTTGGGTTGGCCTTCCGGACCTGTTGAAGTAGCTGATCCCGCTTGGTGGTGGTCAAGCACGACAGCCCAGGCAACACAAGCATTCTACGCAAACATGAGAAGGATGGACCTGCGAGATTCCGCAGAACGCACATGTGCAGCTATGCCTACGATCTGTAATCTAGGGTTTTAAGGCAGGGGAGAACGGAGCGGACCGTGAACGTCTGGGGGTGAGCGTGAGGGTGTGAGTAGTCGAGAGGTAGCAAGGGACAGACTTGGGGGCGGGTGCTCGAGGGATGTCTGTCCAACCTGCGGTCCGCTTTTGAAAATTGGCAGACGGAAGCAAAATCCCGTCTGTGTTGACTCGGCACGTTGACACGACGGGTGCGTCCTAGTGCGCGCTGTCTATGTTTTGTATATCTCCACCAGCTTGTCCTTTGACAACGACATCTATGTCACCCTCGCTGCCCCAAGGACGACGCTGCTAGGAAGAACGTTCACGAGGACCTCTGGAGTAGAATTCGGTGTGTGACAAGGGTTTGCACCCCACGCTCGTGATCCTCACACAAGTCTTGCATCCAGATAACCGCCGGCTTAGATGGTAGCCTCTTCGGACAAACGTCTGCTCTGGCACCCCCGGGGAGAGAACAAATTTGTTGTTGGCAGTTCGTCCCAAATCACTTTATACGAATGGCAACCGGAGGCACGAGAAATCACACACGTCACCTCTCAACATGACATACAGCATATGAAGGTACCGCCTCGCAATCCACGATGTACCGACGCATTCATGACCTCGTGAGATAGTGTTTCGCGTGGTCCCCGGACCCATCCTTCGGTGACCTCATCGCCGTGGGTCTCACCGTCGGAAGGGTCGATCTTATGCGTCTGGAGGCTACGAAGCAAACTCGACACGGCGTACTATCCAGTGGACCTCCCGTATCTCTACCGGTACCGCCCCGAAGTTCTCGCGTATGTAACACCCTATCATTCAGCCGTACAGACCCAAACTATCTCGCCGTCGGTCTCGAAAAAGTTCGCGGGGAGTGCAGCCTTGTGATATGGGATATTAGCATTTCGAAGCGAACTCTCTCTTTTGGCGACACCTTGCCGCTCGGAGCAGGGCAGGAGAGTTTGGAACCAACTCGGCCACTACCATTGATTCAACGAGGCGACTCGGTGCACAAAACAGACGAACGGCTCTTACAAACGCACGCCCCCTCCGAAGTTGTTTCTTCCCTCTCGTTCGCACCCGACTCACACTTCATCCTCTGGGCTGGCATTTCCCATCGCTGGCTTCGAATTTTCGATGTAAGGACACCCGTGCCCTCTACCACGAATGTGGCTATAAAGGTTCAAGGGATTGCCACCGACCCCTTGGAGTCCAAGCGAATCGCGACATTTGGCGATGGAGTTGTGTCAATTTGGGACTCCCGTCGCCTCACGCAACCGATTCTCACCTTCTCAGAACACGACGCGTACGGTGATGGCGCCAAACCCTACTTAAACCCGTCTGCCTTCACCACGGTCGAATTCTCTTCTGTTAGGCGAGGGACGGTCGCCACCCTGGAAAAAGACTCTACTCACGTTAGATTTTGGGATTTACAAGAGGCACAATTCCACGAAGTCACGAATGAGCGCTCCAGAGATTCCTCAATCTCGGGTGGTCGAACCTCCGGCGGGAAACTCAGCTGGGCTCCAAGCAACATGTTGTCGTGGACGGCATCCTCAAGTGGCAATATTCAGGGCACAGAGGGTCGCAGAGATCGCGATTTGTCCCCATCAACTCGAACACCCTCAACCATTCTGGTCAACACTCGCAAAAGTGAGTGAAATTTGCAACAAGAACGATCCGATTTCTAACCTCACTCAGCCAAGGATTTCCCTGCTCCACTAACATCTTTCGCTCTCGTTCCGGAGCGTCCAGATAATCAGCTGTCCTCGAACTTGGTGGTTGTAAACAAGGAAGGGAACTTGGAGGTCCATTCCGCCCATGACACCCCGTCCAATTGTTCTTGGAGTCACCGAGGAGATCTATCTCTTGCACTCGGGAGCTCTTACAGAATATTTTCCACACCAAAGGATGCGGGTTCCAGCCCGAACCCATGGGACGTCCAGCAGCTCCATAGGCGCTCGCGCGATGCTTCCGCTGGCAGCAGGGGGCAAGCTGGGGATGACGACCAGCCACGCAACCGTGGTCGTTCACAATCCCTGGTACCTCCTCCAACTTTCGGCAGAGGGGATGAAGACGGATTTCCCGCATTGAGCGCGACGTTATTGAGGTCCGCTCTTGACACACAACGTGCTAGCCATCCGCAGGGGAACACACCCGACGGCGTTTCTCTTCCTCCCTCACTCAGCCGTCGCAGTGCTGCAGTCACCCGTGCACCGAGCCTCCGCGATTTACGTACCGCCGCCAAAATACAGGCCGTTGTCGAGGAACCGATGCAAACGGCGACACCGGTGCAAGCTACAAGCGCTGACAAACTCGCTGACCTCGACCTCGAGAAGGATCCCCAGTTCATACGATCAAGCGGGACGGATCAGTTGTCGCAACCAATCGCATATCAGAAGGTCCGACAGGTTTTACAGATCGATATCTCGACAATAATGCGCTGGAGAGCCAGCAAAGGTTACGGGTTATCCAATGTCAGTCTCTGCATCTAACAGACCCGTGTCGGCACGCTGAATGATCCACGGTAGCTGGGCCATAACTCCGTCCTCGCCTCTGAAGACTCCATGTTATCGGAAATGTGGCTTTGGATTAACTGTGAGCGAAACGTGCCGGCAGTTTCAGAACCTCTATCGCTCAAGGCACCGCAGACTCCAGACAGATTTTGGAACCCTCGAAACCGAAGTGGAGTCATCACGACTTCACCGGTCAAGGAGTCCTCGGCATCTGGGAAGGTGGACAACCGACCTCCACACTACGTCGGCCAGTGGACTCGATCCCAGCCTCCCCGATGGCAGGCGTCAAGTCTATTACGGACCACGTGAAATCAGTTTCCAGTGACGGAAGGTCGAGCTCAAGAACGAGGGAGCTCGTTTCCTCGTCGCGTAGGGGGTCAAGGTTGCTGTTGGATATAAATCCGTTGTCTACTTCCACTGGAGTGCAAGAGGACGATTACTCTGCCGCACTGAACGCCCTATGTTTGAAGGCGGGTGATACCGGAGGGAGGTGGAAACCCGCGACTCCAACTTCCAGATTGGCGCAGAGGAGAATGTGTTTACAGCTCGTTGGGTGGTCACTCAGGGAGGAGGAACTGAACCACGCCATAAACAAGTAAGTTTCGGGGCTGGACTCGCGTTGTTGATCTGATTTGACGTCGGTAGGTGGGAATTGGAAAATAAACACGCACAGGCGGCGTGCTGGCTTGTTTTCACGGGGCAGTACCATAGAGCTGTCAAGGTACTGATGAGCAGCAAAGGTAGGTACCCGGCGAACCCATCCTCAAGGTGTTTAACCCGGTTCCTTCCAGACGAAAGCCACTACCTCATATGTGGCACCATCGCTGCGCTCACTCCTAACGGACATGGTCATAATTCTAACCATCCTAACCCAGACCTCCGTGAACATTGCGAACGTCTAATTGTGCATTTGCAAGATCCGTACTTGAGGGCGATGATTACCCACCTGACCGTGAACGATTGGACGGACGTCCTGGACGAGGACTCGCTCCCGGTTCGCGAACGTTTAGCAGTGGCGTTCCAGTTCCTCGATGACAAGGCACTTTCGTCGTTCCTTCGGTCTGTGGCGGATCAGGCGGTACAACGGGGTGACCTCACCGGCCTGATCGTTACTGGGTTCGCGGCTCAGGGGATGGAAATCCTCCAGAAGTATCTGGATGTTACGGGGGACGTACAGACGGCCGCAATCATTTCTTCTCTCCGCGTTCCGAGTTTAATCTCGCACAACGGAAAGGGGTTGACGAAGTCTATAGTGGATAGGTGGGTGGAAGCGTACCAGGACTTGCTGGACGGGTGGAAGCTCTTCCATCACCGATGTCAGTTCGATATCGATCGAGGGAAGATAATACAAGAAGCTCTTGGAGGTAACGATGGTCAGAGGAGGGGGTGGCAACCGAGGCAGGTTATGATCAGGTGCAATTTTTGCAACAAGACCGTCGACGTTGTCGCCAGCAAGGGAAAGGGGGTCAGTGCATTTTCCGTGGCTTTGGATTACAGCTGAACCTCTTTATAGACCAACGTGTGCCCGAATTGTGGGAAAGCGCTCCCAAGATGCTCGATATGCCTGATGACTCTTAACATTGCTTCGGACCCCGCACGAGATGCGTATCTTCTCCACACCGCCCCCAAAGGTACGGATGATTCAGTCTTGGGTCACTCGTGACTGACCACATTGCCCGCGAAGATACCATTGGTGAGGCGATAGTGTTTTGTCAGACTTGTAGACATGGCGGTCACGCATCCCATATCATGGAATGGTTCTTCCCCCCGGATTGCGAAGGGGATGGGGATGGGCAGGAACGTGGAGGCAGGGCACATGAGGTTTGTGCGGTGCCGGATTGCGATTGCCACTGCGCCAATGAGATGTAGATTTGGGTTGGGAGGTGCATGTACGATGGTCGACAAGGTGTACTACAAGCCAGTTACGAGATGAGTCCGACGCAAATATATGGAGCGTATCGGGGGGTCTGTAACCAATCCGATCAACGCGCAAGACAGTGAACGAAGACAGGAGACCTCCAGGGCTTGCGTATCGAACGTCCGACATTGTCGGGTACCCGGCACCACCGGATGAGCGAGGTTCTCCAGCTCTGGATGAGCTCCGTGGAAAGGGCAGCTAAGGAGGTCGAGTGAGGATATTACAAGAGGATTGGTGCAGATGGAAAACCCATATCAATGTCGGTATTGAACCCTGACGGCCCACTGTTCTGATTCAAGCTTTTAGCAAGGGGGACCTCCTAGGAGCATCGCCGCACTACGGCGGGTTCACGGGATGTGCCCCTATTTGAAAGGTAACTTCGAACTCGGTAGGGCTGGAATCGTGCTCCATTTGAGAAAGTGACTTGAATTCACTCCAGCCTAAGGAAGATGTAACGAGCACAGTAAAACCACAAGTAAATGCCTGTAGGAACGAGGGTGGCCTGGTTGACTCACATCGCGACGCCACGGCTAAAGATCGGACCGGGCTCAAACGCTTGCAGCATATATTGGAGGTGGGAGAGAGGCGAGAGAGGTGACCGGTTACCCTGTAAAAATGGCTGACAACTCACCGCAGGGACAGTATTCATCTGAGTGGCAACACCTTGCGGTCGTGCCCTAAAGGTCCCAGTGAGGACGCTCGGTTCGCCCCTGCTGAACTAGAAGAGCCGGCTATCGGGTATTAATCCATGAAGGAGCGACCGCCTGCGCGGAGCAAAGGCGGTATACCTGCAAGTGACCCCGGAAGGAGGCCTGGGTCCGGCTCAGGCCCGGGTTCAGACCTTCGGCCTCGAGGGGGGGGGGGTGGTTCCCAGGCACAGAAGAGTCGGTGCGACAAACGGGCAGTCCTAAGAACTCAATTCAGTACCTGACGGGATCCCGTAGCCCCGGTTGGAACAAAAGAACCCACCGTATTGAGCGTTAGGGAATTTGAGAAGAAGGCTTCGTCAACTCGCGGACCGAACGGGTGTCCGATCTCCTGTTTGCGATTGAAGGTGAACACCCACAGCCGGGGAGCCTAGAGCTGCGAGGAGAGGAGAGGAATGAAAAATGGGCACGCCCTAAGAGAGTCAAGGAAAAAAATGTGTGTTAGGGAAAGGAAAAGTGAAGACCCCACTGTGGAGAGATGTTAAGAAGCTCACTGTGGTCGCAGGGCTCCATTCACCTGCTGGTCCTCGACCAGAGGGGATTCTTATTTACGCCTACCACAACGACCCGAGAACCGGCGGTATCTCGAGGGTTTCACCGCCATGGGCTTCTGAAGAACAGATATGACCCACCGGAAGTATCCCGTCACCCACCTGCGAGGCCATCCTTCTTCCCGAGCCTCAACCGATACCCTGAGGTCTGGTCGATGGCCTGCTTTCCCCCTCAATCCCCGCCCAACCTGCAGACTTTTCCCCCATGTTGTGGTCGTAATCGTAGTTTAGCCTAGGACACTCGCAATCCAAACGCCGAGTGGCGGTGGCTGTGCCGGAAGACAAGCTTGCGGTCGAATCCCGAGCCGCACCCGAGCTCCGCCAACGACGAGGCGAACTTGGCTGCGTCCTCTTCCTCTTTTTCCACCAACGTCCTTGGATGTCCCATTATCCGCCTAGCCACCGCCAGAGAGACGTTCAGTCCAAGTTCCGTCCCTCCAATCGCTCGCTATGACCACAACGACCACCACGAGCGTCCCTTCCACTCAACCAACCCAGCAGGCCCCTTTGGTCGCAACGACGACAACAGGACCTCAAAAGTCCCAACAAGCAACACTCTCTTCGTCTATCCTTAGTCCTCAGATCTCAACCTATTTTATTGCCGGTGGCGTCGCCGGTGCCGCCAGCCGGACAGTTGTCAGCCCCTTGGAGCGCATCAAAATCATCCAGTCGGTCCTTTTCTTTGGGTTTTAGCACGAGACCAGGAGTCCGATGGATCGTCTGACCAATTTTCTGTCCAAACAGACAGGTGCAGCCTGCTTCGGGAGGTGAGAAGCAGTACCGAGGCGTCTGGAGTAGTCTCGTGAGGATATGGCGTGAGGAAGGCTTCGTTGGATTCATGAGAGGGAACGGAATCAACTGCTTGCGCATCGTGCCGTACAGCGCAGTCCAGTTCACAACCTACGAGCAGCTCAAGAAGGTGCGGTTGGCTTGGTTATGATCGGATTCAATGATGCTCAATCCCTCCCCCTCCAGCTCTTCACCAACGACGGTAAAAAGACATTAGACACACCCACACGACTTACAGCGGGTGCTTTGGCCGGAATAACCTCAGTTTGTCCGTCCGATCCCTCCATCTTGTTCTCACCACCTCAATAACGCTTTTCCTATTTCCCCCCTGGCACTCCAGGCACCACATATCCCCTAGACCTCGTCAGATCAAGGTTGTCTATCGCAACCGCATCAATACCAGTACAGCACAGCACGTCGTCAACCACTTCTGCACAGCAACCTTCGCTAGCGTCTGGATATCACACCGCTTCAGCTACTTCATCATCAACGCTACCACGCACAACTAAGCATGCCGCATGGACGCCTAAAGACCTCACGGTGTGGGGGATGACGGTCAAAGTCATGCGAGAAGAGGGCGGGGTTCGGGCACTCTATCGTGGCATGATACCCACAGCGGTGGGTGTGGCCCCATACGTGGGCATTAACTTTGCCGCCTACGAAGCACTCAGGGGCGTAATCACGCCTCCGGATAAGTCCACGGTCGTCCGCAAGCTGACCTGCGGCGCCCTCGCTGGTGAGTTGTTTTCTGAGGATTGACGCTTCCGTGGGCTGTAGCCTGATATCAATTGTCTGCGTTGGGACCGAATAGGCGCGACTTCGCAAACGCTGACATATCCGTTCGACGTGATACGGCGGAAAATGCAGGTGCGAGGGATGGGCACGGCACTTGGACCACAATACAATGGTGCGCTCCATGCTCTGGTTGCGATTGTCAAGAATGAAGGTATCGCTGGACTGTACCGTGGCATTTGGGCCAACCTTTGTGAGTGATCTTGTTCGGCACGGAGGCCGTGGGCGACGGGCCATGCTGAATCGGATCTCGCCTTGTTCCTCAGTGAAAGTCGCGCCGAGCATCGCCACCTCGTTTTTCACCTACGAGCTCGTGAAAGAGAGGATTTCGTGATATTTTTACCGAGTATATAGAGCAACTC
>Ga0307516_10000354_pt1 | contig 59584 bp, 84 predicted proteins | sample 19_EM_MG_FD_203310 | JGI IMG/M metagenome (GOLD analysis project Ga0307516, IMG submission 203310) | Populus trichocarpa ectomycorrhiza microbial communities from riparian zone in the Pacific Northwest, United States - 19_EM | ecosystem: Host-associated > Plants > Roots > Unclassified | place...
TGGGTAGAAGCCGTGGTTCATACTCTGTTCTCGTTTTCCATTTTATTCTGGTTGTTTCTCGGAAAGAAGCTGCCTCATCGGACGAGGCGACTCCATGTATATTATTGAGCAGAGACGCTCAGGACAGGCAATTGTATTTGTATGTGTGTATTGTGTCAAATGCTTCATCGCACCTCGTACACGTGTGACACGGCAATAAACGACCAGGATCATCGTTCTTTTAGCAGACGCACTTGCACCGATTGGGTTCATGACTATTCGTCTCGCGACCAAACACCAAGCAAGTAAGAGGCCACCTTGTCCGGGGCACCCAAGCACTTCTGCACCCAGGACACACCATCGCGAACCCACCAACAATGGCAGAACTCAACACCCTCGAGCAATGGTACTACGACGTCCCTATCGTCACGCGTGTGTGGACCACGGCTGCCGTCATAACCTCCGTTCTTGTGCAGTGCCAAGTGGTGACGCCGTTCCAACTATTCTTCAGCTTCGGGTCCGTTTGGGGGAAACGACAGGTACCCTTTTCACTCCTGCGCACTCTCTCTCCACCCTGCGCCTCTCCGCTTGGCTACGGCTCAGCTAACATGAATTCTTTCGTAGTATTGGCGCATCCTGACGACGTTCCTCTACTTCGGCCCGCTCTCGCTCGACTTCATGTTCCACCTGTTCTTCATGTCGCGGTACTCGCGCAACCTGGAGGAATCGTCGTTCCGCGGCCGGACCGCCGACTTCGCCTGGTTGCTGCTCTACAGCGCCACCTCGCTGATCCTGCTGTCGCCCTTCACGTCTATGCCCTTCCTCGGCTCCCCGCTGTCGTTCAGCCTCGTCTACATCTGGGCGCGCAGGAACCCGAGCGTGCGCCTTAGCTTCCTGGGACTCTTCGTCTTCTCGGCTCCATACCTGCCCTGGGTGCTGCTCGCATTCAGTCTGCTGCTGAATAATAGCATACCGAGAGATGATCTGTTGGGGATCGTGGTGGGACATGGTATTGCGAATGCCCCTCGCCCCCCATTGTTGGAAGTGTACTGATTGACATGCTCTAGTGTATTACTTCTTCTCGGATATCTACCCACGTATTCGCAATGGCGCCCGCCCGTTGGATCCCCCGATGTTCTGGCGGCGAATGTTTGCGGCTGGTGGGGAACTTATTGACCGTCCCAACGTGACCGCTGGTGGAGCACCATGATCGCGATTAAGTTGGAACAAATCTCGCGCATTGAGTGAAGCGACGTAAAGGAGCGTGGCGTGATTTTCCTATGATGGAGTTTAGGGCGTTTCTGTACTTTTTTTTTTATACTTCCCTTGATTGATTGATTGCTTGCTACGCTGGAAAAGGAATTGGTGAACTTGGCTGAGTTGTGGGCTTTACCGCAGGCAGAGTGGGGGAGGGGAATGGTGTTGTGTAGATTTGTAGGGAATTGTGGGTTGTACTCTAGGTTGCACAGTTCACGTCTTTTGATTTTGGTAATGCTACCCGCTACCTAAGTACTTGAGCCTACAGAGTAGGTGCGATCTATGTTCATATTTTTTCTGCAAATGCTGGATAGACAAATATATGGATGAATGGTCCCCGGAGGTGTGGAGTATTTACCACGAGGACCGCAAAAAAAACAAAAACAGATGAGCAAACGACTCAGCTCTGCTAGATTGCCGCCAGCGAGTGAGTGTGAAATCGATACCTAGACTGTTTGTGTGCGGTATGTGCAAGTCATCCGCGAACAAATCGATGGCATCCGCAAATAGGCCATCTGAAAGGAGTCCTTCTGGGGGCCAGCTAAACCATATGATTCCCTGGAAACCTGAAGGCCATCGCCGAGTGCAGTATCGCCATCCAAACACGGCCCAACGAGTCGGGGAAACCTAAGACCACTCACAGATCCGGTTGTTCACCCCCTTCCTCGCTCGCCAATTAGTGCAGCATTTGTTGACCCAATTCCAACTGTTTTACACTCAATCCACCCCAATGATAAGAACAGGAGGACTCACATGCATGTCGTTGGAGAAAATGAAACCAGATCTACGCCCAGTGTCGGCGGTCTGCTAGCTCTCTCTGTGGCTGATGACAGGAGGGAAGGCGAAAGCGTCGGAAGTTGTCAGTCAACGTCGGTACGTATCTGAGATGGGGGAGTGAGGATTGCGAGGCCACGGAAAATGGAGTGAACCCCGAATACTTATCCTGCCTACCCAAGAATAAGGAAGAAGAGAACGGAGGAAACAACAGGAAAGAAAATTAAAAGAAAAGAGGTTAGAAACCAAGTAAAAGAAACCAATTCAACTAACTCCCCTTATACCGCTCCCCGCTAAATCATGAGACATTATGCGAAATAGAAAAGAAGAAAGCGTCAGGTTTTCCATACAAACCCATTATCTCCCGTACCTATTCCATCGAGCTTTCCAATTCAAAGCAGAGCCTCTCGGCCAACCCGTCCTCATCCGAAGGCGAAGGAATAGAACCGCAATCGCCACGAACAAACATGTCCTCGTCCCCATGGGGCCGTGGGGTGTTCTTCAGCCAGAGCTCATTGCCCTCATCTTCTTCAACGGATTTGTCACCACTCAAAGGGAGAATAACACCTGCCTCTCCGCCACCATCGATGGCTCCACTGAGGGTGTCGTCCATCCACTTCATGAGATCGTCTGTGTCTCCGGCTATGATCCCCACAGCCGACTCCCCGAAATGATTTCCGGACCCTACCAGTTCATCGTCAATGAGAGAGAGACCTACACCGCAATCAAATTCGAGACACTCGGTAGTCGCGGGCGATTGAGGCATGGCTGGTCCCTCCGCAGGCGGTGTTGTAGGGCCGAAAAACCCTTCCTGCAGTGAACCCTCCACCAACGGAGGCGGGATAGTAAGATCGAAGTCGGCGAGGTCCAGATCGAAATCAAAATCCAAAGAGAGGGGGTCTCCTGCGGTGGAACATGGTGTCGGGAGCGACTGAGGCGTCGCTTTGCGGTTCATTTCCTCATTTATGGTTGCGACCATCTGTGGGCTTGGTGGTGGAGTATCGTCGAGGACGATGGGTTCATGAACGGAAACAATGACTGGAGGCTGTGGGCTTGGTGGTGGGGTATCGTCGAGGGCGACGGGTTCATGAACGGAAACAATGACTGGAGGAGACCCCTCCGATCGTAGCAGCAGCTGTTCTGGTGACTGGACACACTGCTGCCGCGGTGGCGGCGTGGGAATGGGAGGTTTCAGCTGCTGCGGTCCTGGTCCCTGAGGATGAACACACTGTTGTAGCTGCGGCGGCGGCGCGGGAATGAGAGATTTCGGCTGCTGTGGCTGCAACTGCAACTGTTGCTGCCGTGCGGGACTCAAGCTTTGCCGGTGTTGCTGCCGGATGGCTGGTGGAGGTTGTACCTGTTTGAAGGTAAGTTGTGGAGGTAGCTCCTGCTGATGCTGCATGACGATCGCCGGCTGCGTCGAACGACGCCAAGGTGTGAGCTGTTGTCGCAACACCTGTATACGGTCGTATGTTTTCTGATCCTCTTGGAGACGTTTCTTCTCCCTCATAGTCTCTTGTCGCTTGGCAGCGAGCCCATTCGTACGGTAGGTCCCCGGTTGAGTGTTTGGATACACACAACTTCGATCGGTCCTTTTACAGTACTGGCATGGGTTGCCGGTTGAGCACTTTTTCTTATTCTTGTGACAGTTCACTGTGAAAGTTAGCGAAAAACTAGAGATCTCGAACGAGGAATGAGGCGGGAGCCTACCACAGGCGATGATTCTTGTACTCCTGCGCTTTTCTACATCAGATGCCTCTGAGAATCCGAGGGACACAGCAGGCAATGGTACAAATGCGCGCTGACCCCCAGATTTTGGAAGTGAGCCAGTCATCGACGAAGCAATTCTCTTCCTCTTTTTCTCCGCCGAGATGCCAGTACTAGCCCGTTCGGAAAAGACGACCACAGCAGGGGGCGGAGAATGAGCACCCGGCGTAGGAGAGACCGGGCCGCTGGTAGGGGCTGGGCTGGGGAGATACAGTCCGCAGCTATTAGGGTGCGCGGCGGGGAGGCCTGGCAGGGGAGAATGCATATCAAGTGGCTTCGTGTTGGGTATGCCATTCGGTGAAGGACGCTGGATAGATGGGATGGGAGGTGTCAAGCACGGGCTCGGGAGATTTTGTCTAGAGCCATAGTCACTGGGTCTGGCAGCCGGACTGGGCAGATATAGTCCGCTGGCATTAGGACCTCCGGGAGCGGGAGTATTGCCAGTCTGCGTTTGGACGCGTGTTGGCCGGGGAGGAAGTCGTTGACTGCTGCTCGGGGCCACCGGGCAAGGCTGAGACGTAGAGGACTTGGTAGAGGATCCCGAAGATTGTAATACCGGCAACGGGCATGCAGGAGCAGACGGGAGGGTTGGCGGGGGGATTGGAGCTCTCCACGCCGAGGACGTTGACATGATTTTCCCGTGATGTGATTCCCCAAGGTCGAGGCGTATCGCACGACCAGGAGGAATAGAAGCAAGAACCAGTCCGGGGTAGTTGTTCCGTGCTCCTCTCCGCGTGAATAGTTGGTGGTAGTGTATTCTTTCTGAGGAATGGTGTTCTCGAGGTTAGAGTAGATGGACGTTGAGAATTTGGCGAAAACTTCTCTTGGCAGGCGTGGCTTAACATTGGTTGACCAACCCCACATTCGCTAGCTTGAATCTAGCGGCTCAGAGCAGCTGTGGACCTCAACCTTTGTTTGTGGGTCAACATTCATACACGTTCAAGCAGCGCGTAGGACTAAGCTGCCTGTCGCTCGAGTGCGATAAGGACTAAATGGTGCAAAAGGGAGATTCGCCCAATAGTGGTGATGATTCCAGTACCGAGTGCTGATGTGCCACAGAAAGAGCGATAAGAAACGGGGAATCCTCAAATCTGGTCAACAAATTCAGTCTAGATCCTTGGACCTTTACCATCTACGAACTGTAGGGAAATTCACCCGTCTCCGCTGTCAACTGCTTGGTAGATACTCCACATCCACTGGAGGACACCCCGTCTTGCTGGCCATAAGCAACGAAACGAATTCCGCACTGTTCCAGTATATACCTCAAATTTGTCCCTCCATAATTCGTCCGACCAGCTACACCATTGGCGTGGTGTGTATTCGCTCGCCGTGCGTTTGCCGTCTTCTATCCTCTGTCCACTGCCCATTTCACCCACCCCACACCCGGCCAGACCTGACCGGTTTCTGCTGTGCATGGAATGTCAACCACAGGTACTCTATGCAGTCGCGTCCGAACTGCCACATGTCACTGTGTGTCCACCACGATGATCACTCGCTAGTCGGTATACCGTGCGCTTTGCTTTCGGGGCGTTCGCTGCGGCGCACACGAAATGATCTCGCCTCACATTCGGCCCGACTCGGGCGGCGATCCGACTAGAGGATATCCACTTATCTGAGGCCAACCCACATTCACTCTACGCGAGAAATACCGCAGCTCACGGAATTTGTAGATAATTATCGATAGCCATGATTAGCTTGGAACGCTGGATTCCGCGGCTTGCATGACATCGCTCCTGAGACGCCCTCAACGCACGCATTTCGGGCGCTGCGCGTGGCTTCCGTCACCATTGTTGAGTCGCCGCGGGAAAAGAGCACTCTGGCACTCCATCGAGGGCGCGCTGGTAACTACCAGGTCGTCTTTTGAAAGCTGCTGCCGCATTCCGCTTAGGTAGGTACTCGTCCGAGCTGATTCCAAAAGCGCAGGGCGTTGCGTTATAGGCGCTGTACATATGTATCTACTGCCCTCGAGGAGCGAAAGGGTGGCAGGAGGTTTTTGTATGTATACAGAACTGAAACCCCAGTCTCCTACAGGAATTCTCCATGGAGACCTGGGGTCGTACATGCGAGCCGAAATTGTGTCAGCCTTGCCTGTGGATTCGATGGTAGCCACATTACGACAGATGGGGCCACCTGAAAGGAATGCACGCCTACCGTCATTTGCCACTCCCCTCTAGGCAGCCGCCACTCTTGCTGCAAGAGTGCAACTCGTCGTATATATACATAGCTGACCCGGATTCCAGGAGACCAGCCGCATCCAGAGAGGGCTTTTATGAATTCTAAGGGGGCGGTTAGATACATACAATCCTCAAAGTGCCATGGGTGTTTGAACGGGCCATCACTCGTGTCTACGACACATCATACGACCGCTGGATACTAATTGTAAATAATGTATCCTTCCTGAAGTTCCATCCTCGTAATAACAAGCAGTCGTCCATCTCCTCGTATCAAACGAAACGGAACCTCGGTTCTCACCACCCAAAGTTCGCGGCATGCTGAATTCTTTGTCACAATTACGCTATTCATTTGGGCCTGTACACGGCTCAACTACGACCGCCAGAAGGCCCCTCATTCCCGCTCGGGTGGTCAGATGATAAGTTGTACGGTCACCGCCGAAGCCTTTGGGCTCGCTGTCCTTCCTAGTGGCCGCAGGTGTTCCCCCTAACACGGGTAGAATGGACAGGGCGGAGTATGAACGATGTGCAGATTCTCTGGTCCCTCCGACTCGATATCCCCGCTCGAGCTCCAGATCGGGAGACATGAAAACATCGCCAACCGTATGACTGGCTTTGCCTGTAGCTGGCGGAAGAAAGGCTATACCACTCATGAGATGAGTTGGTAGTACTCAGTTAGTGGGAGGGAGAGAGCGCACTGCCTCTGAGGCCGAGAATTAGAGATACTTCCGCTCCTAGTGCTTTGGTTCGGGGAATATCAGCATTCCGCACTCAAAGAAGCAGCACGAACAGTTCGCAGATGTTGCGACCCCATGTCCATCAGGACGCCTCGTGTGTCACAGTCAGTCGATCAGAGTTCTCTTCGTGGAACGAGACGGCCTAAAGGAAGCGGCCGGTTATGAAGGGAGTCGTTGTGTTGCGGGTTTCGCAGGGTGTCTCGGTTTGGGTGACCGTAAATCGTGCGCGTTTGTAGGTGACGGTGGAGCTGGCTATGAATTAGCGTCTGATAAGTCTCCCGTGCTGAGTCTTCCCACCCCCGGTTTTGGCGAGATGCTCTGGTTGTTTGGATATGGGGTGCGTCGGTAGGTTTAGAGCATTCCGCCATATGAATACGGATTCAAATGTCCCACGATACATGCAAACGGCTATAGTCTGGAGTCCAAACAGATCGCGTATATAGACATGGTATTCAACCAAGACGACCGCCCGAACAAACTATCCGGTGGTCAATAGCTATCGGCACCGTAAGACAGGCGTGTGGCTGACGGACAACCTCTCGCTGCGAAGTTGTGCATGCCTCGGTGGAAAGTTAAGCAGGAGCAACGAAAGTATTATGGCTTTGTGAGTCTAAAACTACCACCATGTGACTTATGGAGAACAATGCAGTGACCTGGCTGGCTGCCCGCCGCACTCGGCCAAATAGATCGTCATATCACGTCACAGGATGGCATTCTATCGGATTTCTGTCGTAGGTGCGAGGGTCTTCCCAATATCTAATGCCCCTGCACCGCATGCAGTGCCTGTGTTAGCAAGGTGCTAACTATTTGCAGATGATATCTTACTTACGTACCTCCGCACATACGTACTTCCGCTCATAGTGCCCTCTCACTCTACATATTTGCGACGGTGTTCATATGCACGTCTTCCTTTTCGTGATTGGCTGTAAATGTGCTGAATAAAGTAGGTACCTATATAGAGTAATCTATGCTGTATGTGGATACCAGAGAGGAATGCCATGCTACGTGCCACTCGCTCATCTCTTCCCTTCCCTTCCCTTCCCTTCTCTCTCTCTCCTATGGTAGATACATACATGCCCCTCAATCGTGAACAACTGCCATCCATTCGCACCCACACCGACACCGCCTCCTCGTTCATCCCTAACCCCTCTCTTTTCTCTCCAGCCAGCACTGCTCCACATCGCAACGCAACACACCGCACCACTCTACCCTACCACACCAAGAGGCATCCTCGCCCCGTTCCTCCACCCCGACCACAACCCCGACCACAACCCCGACCACAACCCCGACCACAACCCATCCCTTCCACCTCTTGTCTCTCAACCACAACTACATCCACGACTATCCACCATCTCCACCACCCCACCACCACCACTACCCCCCATGCTTCCTCCTCCACGACTATGAGAAATACTCCACCGTCTTCTGCCTTTCTTCGTCCTTTACTGCTTCTGTAACTGCGATCTTATCTGATTCACCGCCTCGAATTCTTCTACCGCATTTACTTGTGTACTCTAAACATCTCTCGATTGTTTTGCCGCTTGTTCGCCATCGCTGCTCGGTCGGCCACTCACCCTATTCCGAAATACACACAAAGATCCACAACACAACAACCATCCTCATCATCATATTTTGCCTCCTCGGCGTCGTCCCTACAGTCCACCACGACCGACGACTCGACATCCCGACCGAACTCGATTTTCCTCTCGACTGCTTACAGTTCATCTGCATTTAAGCGACCGCCTCCGCAATCTTGAGCTTGATTTGAGTTTCCACCATTTTCCACCATTTTCCTTACACCGAGCAATTTCCTCGTTAAACGAATCGACACGGTCGCAACATCCTAACGATGACCACCCAAACCCAGACTACGGGTTTGCCCCAGAGACCCGGCGGCTTCCATAGCAACAACTACCGCCAAACCAGGGGTGGCTCCTCAATTGCACAGTCTCAGAAAAATGTTTCCCCAAGACAGAAAAGTCAACCCAACGTTCCCATGGCTCACCCGATTCAGTCTCCACCACGTTCGTCGGAGACCAGCCAAAATAATTCACCCAAGACGCCCAGAGCAGACGGAGGATCGTCGAAGAAGAAGAGGAGGCAGAGGAAGCCGAGGGACGTCACCAACAAAGGTTCCCCCGAGCAGTCGAATGCGCGCATGTCAATCCAGTCGCACCGCTCCCCCACTACCAACACCGTGCAAATGACTCCCACCAAGGCCCCTATGTCTACCCCTCCTAAGGCCTATGCCGGACCGACTTTCCACCACTCTCCAGCGCCCTCAACGTTGCCGATGCCGAAGTTTTTCCTCTCGAAGTCCCTTCCCTCTGCCAAGACCCAGGGCCTTCAGGCTATGATGGAGGAGGACGACAACAGCAGCAACACGACTGGCTCTCAACCTTCGTCGCCCCCTGTCGAAGGGCCCCTCGAGCAGCTCTTCAGGGCCGATCGTGAGGAGAAGGCTCGCAAGAACCGTCTCGTCGGCGACGGCTCCGATAGTGATTCGACACTCGACGTCTTTAGCCGCGACATCTTTGCTATGGATCCGGACTCTCCCATCAGGACTGTCTTCAACACCCCTCGCAGCGCCATGCGCCCTGTCGTCAGAGAGCGTGTCGTCACCGAGCCTCTGTTCACTATGGACTCGTTGGACGCCAGTCTTCCGGCTTCTCCAGCTTCTCCCGGTCGCATCCTCGGCGAGGCTGAGAGGATTGCCAAGACTGCTGCCTTGCGCCAGCTTCTTTTCCAGCAGCCTGGCATCTCTCCGGTTGCCTCGCCTGTGCTACACAATGCTGCGCCGATAACTTACTCGACTCCTGCTTCCCGCAACAACGACAACTTTCACGTTAGCCCCTTCGGTTCTCCGGTTGCGCAACGCCAGCAAGCCCGTCAGCCCGAGTCCATGAGGACGCCCTATGCCCAGCAGAGGATGAATTACCAACGCCCCGCCCCTGCGTACTCGCATCCCCAGTCCCAGCCGCAGTACAACGAGGCTCAGACGAACAATACCAATACCCAGCAGTTCTCGAACGTGTTCGACTCGCGCTACGACAGCAGGCCGTGCAAGGTCGAGTCGCGCGACTTCCTCGACATTGAGAATCACCTGCGCCAGGTCCTCAAGCTCGCTCCTCGCAACCCTGTTGGCGGAGTTATGATCTAAGATCATTCCTTTTTTTTTCCTTTTTTGCATTCGAAGAGGTTCAGCTTGATTCTGGTACATATCTAGGGAGATTTACATTTGGTGTACTTCGGGAACTGCACGGTTTTACGTTTCACATCTCGGAAAATATACCACTTTCCTTTTCTCCTTTTTTTCCTTCTCATTTTGGAGGGAGACTTTTGTTGTGTTGTGTTCGTTCTCTGTTTCATTTTTTCATTCATTTTTCATTTTCATCTGCGACTTTGAAGACTGCCTCTTGGCTTCCGGCGACTGGGTTTTCATCGGGAATATGTGTAATGTTTTTGAGCATGTTTCTGTCTTTGGACCTCCTTGGTGGGTTGGATTTCAGTGGGAGTTTTGTCCATTCACGGCGTTCTTCCTGTTTTACTTTCTCCCGTTTCTTTTTCATTGTTTCCTATCTGTGCGGGACCGAGGGGAGAGAGATCACAGGTACTTATTTTGCTCGATACCTGGGTTGGGGTGTGAGGGGTGGGGCGGGGGTGTTGTGACTTGATTTTGTATCTGGTGTTTGGGTTCGTGTCTTTCCTTTGTCTCTGTCTGGGTGCGGTCATCTCCCTTACTATATCCTCGGGATCGTCTGGTGCAATTTTTTGTCTGTCTTCACCCCTTTACAGTGTTTATTTCTCTACCTCTTCTCTTTCTTCTCTTGTGGCGGAGTTTGCGTATGTCTGTGTGTATGGAGGGAGGAGGGGCGAGTTTTCTTTTCCTTCAGTTCCTCCCCTTTCTCTCCCTACTGTTGACTGATATCGGGTGTTTTTGTCATGATGTACAGATTTTCGAGCGGATGGAGTTTAGGTGGCAGTGGTCGCACCTTTGATTTCGTTGGCGTGCGAAGGGTGTTGGGTCTTTCCTTTCGACTTCATTTCCTTTGTTGGAGGGGTTGGGTATTTTACACGGCAGCGTGGACCTGGATTGGGAATGTTCAGGCATTTGCCTTGGGCGGGTTTGGCGGTATTTGTGGAAAGATGGACGAGTGGATGGGGAGTGGGCGGTGGAGGGAGGGCAGCAGCCAGGTGAGGGAGCCATGGGCGGATAAAACTAGGAACTGAGATGGAAATTAGAAGCAACTCAGGTGCTTGGCTCCGGGTTGCTTTCTTTGAAGTCTTCAATTCCAAGCCCAAATCATGCGTTCTCTAGATCTTCAAAGTTCATATCTGCGGGCTGTGAAATCAATGCGGGATTGCAGCCAGGCCAGAGAGCCTTGGTTTCCTTCACTTTTTCCAGCGTGAGCTGGCAGGCAAGCCGCAGCGGCGGGGGAGGGGAAACGTCGGTGTGACAAGGACGCTCGCCACTCTACCAGCTGATCGATCGATACTTACATATCAGCAGCGGGCGACAGGGGAAAAGAAATGGCGGGGGTGATCCGAGATGATCTCCTACGTATTTCCCTGCGGCTCAAGGCGTGGATAAATGGGTAGGTGTGGTGCGGTAGATACTTCCCACGTATGTAGGAAGTACCTGCCTCCATGGGCGTGTATCCACTCTGGAGTAGATGGCGCGTGGCGGGGGTATTCTGGCGAGAGAGGGACTTCCGGCGGCAGTCGAAAAGTTGGCGGGCGCGCTGCTGGGCGTGGGCGAATCGGCTGGCTGGCGGATACAGAGTGCACGGTATGTGTACCCCACGTACTAGTACAGAACCAGGGACGCTGGATTGGGGGGGCGTCTGGTGTCTGTCTAGATAGCACGGCATATGGTGCACGCGCATGTGGCGGGCGCCGTGGTGGCGACGTTCTAGACGGACCTGCCATCGTAAGCACTCGGAGGGCGATGGCAGAACTGGGTTGGCTCGACTTTGGACCTCTCTGGATACTCTGCAGATTTGAGGCTGAAGAGCGTGGAGGTGGAAATCTTCCATCCACGCAACGCCCTGTGATGGGGCCGAGCCAGCGAGCAGGGGCGGCGGGGGCGACCAGAGACAGCCAGAAACCAGTGGGGGGATGGGGGCGAGGCAAACGAGCGGCCACAGTGCAGTGATTGCCTAGTCTTGGTGGTTCGAGTGGACGGTCTCATGGCACAATTTCCGAAGTCTGAAAGACATCGTAATGGCTGCGGGTCGAATGACGGGTTTCAGTTATCCAAAGGACATCTCCAAAACTGCATCCCCTGTGCACCACCTATACGCGCAGCAAGCACGACGCAGAGGCATGCGCGGACAGGATTGGGATGTGGAATGAGTGAGCTCCGACGGGGGGAGGGGAGACCCACATATGTAGGAAGCTGCAGACTGCAGCCTTGTTCTCCACCCGTCACTCGCCCTCAGCCTCGCCTTTCACCTGCCACCTGCCCTTCACGCCCATGGGACTCATGCCACCCACCCAAAGAAAAAAAAAGACAAAGGAGGCCGCAAAAGCGGGCTGGCAGCGTTTCACAGTCGCAGGCCTAACGGGCACCCGCAACCACCGTCGCGGGCATCGATCCGGTGGGTGCCAGTGGGTGGGGGACGGTCGCACGTGCATGCAATAGTTACCAAGTATATTGAATCGTGTGTTGGTGGGTTGCTCCGAACCGCCGGTGGCACTCGGGGGAGCCGATGACGATGATCTCGAGGGTGGGGGCAGCTCTCTCCCGCCCATAAAGGCAACAATGGATATTTAAAACTAACTCGCTCTTTAGACGGACAGAGCGCATCCAGGCAGTGCAGTCGATATGATTGGTCAATCCGTTGGCGAGAGGGGCCCATGCCGCGATCATGCCGAAATCCGATCGAGTTCTCGGGTGTGACTGGGGGCTGTATGCAACCAACAGCCCTATCGCCGCTAACGTTGCGCCGTTTAGCCCCACCACTCCAGCCGCGAGGCGAAGCGGAACATCGTGGGCCAGGAGCCTCGCGGAGGACGGTCTGGTGTGGACGGTGACGGCGGTGATGATGCGAACCTTCGATCGCATCAGGACGTTGGGAATGAAGGCTATCAAGTCGCGGCGTCACTAGGTACGCTGGTGACATGGACAAGGCTGGGACATAATTCCGCATGTAACTAGACCTCTCTGCTTACGCGGGAATTTGAAAGTGGGTATGTGCCAGTTCCGAGCCTCATTGCAGAAGCCGCGCTCACTTTGTGGAGGAGCTAGATACATTATGTGGTTACGGGATCATGGCGGATTGGGGTAAAGTATGGTCCTGAAATCTTGAGCAATTGAGCACGCCTTCTCCCATCATAGGTATGTATCACACAATCGCAAGATCTCGCGTTCTTGGACTACGGGGTGCCGGCTTTGGACATCAGGATCTCGCTCAGCGAGTCATCGAGGCAGTATTGGTGCCGGGGGGATATCAGTGAAGCGGTTGGATATTTGCCTCCCTACTATGCCGTGCTGCCGATAAATCACCGACTGATTGACGAGCAGCGGCTAACTATGGCGAGGAATGAGGGGAGGGCTCCTGGTTGGGCTGTTGCGAATTAGTTAGATGGAGAACTGGACCTGCAGAGCCCTGTAACCCACCCTGGTTGGGCAATCGAATCGGCGGATAAAAAGGGCACATAGATACATAGATAGATATCTTCGAGAAGTGTTGAGGCTGCGAAACCTGCATACATACTCCATAGCGCAATGCTTGAGAAAGTTGCCAATTGGATCGCATGACCCGGTGGTGAGAAGGGGATCTCGGACGAAAAAAAAAACCCCTAGTTAGTTGCGGCGGCATCGACATCATCTCTGCATGGTTTCGTCGAACGTCGAACGTCGAACAGCGACACCGATCTGGATCCCAGAGCTTGACCCCGCGGCAAAATTCTTGAGACAGCTAGGCAGGTTTACTTGCAAGAGGGCACACATGCCCCTTGGTAGTAAATACCACTACTAGGTATGTGCACTCCGTCCTAGATGAGTAGAACATTCGTGCCGTGCTTTGCACACGGCAAGCCATAACTACTGCTCTGCGCATAGCTGCCGCAGCAGAGAGAATATCCAGGTGCGCATGTGAATAGCTCTTTCTTTCCCGCTGCACGGTTTAGGTCGAGGAGTCTGAGGATAGTTACGCTTGAATTGGACCCGGGTACGGATAGGTGGGCAGAGAAAACCGCCGAGAAAGCCCCCGTGAAGCCGGATCGCTCCGACGGGTCTCTCCACTTCACAATTCGGCCTCGTCTTCGTCTTCAGTTGCACACTGATTCCGACAGCATTCAGGTTCTCTAGATAACTGCCGGCTGGTAGCACATGGGTACCCGTCACCGAATCCTTGGCGGCAACGCCTCGCTTTGTCCGTTGCCACCCATCAACACCCGCTCCGTCTGCTCCAGCCGCGTAAACACAGCTACTACAACCACGTCTCCCTCCTCTCCCAACAGCAGAGCGGACGGAGGTGTAGCACATATTAATTCTAACAGTGGGCGGCGAACAAAGAGCACCTTTTTCCCAGCCGCACCGACGCCGCAACGAACAAAACAAAACAAAAAAAACAAAATCACACAACACACAACACACAACTCTACCCGTGCCCGCGCACCCCCCTCGTCCGCACAACACATACACGCGCAATTACACAACCGCAACGATGGCCCGCAGAACCGCCCAAGCCCCGGCCCCGAGCCGCAGAGCTTCGGGCGTTCGTCCCGGCGACCCAGCGCCCGTCGCCCGGAGGTACCGTCGCAAGCCTGGCACCGTCGCCTTGCGCGAGATCAGACACTACCAGAAGTCGACGGATCTGCTGTTGAGGAAGCTGCCGTTCGCCAGGCTCGTGAGTCTTTCTCCCCCCCCGCAGCCCTGCACACCCGCCCCGGCGTGAAGACGGATGCGGAACCGGAGAGCTAATGGGGGGCGTGCGCGGTGGGGCAGGTCAGGGAGGTCGCGATGGACTACACCAACGGCGCTCATCTCTTCGGTCTTCCCGGCAGCGGCTCTGCGCACAGGTGGCAGAGCACGGCGCTGCTGGCACTACAGGAGGCGGCGGAGGCATATCTGGTCGCTCTGTTTACGGACGCGAATCTGTTGGCGATACATGCCAAGAGGGTTACGATCATGCAGAAGGATATCCAGCTGGCGAGGAGGATTAGGGGTGCTTGGGGCGGCCTCGGCTAGACAATGATGAGGTTGGGGGGTGGGAGGGCAGAAGAAGGAGTGAATGGTCCTGGGGTTTATGGTCTTCTGGCGTTCTGTGTTGATGTGGCGACATACCGCACGCGAGAGGGTGGGATAGTGTTGTGGTGATATACCGCACTCACGTCTTCTCCTTCTCCTTCTCCTTCCCTCTCCTTCTCGGCGTCCAATACATAAGAAGGTACCTATGTAGTTGCTTTTTTTTGCCGCCTAATTGCTTCATTCCTCCACATCATCGACAAAACCATCCACATACCTTCCACCTCTCCACCGAAATCTAAACATTCCAACAAGAGAACAGCATCGATGAGAAAAAAGAAAAGAAAAAGAGCTAAACACGAATATGACCAACAAGAGAAGAAGCTATCAGTAGTACGAAACGACGGCGCCAACCAGACAGACAAGAAACAACCTCAACACCAATCCCAAGCAAATCAACGCGAAGCCAAAAGTACCCATGATATCATACACCGTTCACCCGTCACATTACGCACTACTGATGCTGCATCACTCTCATGGCATACATCGCAGCGTCGTCGAGCTCCTCATCCAGCTGCTCCACCTCTTGATATGGTAAGGGTGGAGGCAAATTCCTGGTAAGGTTCTTGACAACCTGCAGCCTAGCCTCCTCGTTCATCTGCTGTTGCCTCATCGCCTCGAGATCGTTCCCTTTCCTTGCCAAGCAGTCGGCGTACATCTGGCCACCCATGAGAGTCCACAGCGTGTCTCGTCCCCTCTTTGCATTCTGCCAGGCGGCTTTGGCTGATTTCTCTGCCTGCTCGGAGACGACACCGGAAAAGAAGCGGTGGCACATGAAGTTGAGCACGATGAAGGTAAGCTGGACGTTACCTGCCGCCGCCGCGTGGCGGAGCGCGAGCGAGAGGTAGTTCTTTGTCTTGACCAACTCTCCGCGGGCGGTGGCTTTGATGGTGATGTAGGCAGCTTTCAGGAGCTCGTTTTTGTGTTGGGGGCAGAACCGCTCGACGCTGGACAGGAGTGCGTCGGCTTCTGACGGGTTTTGGGGGCGCAAGATCAGGATTTGGTTCAGTTTGCTGATTATGGACAGCTCCGCGTCCGGTGGCGAGTTGCAGACTACCTCGGTGTACGACTGCACTGCTTGGTAGAGGTCGTTCGTACCGTGGCTGATCACCGCTCGAAGGTAGGTTATCTGCAAGGCGAGCGCAGAATTCGGGAGAAGATTGAGTGGCACGACGACTTCCTCGAGCTGTTTGAAGATCTGGGTAGGATAAGCGAGTGATGATGCTATGACAGGTAGAGAGAACCAACTTTCAATGCCAAGTCCCAGTCGGTCCTCATGCAGAGAAGGAACGCATAGTACAGGTACATGTACGATTTGAGTGACCTCTTCCATGCGAATTTGCTCTTCGACTCCTCCAGCGAAGTTTGGATAAATCCGGCAGTTATCCCTAGTTGCACTATCAGAATCCGTCATGTCACGACATACCGCTCGAAGGGACTCACTGTCAATTGTCTTCAGCCCCTCAGTTAAGAACCTTTCAGCCTTTCCGTTCTCTTCTACATTCTTCTGGAACTTGACAAGGCCACTAAGAAAGTACCCCACGGCAAACACATCGTCTTTATTCAACCACTTCACTTTCAGTCCCTCCGGCGGCCTCCCAGGTCGCACTGGGTTCACGTCTATTGAAAACTCTCCATCCTCCTTCCAACTTAACCAGCGCGCAGTTTGGTCCAACGTCGCGTGAAGCTTCCTGAGTTTCGGATCACACTCCTGCGTACGGCTAAGCAGGAGGGAACAGCAGATATCCAACAGCTGTGTCAAAACCTCCAGCTGAGGTGGAATATCGAGGCCGCCGTTCTGTTGCGTAAAGACACGCGATAGGCCTCTCTGCGCATTGTCGACACCATCCGCTCCGTTCCGGAGTGATACCATCGCTTCCATCAAGCTTGCCAGCGCAAGGACTTGCACGTCTATTCGTTCTTTCGACATGGTGTAGATACTGCGTAGCGCATTGGTGGCGGCCTGGTCGTCGCGAGTTGGGCCCACTTCGGCGAGGAGGTGAAATCGGAGGAAACGGAAGGAATAAGTCCACAGCGGGATGTCAAGTCTGAACACGAGTAAGTACGGCTTTGTGATGCATCAGATGGGAAACTTACGTCTCAACGTCCTGGATGAATAGGTTCAGCATCCGGAGCGCGGCCTTGTGATTTGTCTTGGAAGTGATTTTTACAAGCAGGTACTGCATGCTGCACTTGAGCTCCATTAAGTTGTTCTATCGCGCCGCACATTAGATGGCTGTAGTCACATAGACGGGCAGGTAGTTCGGGGGGTCGGGGTACCCTTGTGGTGAGTTGTAACTGCACCCAAAGTCAGCATGTCCAGGACGGAAGCATATGGCAAATACATACGCCCTTATTGAGCGCCTCCTCCGCCTCATCGAGATTGTCGGTCTCCTCGTATAGTATACTCGCGTAACGCAACCTGACGATAGCTTCAACGCGAGGCTGTAGCCGATACTGTTCCCCACGTCGTCAGCATCTCCCCCCGCACCGCACCCTCCCCCCCCATCGCACAATGACCAACCTGCAACGCCGTCTCCAAGCACGCCAGTCCTGTCGCCACGAGCTTATAGTACGCTTCCGTATCGCTCGCCGTTCCGAATGAAACTCTGTACCCATTCGCGTGCGCGGCAGTAATATACGTATCGGCGAGTGCCAGAAGAACCACAGGCATATCAGGCACACCCGGCTGCGCCGGGGACTGACCGTGGCCGTGGTGGTGAGCATGGTGGGCATTCCGTATCGGTGTATACTGGGCATGTTGTTGCTGCGTCGGTGGCCCCCATCCGTAATCTCCGTCGCTGCTACCACCACCGCCGCCGCCGGGGTTCTGTGAGGCCATGTCAACTTCGGAGCTCAAGGTCAAGTGGGTATGTGGGTACTGAGTGATGCGACGTGTAATGGTGGTGGTGGTGGTAGTGCTAATTGAGGTTACGCTGCCTAACAGAGCACGCGTGCGCCAAGACTCTCACATTGTCCACGTGAGGAGGGAGCTGCGTTGGACCAGTGGGAAGACCAAAATAATCAGGGTGAAACATCAACCTCGGGCTGAGTGCCATAGCGGAAGAAGGCTGAATATATGTATACAGATAACACGGACTGACTTCTGCGCGGGAGGTTGCGTGAAGGGACTGTGATGCAAAGAAGCCATCCTCTTTGGGCAAATTTTGCCCGGCTATGTCGAGTCCGCCCGTCGGCTTTGCTACCTCTCCTTCTTTAGTCCCCCACCTCGAGACGAGTCACGATGTACTGCAGTCATGAATTGAAAGGATCTGGAGAAGAGGTCACTGGTCTGGTTGATGTCTTCGTCTTTGAGAGCTTTCCGTCTTGATTCGACGGCAGTATGCTATCCTCATGGGTATAGCTCTCTGGCCATCGACCTATCCCTAATATTTGGCTCACCCAGAGACCATGGTCATTGCTATGAAAGTTTATTCCAGAATATCTGATCTCTGTTGTCACCCCAGCAGACGGAATATCTAAGTAAAGTATGTCGCTGTTGACCCCATACATAGCAATACCTGGTCGTTCTCGTCTGGGGACAGTTACCCACGCTCTTGCCGGACGGAAGCACGATCTTATCCACGGGGCACCAACCAACGGCTATTCTCATGATCACAATTACGACCCTCGGATCCCGTATAAAAGGTTTCTTTATAGAAGCTAGTCCCACCTCGACGGAGCAAGGGAACATTCCCAACCCCCTAGATAGTATAATCAAGCTCTACCTCTCCGACCATAAAGCTCCATCCCAACTCCCCCATTCCTCCCACGACCCTGACACTGTTCAACTCTCCCCTAACCGTACGTTTCTCCGCAAAGCAACCCGCAGAGCAGGTGCTAACGAGCAGCAGCAGCAGCAGCAGGATAACCCACGATGTCGACCGGCGCCACTCCTACGTACGAAGTCTACTCGAGGGTCAGCGACGACGGCGTAAGCAAGCTGGGAACGTTCACCCGGCTGCCGGACGCCAACCACACCGCGCGCAATGCGCTCGACGAGTGGCCTCGCGGCGCGTTTGCGAAGTGGGAGGAGACGGTCGATGCCGACGGCAAGGTGCGGATCGATGCGGAGTTCGCGATGAACGATCGCGCTGAGGTCTGGGTGCAGATGGCCGACGACGAGAGGAAGGGCGATGTCTGGGTTGTCCTGGCGGATGGAAGGTTGTGCAGCGTGCATCAGACCAAGGCGGGCGCGGATAAGGCAAAGGCGGAGGACGAGGAGGTCAGAAGGTGGGATCTGAAGGCCTGAGTTTTGTACCTACACACATATCATGGAGCCTGTTTGGGTCAATCGTTCTGTCTAGTGCAGGGAATACAACCCATGACCGATGGTAGATAAGTACTTGCCTCCCCAAGGGTCAGGCGGAGATTCGCAACATCTGCCGAACGAAACGCGGACTGCCGTGTCGTAGGAAGATCTGCAATGTGGCGCAGGAACAGGAAAAAGGGCAACAAACAAACCGACAAGTCATCCCAGGCTGGCTCGGTCAACCGGGCGGCATCTCAACGCGGAATCAGAGTGCTGACTGGAGAGCAACGCGTGCAGGGGTTGAGGTAAACTATCCACATAGTTAGTTACATGGTGGGCTGACTAAGGAATTCCCATTCCTTCTGAAGATATCAGAGGCATCCGCCTGGTCCGTTGGCCAGACGGTATCATATCTGTCGAGACTTCACGACATCCTGAAGCTCTCCCCAATAGGTAGATAGAATTACCTGTCTGCGTGCAAACGGCGGTTCGGCTTACATAAATAGCGGCGGATATGTGCATTCGATCCGTCAGAAATTTCCATGTACATACATACTGCACCCCTAACGTACGAAGGGGTTCCGATGCGCATGGAACACAAGTTTGTACCATATGCACACTATCTGCGCCCCTCAAGTAGAAGCCAAAAGAACCAGCCAGGCCGGAAATCCAAGGGTTTGTCTATCTATCTGTGTGTGCATAGATACCTGCGGACTTTTCTCTGCGCCGGAACTACCGTATCTAGATACACTGATCCGCTACCGTTACAGTGGATGGTCGGGAGTAACAACCATAAGCATAAGTCATCGACTGGCGCCAGCCAGCGCGTGCGTGCCGAATGAAAGGCTGGCCATCTGAGACATCTGCAGCGGTAGCCGTTCGATCTCTGCGATGTTTGCGTCGAAGGGTGGCGTCTGCTTACATAGCGAGCATATTTTCTTGCGTTCCGCGAGGCGACCGTTTGGAAAGGGAGGGATTGGTTTTCACGTTTCAGGGGCCGCCAGACGCCGAGGAGGATGGTATGATATGACTATCTGCGCCGCACAACGTGTATTTGCGGTCACATTGTCGATGACATTCCTGTGTCCGTTGGTGTTTTTATCATGGGCGCCTGCCGGAGTTGCGAGCCAGTCCCGACTCCTGCATTTTTTGACAGACGATCCGACAACGGTGAGATGCACGAACCAGAGGATGTAAATACAAAGTATCTAGATACCTGGTAGGTATGTATCTAAGTACCTAAGTTCTCGATGGGCCACGATGGCCACAAGTGAGGGGCGCAATCGCAAGGCTCCGCCTCATGTGCCTTACTAGAACCCGCAGACACGATGGAAGGTGATGACCGTGATGGCTTGATGTCACCGGTTCAACTGGCGGGAAGCGCGATACGTCGTTGTACTGCCATAATTCTTGGGATATGTCCAGTACATATGTGGCATGCTTCCTCCTCTTCTCCCCACGCCACCTCCATTCCTATGTAGTCAAAGAGATGAACCAGATTAGAATATAACAAGCTCCACTTCATCCTATGGTTGTATATAGATATGGTACATACTTATGTATCGTGCACTGGGCGGTGGGTTCGCTGTCGCAGATTGAGTGCCCCGAGTGGGTGGGGAATATAGTTCACGCAGGCAGCGGGTCGGAGGAACAAGCGGATTTCATTTGCGGGACGCATTGCAGCCAATCACGGCGGTCGACGAGAGCGGCAGGGCATCTCCCTTCAGGAAGACTTGTGGGGCGAGCACGCAGCTACCGATGGAGAACAGGAATGTACCCAAGCAGGTATCTCCCAGCCCGAGGATTGCAGGGCCAGCCTCCCCCTTGTTGCGCTCCTCTTCGGCTCCCGTCCTTGATCCTTTTCCGCGATCCACGACGCTGCTCTGGGAGTGTCCAAGTATGTACCATGTATCTATGATACATACTCTATTTGCACATGGCCTCCGCTACGGACAGGAGTGCAGGATAGCGGTCCCTCGTCCCGGGGATCTCCCATTCGGAAGGACTTGGCGTTCTGTCGTTCTGTCCCGATATACTCTACTCTATATCCAAATGTCGCTCTCTTGCCGCTACGGGCATGGATTGTGGTTACACGAGGAAACTTGGTCAGTGCAGGCTAGTCAAGTTTGTCTGGTGCACTCCGAGAAGTGCGAGCGAAGGAAGTATGGGCAGAAGTACCTAGTGCAAGTGGTACCAATACAACCTCCTTCCTCCTCCTCCTCGTCTTCCTCCTTCTCCTTTCTCACAACAACACCCTCCCCTACCGCTGCCACAAAAACAATACAACTACTGCAATCCCAATCACGACCACAATTCGTTTTCGGTAATCACGTTCGTTGGCTGTTTGCACTCCGACCCTTTGTATGTTTGTTTCCCCAGACCTGGCTTCGTCATTCGCACGCGTTCCTGACAAAGGGTCAAAGAAAGCTCCCTGCTCAGTCGACAACCCTCCCTCTCCCGAACCATAACAACAATACTATCTCCGCTACCAAACACCAGCCTTCGCAACAGAACCTGCCGTCCTCTGTTAGCCCAACTCCTGCTACCTAAACCCCAATCATCAATCACATCTTGGAACCTCGGCCTCAGCATCGCACGGAAGCCACCTCCTGCCCATCCGACAGAACTGCTAGGTGGTCGATGGACATTCGTTTGTAGAATCACTTACAGTACCGCGCTTCAACAGTCCAGCTTTCCTTTCCAACACCATGTCTGGGTGAGCTCATCCCTTCCGGAAACCCCTGTCTCCTGCAGACACCTGACTTTGAGAGATCATTTAAACTTACAACTATGCAATTCTAGGCTCGGCGAGGGCATCCGGACCTTCTGGCACGCCATGACGTCCAACGACCGGCATGCTAACCACGATTCACCCCACCGGTCTTTTTCCGGAAACACCCACCAGCCCCTGGCCGGAGGTGTTGGTCGCAACCCGCCGCTGCATTCTGTTGCTTCCCCGACTGGCGACCGTCCCTACCACGATGACCCCGCGAACCGCTCTACTACCGCCCTGCAGAATACTAACGGCTATTCTCCGCGTCTGTCCGCCAACGGCGTGTCAACCACTCCATACTCACCGGGTGTGCGGTCTGCTGCTGTGACAGGCGCCGCTAAGGACGGAATTGCCCTCCAGGAATTTGGCAGTGATGGACAGCCTCCGGCTCCGCCGGTGGCCCACTCGTGGGAACGCATTGAGGTCTGGGCTGAGGAGAGCTACCCGGAGTTGTTCGACCAGCTTTGCACCCCGGCATCGGTCAACGATGTCAACGAACTCGAGTACAGTCTGGATTGCTCACTTCCGTTGGAGGTTCGCGAGTCGCTGCAGATTCACGACGGACAGGAGCGTGGCGGAAGGCCAACCGGTGTTATCTTCAGTGGGATGCTGATGGACTGCGAGGAGATTCTGGACGAGTGGAAGAACTGGAGGGTCGTAGAGAAGGAGTTTATGCAGCCTACACCTGGCGTGCAGCGAGAAGCCGGTCCTTCGAGTGCCGCGGCCATGCCGCTGGGCCGCACAGACCTCGCGGCCCGGCAGAATAGCCAGCCGGAAGGCGCGGTTCAGAAGGTCTATGCTCACCCAGGTTGGATCCCGTTAGTGCGTGACTGGGGTGGAAACTACATTGCAGTTGATCTGGCTCCTGGTCCGGCGGGAGCTTGGGGTCAGGTGATCCTCTTCGGTCGCGACTACGATACCAAGTTCGTCGTTTCAAGGTCGTGGGCCCACTTTTTGGCAATGGTGGCCGACGACATGCAGAGCCCCCACTGGTCGGTGGACGAGGATAGTGGAGACCTCAAGTTGAAGGATCCGAGGGCCCCGCGGTCCGAGCCTTCGTACATGGAGATCCTCAGGGTCAGGAACGAGCGCAAGTACGGCAGACGTCGCCCGATGCGGCCAGGCTCGAGGCCAGGCTCCAACCCTAGCTCCGCCCCGGGCTCCCCGCACCTGACTGCCATGTCCACGACCAATGGCTCGAGAGGACTCACCCGCCCCTTCAAGGGCCCGAGCACCATGGATGACAACCACCTCAAGCCCCCCTCGAAGAAAGCGGCGAAGGCTCTGCGCAGCGTCAGCGAGGAACCGAAGTCGCCGGCTCCTCTCGTCACGGCTCTCGCCAGGGGCAACGCCAGCGGAAACTTGTTGGAGGAGGCCATGGAGGAGATCAAGATTTCGGACGACAAGGAAGACGGCCCCGGCAAGCTTAAGAGGCAGTCGAGCGACTTGATCCTGCCTTCGCCCGTAGCCACCCCCAAGCCTGCCAGCATTGCGGTTTAGAGAGCAACCACAATCTCTTTGTCTATAGGGATAGAAACGGTGTTTTGTCTTCAGTGTTCTTTACTCCCCCGTTCTGCGCGGTGTCTTGTTCATTTCTTTCGCCTCGTCTGTACTGCGATGCATCTCGTTACAGATAAAGCCGTTGCTCACCTGTACGACTTTTCTCTGGTGCCCTCCTGTGCGATTGCGCAGGGGGGGGGATTTGGGTGTACGATTTGCTTTCGTTACTTCTTGTTCCCTTTGTTCCTAACGAATTTCTTTTTGCGTTGATTTTACACGGGGTGGAAATACAACTTTACGCTTGTGCATTGTTATGCGGATCTACTTTAGTTTCTTCTTCTACTTGCGCTTGTTCTTTTGGCTTTTGGCTTCTCTGAATGCTGTGGCATGCTATAATACCTCTTATGGGCGGGCCTTACTTCTGCGGTCTTACTTCTGCTGGTCTGTGGGGCGTTACTGTACACGGCACATTTTTACTGTTGGTTGAAGTTGTCAAGGCGTTTTACTTTCAATACGTGTTTGCGGATTCTCATGTCTGCTGCTCGGCTCAGCAGAATGTTTGTACTAATGAGGCTATCCCCCTGTGCTTCTCTCCTTTTTCTTCTTTCTCTTGTTCCTTGTTTTTTTCCCCCGCGTTTACAGCTTACTACCTTACTTCAGCGATGTATATATGTATCCACGATTTTTCTCAATAGATTTGAATGATGAAAGATGGAGCTGAGGACGCGATGCCATATGGCCGCTCTCACATGCAGAACGCCATGAGCCAGAACCAGAGCCACCCCACATTTGTTTACTTTTTCCGGCGCCCCGCACCGGGTCCTGCAGTCCCGCGTAGATATCCGAAGCCTGAACATTCCCGTGACGTCTGCGGCTGAGCCTACCCGTCCAGGCACGTTTATAGCTCGTAGTTAGCGATTGAGCTCCAGCTCGACCGAAAGAGAAAAAAAGGGAGCCCCCTCTATAGGAACCTCTAACTGCATACAACAATGCCCCGCCGCCTCCTTCGCCGTCTGTACTCGGCCACTACCACCACCGCCGGCTCCGCCGAAGCTGCGGCAGACAATCTTCTCCAGCGGCCACTGCCGTCGATAACCGACTGGCTGACACCGCAGAATTCGCACCTCCTCTCCCTCAGCACGAGTCCGTACCTGCGCACGAGCGTCCCGCGATCGGCAACGGCGACGGCGACGACGGGGGAGCTGCCACCGGGGCACCACCTGGTGTACTTCCCGCCGCAGCTGCCGGAGCACCTACTTCTGCCCGACGGCAGCGACGCGGAGCAGTCACCGGGCGCGGCGTGGCCGCGGCGCATGTGGGCCGGCGGCTCGCTCGCGTTCTCGCGCGACCCGCGCAACCGGCTGCGCTACTTCGACGAGGCGGTACTGCGCGAGCGCGTCGAGAACGTCCACGTGCGCGGCGGAAAGCTCTTCGTCTGGTTCGAGCGGCGCATGTTCCGCGTCCCCGCCGTCGCCGCGGGGGAGGAACCCGCCGTCGTCGAGCACAGGTGTCTCGCGTTCATGCCGCCGGTCGACCGCGATGCGCCCCCCGTCGTCCAGCGCACCCTCAAGGTCAGGCCCCACATTCGCCCCGACTTCGCCGAGACCTTCACCCCCTCGCGTCACCTGCTCTTCCGCTTCTCGGCGCTGACGCACAACGCCCACCGCATTCACTACGACGACGCCTACTCCAGGGGCGAGGAGGGCTACAGCGCCAACCTGTGCCACGGCCCCCTCGCCGTCGTCTTCCTCCTCGGCCTGCTGAAGAGGGAACTGCCGCGAAACAAGCGCGTCGTCGGCTTTGAGTACAAGTGCCTGGCCCCCATGTTCGTGGAGGAGCCGTACAGGATCGCCGGACGCTGGAAGGGAGGGGACGAGCCGCACGAGGGACCAAGGAACTGCGAGCTCTGGGTCGAAACGCCGAAGGGCGGCTATGCCGTCAGGAGCACCGCCGAGGTCGAAGACGACGCCGAGTAAGCCCGGGTGGCGGAATAGGGGTATCAGGCCCTCCCATCCGAGGGTGGACTGCCCGCCCTCAGTGCTTTACGGGCTTCGCCGTACGTAGTTCTTCGAGGCTTGGAGGCGCCGTGATTATCTAGAAGGGCAATCGAATGGATGGATGAGGTGCTGTGTTCCAAGGGCGGGCGGATCGCCGTGTCGTAATTCATCCATTCACCCGAAAGGTCGGACGGGGTCCGGGTTCGGGATGCGGGTCGGGGAGGACCTTGGAGATGCTTGCGTTGTAGATTACGTTGCCCGTGGTCTTGGTTGACGGCCAGAATGGAGGACAGAGGGCACGGCGGCAGGTACATGGGCTCAATTGATTGGGACTGGTAGTAGATTAGGCTCTGTATTCATACAATGGGCCTGCCGGTGGGACGAAATCCGTTTATCCGTGAAATCAGCCGTTGGTGGAGATTGAGAACGAACGCGCTGGTGTCTCATCACATCTGGAATGGGGCGGGTGCGCATAAAAATTCCCCATCAATATGGCAACACGCTCAGCAGGCAAGTAAGCAAGCAACGAAAAGCAGGCAATAGAAAGGGAAAGAAAAAAGACAAGACAATACAACCAAAACCGCATTATCCCCAACTGCCCTGCGGCCCAGCACAATCTCCCTCCTCCCTCCCTCTCCATCCCGCGCATCCCCTCCCCCCCCCCCAAAAAAAAGCCACCCGTCCCCATCCCCGTTCGGTTCTCACAAGCTCAGATTATACGAATACGCGCTGTCCTCGATGTTCTGGCTGACCCAGAGGACGCAGCAGCTGGCCATGACGAGTGCGTTGGCGACGGCGTTGGCGACGCCGAACCACATGGTCGGCCACGGATGGCCGTGGACGACGTACTTGAGCACGAGCACAGTGACGCTGCCGGCGAGCCCGCCGGCGATCAGCGCGAAGCCCATGAACAACACCAGGCGCGCCTTCCACGCCACGCCGGAGCCCGAGTACGAGTATGAATCCGCCGACAGCCGCGCCTTCTCGATGCTGTTGATCACGAGCATCCCGAGCACGCTGCACAGCAGCGGGATCCAGTCCACGATCGTCACGTGCACGTTCGACGTGCCGTTCGCCGCCTTGCTGAACACGGCGGCGTCGAGGAACGTGAAGAAGCCAAGCGAGAACTGCGCGGGTTAGCGGGGTGGGGGAAACCACGGACGGAGGGGGGGCTATACCAGGGCTCCAGCGCTGTAGACGCCGGCCGTGCGCAGCGCGAGCGATGACGGGAGGCGAGGGAGCGGGACGCGGAAGAGACGGGTCATCGTTGCGGGGAGAGTCGGATGCGTTTGTGATTTGGGGTTCGTGGAGGGGTGCGCGGCGGATGGTTAGGTCGTAGACGTTGGACGGCAGTTGCGATGTTTGGAACCCGAGACGATGATGCGGCCTGTGCGGCTGGAGGGGAGGTTACACGAGGCTTGGCGGTCGGTCCAGGGTCGAGGGTCGCGCGGACAAGAGACGTCACTCGACAATTCGTGGAGAAGGTCGATCGATTGGGCTCTTGCGTCTAGCACAATGCTGTAGGCTGTTCCGACATCTGTAGCGCGGATCACCATTGTAGCCACCCACGGAGCCACACCTATCGTATCGTAGGCGGCGGGGACTTTCCTCCGTCCTTCGTGAGGCTTCTCAACGGGTACTGACCGAGTTGAGCTCGGGGAGAGCTTGCGCGTGTCCCCAGTACCCCAAGTCGCGCCTCGATCTGCCGGCACTGCATCAGTCTGCAGGCGGGCGGCGGGGGTTGAGATTCCGTGCTGGACTTGCTGGACTGCACCGTCGAGTGATGGACATGATTGTCACGGTGGGTGGGTAGTTACATTCGGAGGCTGATCTCGGGTTGCCTTCCACCGCATGGCATGGGCCAGTCCCAGTCAAGTGTGGGAGATCTTCAGGTCTATATAATGTACCCCCAAGCCCCCTAAGGAAGAAGGAAGAAAGGAAGTTAACACCGCGCGCTCATGACATTTATCCCAATGGACATCAGTCTTATAAGCCAACACCAACCCATATCCGTCCGCGAGTCTAGCTGTGCGGCTCACCCTTTGGCCCTACTGCTGGCCCAGTCAACAATACTCCTACAACAAATCACCACCATCTTCCTCTCCCTCCACCACCTCTGCTTCCGCGACACCGGAAGCGGGGTGTCAGAGTGGGAGCTCCGAGAGCGCCGGGAGCGGGAAGAGGAGCGGGAGGCGGAGGCGGAGGAGCTGGGTGCTGCAGAGGAATTGGGGTTCGGGGGGGAGCTACCGCTGTTACTACCCACGCCCCTCTTCATGGCACCCGCAGGCGAGGAGTAGGATCTTGGGGATGGTATTCTTTGTTCTTTCCTTTGCCTTTCCTTTGTTATTTCCTTGGTACGCTTTACATCTTGGGATAGGCCTAGCCGGAGGGCAAAGGGGGAGCTTGCAACGTGCCGCCACCGCACGGACTGCGGACGGGAAAACTGGGCAAAACGTACACCGCCATGATCTATATAACTAGGCCGTATGCGAGTATGAATAAACAAAAAAAAAACCACCTCTGCTTCCACCTCCACCGATTCATCCTCGCCCTCCACAAAGCCATCGCTTCCTTTCTCCCATTCCTCTTCTCTGACCTTCCGTCCCACATCGGTAACTAACTAGTCTTTCAGAAACGTGAGTATCGCGTCAGTACAGCGTTCGTCTGCGAACAGATCGGCAATTCGGAAACGATCCCGTCCACGCTTGGTCTGTGACCCGACTTCCTTCCATAGCACCTTTTGCTGCTTTCGTCGTGCAGTGCATGCCTCGAATAGATGATCACGTGTTTGAGTAACCCCAGGTCTGTGGCACCACCAGCACGTATGTATCATCTTCTCGGCTTCCGATCCACGGAAGACCCGGACTCTTTTTTGTTTCAGCTGGTGACAACGAGATGCTGTGCTTCTGTGCCTTTTGCTGGTGCTGGACCTGGTCGGTTCCTCCGCCACTGATGACACTTCACATTGTAACTCGGGTTGGTTATTCGTGAGCTGGCCCAACTCTTCGCTTCCTCCCATTTCTTCTTCTCTGCCACCTGTCTAGATGGGTGTGCCAAGGAGACGGGGGGGGGCATAGATACGTCTCGGCCGTTGTCGACGGTGAGCCATTCCACACCATGCTCGTGCCCGTTCATCCGCTTTTTTATTGCCTGTGATTCTCTCGTGGGCAGGTCATCACCGAATTTTCACCAGACAGTCAACAATCTCCGCCAGAAGACGCCGTACCTGCAGGGCAAAGATCTGTCCAGGGCCAGCCTCCAAGGTCCGCATCCGTGAAAATCGTGATTTCCCGAAACCCCGTTGTTTGTTTCCCACGGTCGCGACCAACACGTAGATACATAGTGCTCGGACAATGACGTTGTTGTGGATGGACCTGTCGTTCTCGGCGAGGTAGGGCGTCTGTAGCGTAACTATATCTAGCCCAATTCCCCCCCGAAGAGCTCAATGGCGTCTCCGGCGCCAGTGCAAACGGCGGGAGGGACCTTGGGCTGCCGCGGCCTGAGCGCGAGGTGGTGGCTGAAGAAGCTCTCTGGGCGCCATCCCCGCGATCCCCAACAAGATCTTGAATAGCTGCGGCCGCCACTCCGCCTTTGGTCCGAAACGACGTCGTCAGCATGGAGCTTCCGTCCTGACGGTAGCCCATCGTCAGCCAGTGGCAGTACAGCTGCTGCAGACTGTTCCCAGCCCAGTCCAGACTCCAGACCGCACTCGCTCGCCCGGCATCTGCGCCCCCACCTGGGTCTGGGGTGGGGAGAGGAGACGGGTGGATCTCGGCGAATACACCTCTCGTGACCTGTGGAGCAATCCGACAGCAACGTGTGTACTGTGCTTGCCTACCCACTCCTATGCGCAACCATTGCAAAACCTTCACGAGCCCTCTTGGCTCCCTTTCGCCCCAATGCAGGACGGGCCCGGCTTGGGCTTTTCGCGGTTCATAGCGAACGGTAGCAGTAGCAAGGCCAAGTATAACAATGGCCGCATCAATCGGCTATCTACCTACATAACTATGTATGTAGTTCCGCAGACTCGACTCGCCGCGAGGCTCCAGTATCCATACGCCCCTGTCCGAGCTATCATCTATCATCCATTCTGTCCGTGAGCGATGCCACTACCACACATACATGGGGGCTCTACTTCGACAGAGTCCAGTCGTGTTGGTAGATATGTAGATAAGCAGGCTACATTGCCACTCACGGCAGGACCAGTCCCCTCTTTGAGGCTCATATGTATCTCAGCCACGCCATCCACCCTCCTCTCAACCCTAGATCTGCCAGCGTCCATGATCAGCAGCGAAACAAACCACAGCGCACCACAACACACCGACGGCGCATGTTAACTATGACAGGGCGGTCGGGAATCATTTTCTTTTCTTCTTTCTTTCCACCAACGCTTTGCTGGCAAGGCAGGCTGAAGAGTCGATCGTTCAACGCCGGACAGCCACTCTCTCTCTCTCTCTCCATGTTTCCGGATCTGCGTAGGCGGGCTGGGGAGCACGTTGGCCAATGCGACCGGGTGACCAACCCGTGAGCCAATGCACCCACCCTCCCACCCACCCCTACTCCATGCACGCACGAGCCAGACAAGACGGGACAGCGAATCGACTTTGTGGTGAGAGCGAAGCCATCGTCTTTTCTGCCGGCAGCCACCCTTCTCGGTGAATACGCTGCACATAGATGTACTTGGGCGGAACGATGGATTTGGGGCGAGCGAGGAATGTAACGTGCGATGGGTGCGCTACGAACCTCTCCTCCCCCATTCGCGAGCAGCAATCCGCGTGCAGCAAATGGTGGGTGTTCGAGCTGGCCGACGATCGAAGCGATGGAGGAGGCGATCGTGCGAGGGTTGTACCGCGTCCGTATCTAAGTCAGAGACGTGGGTGCTGATGCTGATGCTGGACGGTGGACGGTGGACGGTGGACGGCGGACGGTGGACGGCACCGGCCAGCGAACGGCGGGCGGCACGTACAGTGACGTACACTGGCCCCGTCTGGATCGGTCCATCTGCCCGGTCGCTCGCTGGAAGGATGATTTGTGCGGACAGCGTAAGCGCGTGGGTACAGCTAGAAACTCAGTTTTTTCTGGCGGGGTGGGGAAACCGAGAGGGAAAAGAAAAGAAACGGGCGAAAGCGGAGAATCCAGCCAGAGCCTTGCGAGCACAGCACGCTCCGCTCGTCCAGCGGAATCTGCAACTCGAGAGTCCAGGGACCGACCGATGTCTGGTTGCAGGGGAGATGGATGGACCGGACTCGCAGGATGCAGATATCTAGATAGATAGCAGATGGCAGGCTGCCGTTCGCGGTGTCCTGTCCTTCGCAAAGAGAGCTCCAGGGATCCTGCCGAAGATACTCATGCAGAGCCCCGACGGGGCAGGGCGAACCGCGTGCGCGGAATCGATGTGCCGGTACGTACTGTACTGTACGCAGCGTAGAGTAGAGACGAGAAGGGGATAACTATGGACTCCCGCAGCTGTAAACGCCGAGTGCACGGCCTCGTCTTGTTGCGTCGGCCAGCTTTCCAACTGGGCGGGATGGCGAGGGATGGTGAGGTTTTCGGTTTTGGGTGCCATGCAGTGCGTGCATGCGGGGGGGCGAAGTAAGCAGGAGCGCGACGACTGGACGCAGGGTTGCTTGGCGCAGCTGTCTCGGTGCGCGCACGGATGTGGATGGGTGTGTGTGCACGCGCTGGGGACGAAACCAGAGCGAGCGCTCGCACGGCGATGGATGCTCTCGCCGTCTCGGCCTATGGAGGGATGCGGCGCGGATGGCTGGTTATAAAGTCCGGCCGCTCCCCGCCACTCCCTGCCCGGTGCTGGTGAATTGAGGAACCGAAACCCGCAGGAGTCACCGCGCATCACCTATCATACCGACCGCAGCGAAAAGGCATTCCCCACGCCGAAACCGGACAGCTCGCTCTCATTCTCATCCACCCGTCACACAGCTATCCACCCGGAAGCAAGACATGTGCTTCAAGTTCCCCTCCTTCTTCGGCGTCGAGATCCAGGAGATCGAGCGCACGCCGCACGGAACGCAGGTGGTCAAGACGACGACGTACGGGTACACGGGGCCCAAGCCGGACGCGCACGAGAAGAGGCAGCGGCGGCGGCGCTCTCACCGCGACTCCTACCACAGCAGCAGCACGAGCTACACGGCGATGCTGCCCCCGCCGCCGTCGCCGCAGCTGCTGCCCCCGCCGCGCTACGAGGCCGACTACGTCGAGGTCGTGGACGCGGTGCCGCCGTCGCCGCCCTTCCGCCGCCAGACTGTCGCCGTGCGCCCGCAGAGCGGCCGCTTCGACGCGCCCATCGAGTACAGCGCCCGCACGCACAGAGCCTCCCTCCCCCAGGGCGTCACCGTCGACCGAGGGAACAGCATCGCTACCGCCGCGCGGCCCGCCAGCGGCGTCAGATACCTCAGTGCGAGGGAGAACAGGAGAAGCACGTCGGATACGGACTCGTCGCTGTCGTCGCTTTCGACGTCGGATGCGTCCGGGACGTCGGAGATGGGCGCGGCGCGGCGGAGACGGCGGTGACCGGTTCGCGTGGCATTCTTCTTCCTTCCTTCTCTTCGTTTGCTCTCTGATTGTCCTCTTCCCCTTTTTTCCTCTCTTTTTTCTTCTTCTCTCGTCGCAAGGTGTTTACGGCTTCGTTTCGCGTGTGTGTGTTGGGGGGGGGGTCTCTTTTCCGGGTTTTCGATGGTTCGGCGTGTCGTGTTGGGAGTTTCTATTCGGCTGCGGTACTTAGGGCACATGGTTTTTTTTCCCTCCCTCTTTGTTCCTGTTGTGGTTGAACCGGTTGTGGCGAATCCGAATCCGAATCTGTGCTGTATGTAACATTAGTCAGTCCCACCCGCTGACGTCTGTCGATGGAGCCGTCCACCGTGTGCCACCGTCCCGCCGAGCCTTGTGTCACGCGCAGCTGCCAAGTGCGGGGCCGTCTGAGCTGCCCCTTCAGCGTGCGCCCACATAGATAGGGTCTATTCCGCGTGCGCAACGTTCCACGCACTCTGCATGTGCTTACATACTTGCACCGTATGTACGTAGAGAGTGCTGTACATACGGGTTGCGCGCACTACAGCCTCGCGGAAAGAAGCCATCGTCCGTCGACGCTGGCATGCATGGTGGCAATCCGAAAGGGCCGATCATGGCTTTCTGCGGGGCGCAGCTGACGTCCGCGGTGGATAGATGCGCCCCCGGTTCGTTTCGTTTGTCTGCACACCTGCGGAGGTTGTCCGGCGTTGGTGGGGATATCTAGTAGCAAAATGTGCTGCGGGAGGAGCGGATGTCACGCACATACGTCGGGTTGCGCGCGGGCGGGCAGACAGAGGAGGTATGGAAGGAGGGAGGGAGCGGCTCCTCGCATGTAGTGCTGCAGAACACACCCATTCTACATTCGCCTGGCGGCTGTCCACCCGCACCACCTTGTGGCACGGAGCGACTGCTGTTGGCGTGTGTCATACTGTATGCTTAGTCAGAGCACGTGCCGTGCCCACCCGTACATCTAAAGTGGAGCGGTGGCGTTGGTCCTAGAATAGGCAACCATCTCGTCTGCACATCAATCTAGCTGACAACTGCTCACCGTCAGGCCGCGAGTGATACCTCGTGCGTCGCTGGCCTCACATCAAGTTGCACCTCCGGTTTCAGCTCCGAGCGACGGAATGCAGGGGTGGCTCTATTGATAGCTGTCGACGACATGGGCCCCTTGGCGCTTGGAGCTGGTGCTGGGGACGCGGCTGCTGGTGCTGCCGAGCGCTAACTTACGGGGCAGAAGCGCCGGCGCGGCTTGCTCCTGCGCAGGACCGCGGTGCGGAGGTGCATGACTTGATGTCGCGCGCGTCCGTTCTCTGCACGGGTGGACAGCGCGACATCTCTACAGCACGTCTCTCGGCTTTGGGCTGCGCCGTCGTTTTTCGGCGGCAGGCGGCGTGCACGTCTACGCACTGGGAGAGACGAACAATCGCCGCTGGATTCACGCATCGCACAAGTACATCGCACATCGAACGCCATCCCGCTACATCCTCCACCGCCTCCTGCCCAAGGGTGCGGCGCCCCTCCGCCGCGCGCGGCCGTTGACGCTGCCGCCGCCGACGACACCGCGTCCCGTCGTCGCCGGCGTCGCGGCGCTTTTCGCGCCCGTCTTCGCAGCGGCAATGGCGCGCGCCACCGCGCTGTCCGTCACGTCAGCCGCCGTCCCCCCGCGCAGCCGTGCCGCCACTGCCGGCGCGCCCTGGAAGCCCGGCCGCTGCTGCCGCGTGCTCGGATTGGCGTGGCGAGCGTGCGCGTAGGCGTGCTCGACGGTGCTCGCCGGACCCGTCGGCACCGGGTTCACCAGCCGCCACGCGATCAGCGTGAACAGCGAGATCGGCAGCAACGCCGGAAGCGTTATCGCTGGCATCGTCGGGTTCGTGGGTTCGTTCGTGGGTTCGTTCGTGGGTTCGTTCGTGGGTTCGTTCGTGGGTTCGTTCGTGGGTTCGTTCGTGGGTTCGTTCGTGGGTTCGTTCGTGGGTTCGTTCGTGGGTTCGTTCGTGGGTTCGTTCGTGGAGGCCGTGGGTACTGGCTCGTGCACGGCGACTGGAAGTGCCCGCGGAGGCTTATTATGTACCTGCTCCTGTTAACTGGGTTTGCAGGCTGTAGTCGAGTCGACGAGTGTGGTCATCCGTCCCGCTCGGGGAGTTTTTTGTTTCGCCTTGTTGCTGCCTCGGCAACTCGTGTCAACCCGCCGGAGCTGATACATACTTAGCAAATTTGGGGGGCTGACTGTAGCGCTGGAACTAGATATGACACTCAGTCGGCGGAACAGCCTCCTCTCGCGGCACGTTCTGTGACGACATATCTAGATGATCCCGCTCTTGGCGTACGTAAGTAGATTGGGCATTCGAATGCCGAGACGCTAGCCATGGCGCTAGTGTAGATCCGGTTGCCTATGTATTTTCTTTTTCGAAAATTTTCTTTTTTCTCGGGGTTAAAACTGGAAGGATTTCAGGGCCATTCATTGCTAACGTAGACAACAGTGAGTACCGTATAGTCAAGGGGGGGGACGGAAAGAAAGACGTAGTTTACCCCAGTAAACGCGTATCAAAACGGTCAAAATACGTATTTTTCACCTCCTGATACGTGTCCAGCGAGCAAGCTACGGTTCTTATACCCCCCCCCCCCAAATTTCACTATACAGTATTCAGCCTTCAGTCCCACCAAATTTCAGCAACAGGATGTCCAGCGAGTTTTTTTTTTAGTGGAACAGCTACTGGTCTGATTCTCAGCAGTGAGGGGGGATGGTTGAAGGACAGATTCAAGTCCGGTATATGGCGGGGAAGAAATTCTAGCTCAACGTCGTTTTAGTGTGCTCCTAGCATCTCAGCATTCGAATGACCTCTACTACTTAAGTGTGTACTAACTCGTCTATCGGGATTTTCACCATAGATACATAGCTTCCGCAGCTCCGCGTTGACGGCCGCTAGGCGTCCAGGTGGCCAGTTCGTGTCCGCGGTCCGCGCATCGGGCTGCATGGCGAAGCAAATACCTATCTAGTTGCTTGTTCGTCCATTCTACGATAGATGGAGTGCACTTACTTTCGTGTTCCGTCGCTCTTCGCCGACGTCGCTGGATCTGCTTGCCGCAAGCATGCCTTGCGTAACGGCGTATATATAGGAGCAAGGCAGCAGCTTTTTTTTCCTTTCTTTTTTTTGTTTATTATTCATACTAGGCAGCAGCTCTGCGACTGGTAACTACACCCAGCTAAGCCAATTGATCTCCGCCCGTCGATCCACACTGGCTGCCCCGCGCATGTGTATATGTGTATATATGCGGCGCTGCAGAATCGGCTTCGCGGACGGACAGGCTCGCGGTAAGGCGTGCGAGCGCCATCACTCGTCGGCTGTGGTTGAAGTGGTGATTGGCTGTCCCAGCTGTGCCGTTTGCAGGCCCGACAGGCCATCAATCTCGCTCTGCATGGAGATGCACTATGTAGGTATGTATAAGGATGGACCGGAGGACTGGGGAACGCGCTTTCGCGGTAACCAAGGCCTGTTGGAAGTTCGGGCTTAGGTAGGTCAAAATGCCGACAGCACCTGCTCCCATTACATATTGCTGCTGCCTGCTCATTCTCGATGGGAAAACCCGCGACAATGTACATAGCGAGGTCGTTAGCCCTCAGACGCAAGGATCGGTCTCCAAACTTCTCAGACCTGCGACATCTGTCACTGATCGGTTTCCTGGAGAGAACAGAAACTCACCCGACGTAGAATGTCCAGGACTTTGTGCTTGTCCTTACACCCTACACCTGCCCTGGTCAGGGCATGGTAAGTTATGTTGACTAGGGAGAGTTTTGGAAGACTTGCTTCCAATGTGCTCAGAGTTCGCGACATTCTCTTTTGGGTTTGTCTCGGTACAAACCAATCTTGAGCTTGCTGAGTTTTATGGCCTCTCGAGCCCTTCAGAGTGCAAACCGTTTCCTGGGGTCCGGGCTCCGGCTCGTCGTGGTCGCATGCGAGTAATGATTAACTAGATAAATAAAAAAAGCAGCGCCGTTTGCGGAATATAAATTGATGTTCTCCCGTAACTATCGCCGCTGCCGGCTCGTAGATGTCACGCGATGCAAGGTGCTTCCGTATATAGCTGTGCGACATTGCAACTTCCATCAACCGCTGCAGGGTCGCACGGAACAGAGCGCCGTCTCGCGGCGACAGAGGAGGGTAGTCTGCGTATGTAATCCCCACCCCTCTTTTTCTTTTGCTCCACATCCACCAAACCAGCCACGGTGGCGGTACATAACTAGATACACGCGATGCCCATCTCGTTCACGCTCACACCCGCGCAGCAGGAACTGCAGCGGTTCGCGCGCAGCTTCGCGGAGACACACCTGCGCTCCGCACACGCGCTGTACGGCGCCAGCGACATCGCGAGCGCGCGGGAGGCGCTCGCGAGCATCCGGCCGATCGTCGGCGCCGCGGTGGCGGCCGGACTGGTGGCGGCCCAGATCCCGGCGGCGCTCGGCGGCGCGGCCGCGGAGTCGCCGCTGCTCGACGCCGTCATCCTCGTCGAGGAGTTCTATGTGCACGACTCGTCCGTGCCCATCGCCATCCTCGGCGCGAGTCTCGCGTTGGCGCCCATCATCGCCGCCGGAACACCGCTGCAGAGACAGGAGCTGCTCGCGCCGTTTCTGACCAGGACCGGCGAGCCGCTCGCTTGTCTCGCCTTCTCCGAGAAGGGCGGGTGTGAGTCACCCCCCCCAAGTCGTGTGAATGTGCGGGGCAGGCAGCTGACCGGGGCGGTAACCGTGTAGCCGCGAATTACATCCTCAACCCGAACCTGACGACGGCGACGGTCTCCGACGACGGCGACGAGTTCGTCATCGACGGCGGCAAGCTGTGGGCCTCCAACATTGGCGGCTGGGACTACCGCGGCGCGGACCTGATCTCGCTCGTGTGCCGGGTCGTCGTGTCCGGCTCCGGCGTGGCGACGGGACCCGAGAGCATCGCCGTGATCGCGATCACGCGCGCCGACATCGCCGCGAACCCGCCGTCCGCGTTCGTCGCCGTGGACCAAGAGCCGACGCTCGGTTTCGCCGCCGTGTCCGGGCCTGCGGTCACGTTCCGCGGCCTGCGCGTGCCCCGCGGCCGCCTCATCGGCGCCGTCGGACTGGGGTCCGAGCTGGTCGCCAGCGCGTTCACGGGCAGCGCTGCCATCGTCGGCGCCATGGCCTGCGGGATCATGCGCGCCGCCTTTGAGGACGCGCTCGCGTTCGCGAAGCGGGAGACCTGCGGCGGCCCGCACCCCGTCATTCGCCACCAGTCCGTCGCCGACAGACTCGTCGAGATGAAGACGAAGCTCGAGACCGCGCGGCTGCTCACCTGGAAGGCCGCCAGCGCGTTCGATCGCTCGCGGGGGCGCGATGCCGAGGGCTGTTGGATGGCAAAGGTCTATGCCAGCGAGGCGGCCATGGAGGTCGTCCGGCTCGGCATGGCGGTCATGGGCATGGAGAGCTACAGTCTCAGGCAGAGGTTTCCGAGGCTGCTCAGGGATGCGGCGTGTCTGCCCATCTTTGACGGAGGCAATGTCGGCGTCAGGAGGCGGGAGTTGCAGTCGTTGTTCGAGGGCGAGACGTACGATCCCCTTTCTTTTGCGTACGGAAGTGCGTCCGACGCCTGAACGTTTCGCTTGTATGTATGTCGCGTATGACAGCTGGAACAAGGGGAGGAAACGTCGCCCGGGCAGTCATCGCCACCATCTTGTTGATGTGATGATATTCGAGACTCGATTCTTGGGAGTATGTAGTTACCTAGTGAGAAGAAGTCTAGATACAGGAGGCAACACAGCGAGAACTGGAAGCACTAGCCTCCTAATATATCCCTCATCCCTCACTCACTCGACTGTAGCGGGAGAAAGTCCCAAGTCTCGCGCCCTAGCACATCGGAGGAGCCACAGAGACTTGAGGCCGACATCCTACAGGACGATATGGTGATGGCCAAAGAAGAGGCAGAGTGGTACCGATCTGGCCTCACCATGTTTACGGACGGTTCACGGCTGGACAACGGAGCCACTGGATACTCAGTTGTCTGGCAGAACGGCCAACGCTGGGTTGGTATCAAGAGCCATATGGGCTGCGGTCAGGAGGCTTATGATGCAGAGTGTGCTGCCCTCGTAAGGGCTTTGGAAACAGCTACGAGAAGGAGGACAACACTAGAGAAAGTTACGATTTTCACGGATGCACAGGCAGCCATCCGACGTATAGCCTCTGATGAACCTGGCCCTGGTCACATTGCGACGCTTCGACGAGCCAAACCGGGATATCGCCATCGAGATCAGGTGGTGCCCAGCCCATAAGGGTGTTCCAGGGAGCGAGAAGGCCGATGAGTGGGCCACGTTTGAAGCGGAGTATCCTGATGCTCGTGGAGCGGAATGGAAGCAGTACGCAGACCGGTATGGTAGACGACCCGATGCCGCTGCTCGCAAGGTCGCTGGCACATCTCAAGCGGGAGATCTCGGAAAAGAAATGGCAGGAGGCCAAGGCTTGGGCGGATTTACGTGTCACTGGGAAGAAGTACCAGTACTGCCGACGGAGAAAGGTGCGTCAGAAACCGGACTTAGCCCCAGCAAAGAGCAACGACCGGCTGGCAGCCAGGTCCTACCAGTTGAAGACCGGCCATTGTCTCACTGGCCAGTATCTCAAGCGGACGAAGAGCAGGGCCGACTGCGGCTAACTGTTGGTGGTACCCCTACTCTACCGGACCCCAGGCCCGGGAGCACCTATTCAAGAATTGCCCCCCACTGGAAGGCCCAGCAGAAGATCCTGTGGACGGAAGTGTGGAAGGAGACGGGTAACTAGAGGTAAAAGCCGGGTTAAGGTCCGAGACCTTTTTTGCCGATGAGCGGTGTAGTCAGGCGATCCTTGACTTCCTCGCCACGACAGATGTGGGGCGACGGATATCAGATACAGCTGAGGAGGACTCCCGGGGTGAGATGCCGGAAGGGGAACTTGGGGAACGGAAGGAGAGGGCGCAGGAGAGGGAGGCAGCGCATGAGTCGGGGGATGAGCCTCTTGCAGGAGTGGATGAGGTTGGGAGCACGGGTGGGACCGAGGAAGTCCTCGGGACGGATTTTTTGAGGTAGACCAGGGCGGGGGGTAGGGGGAGCCACAACGGACCGCCTTCGGGTTGGACTGTAGACGGGAGCTGGGTTGTGCATATGTGCGTCTCGCCATGATGTAGATACATAGGTCGCATGCGAATAATGAGCAAAAAAAAAAAAAAAAAAGCGCCCCAGCACATCTACGCTGCACAGCAGGATAGCCAGAGCATCGCAACATCTTCCACGCTACATAAACAGAACAGAATAGAGCATCGCAAAAATCACATCGTCGCCACGGTGACGGCCGCCTCGGCCGCCTCGGCGACATCTCTTCCCTTCCCAGTCCCTTCCTCCGCCCGCTCCCCATACCTTTGGACGATGGTCTCCATCATCTCTCTGACCTTCCCGAACTCGAGCCCTCCGACCTGCAGCTCACTCTCGGACATCTGCTTCGCCTCCAGCGTCTTCGGATGTATCCTCTCCACCCGCCAGTAGTCAGCGCCGGCAGCCTGAGCCCCGGTGGCGTGTCTGACGAACTTCGCCATGCTCGCCCACGACGCGTCCGCCGCCTTCAGGTGGCCGACGACGGCCTGGAAGACATGCGGCATCGCCGTGTAGACCTCGGCCCGCAGCTTGATCCCGGCCGTGTACAGTCGATGGCCCATGTACAGGCCCTGATCGCGCAGACGCTCGTCCCCGACGCACAGCCAGACGGGCACCTTCTGGCCCTGGCCACCGACCCAGCTCTCGGCCAGCAGCGGCGACACGAGCGGATGCGTCAGGAGCCTGTCGGGCGCGTACGGCTGCGTTGCCGCGCGCTGCTTCCGGATGTCGGCGTTCCACGCGGGGCTCTCGGCATAGGCGGTGGCGGCGGAGTGGCGCGTCGACGGGATGTAGTCGTACACGCCGCAGGAGTCTTCGCTGCCGGCGGCGAACCCTGACGTCTCGCTGAAGCTGCGGGGGACGTCGACCCACGGCGATATCAGCGCCACGCCGCCCGGCAGCGGCACAGCCACGTCCCGGCCGTGCCAGCGGACCTTCCCGCCCGAGCGCGAAAGGTGCAGCGCGAGCGACAGTCCGCCGCCGGCCGAATCCCCGACCAACACGAGCTTCTCCGCCGCGATCGGCCCGTGCAGCGCCCCCGGCGGCGGGTACAGCAGGTACAGGTACGAGATCAGCGCGCCCACGAGGGGCCCCGGGAACGGACTCTGCGGCGCGAGCCTGTACCTCGGCACGAACGCGCTTCTCCGGCGTGTCCTCCGCCAGCGCGGCATACGCTTGTGCCGGGGATCCCAGCGCTTCGCCGGCCGCGCGAGGAGTCGACCGAGACGATACCCACTCTCCGGTCAGATCCTCCGTCCCGACCTTCAGGATCGACGCTTCCACGCCCGGCGTCCCGAGTGCGACGATGGCAGCGCGCACCACATCCTCCCCGCCGAAGCCGTCGCCCGGAGAGTACGACACCTCGGCGCACCACGTGTCGTCTTGGACTTTGGTCCGCTGGAGGGTAGCCGCCTGCGCCTCCTCGATGGGCTGGACGCGTCCCGGCGAGAGCTGGCGCGCGAACGAGGATCTGATGAACGCGATGGTGATCGTCGCCTTGAGGTCCCAGTACTGCGCTTGCGGCGAGAGCGAGAGAAGGTGCAAGCACGTCTGCAGGGCCAGCGCGGGCAGGTGTGGCAGCAGCCGCCACATCACCGCGAGCGGGTTCGCTTTGGGGATGCCAGTGAGGGGAGATTCGCTTTTGGACATTTCGACGGTGCTGGATTCAAGCGTGCGGAGTGGCAGGAGCGGAGAGACTCACCGGGCTCCGTGTTGCGGTACACGGGGTATATAGCCCCCACCGGTCGCTGGAGATGCCAATGCTACATATATACATCATAGTTACTTGGATGCACTGCAACCGGTAGTTAACTACCGCGCGCACACACATAGATACTCTATGTAGATACTCTGTATCACGCCGCCCTAGTCTGGCTAGACAGGCTAAATGCGAGTATGATTCATAGATACTACATATGCATCGTATCTGGTACTGTTTGTGTTGGTGTCGTCTTCGGAGGTTTCATCACGGGATTGTGGAAGCCGAACCCTAAACCAGCAACCCTGGCCATTCACGGAGATTCACTCGCATTTGCCTGGATGTACCACCCGTTCAAGCCTGTCGTGGCCCGAGCAGCGCACAGGAACCGGCAGTGTGTATGCCGATCGCTATGATCTGGATACATACCTGTAGTCCAGGCCGTGCGCGATTGATGACAAGACAAAAAAATAATTTCAAAAAAGCCGTGTTACGCCCTAGATGGAAGCCTAGGGAACGATTACGATTGCTGACTATCGGCCTTAGCCACGGTGTATCCAGCGTAACTCGAGTCGTTGGCGTTACGGCAAGCGATGTTCAGGGCGACCGGGTACCATGCACATATTTGGAGCTGCACAGGTGGTGATCGTTGCGACATTTCGTGAAAGCCGATGGGCATAACAGTGCCGAACAAGCGAGACACATGTCCGGGCTCTGATGTCACTCCCACCCTTCGCCCGTCCAAGTATTCCCAACAGCCTCCCAGTACCTCTTCTCGCCGCCTCTGACGTGGCCGACATGTTTTGTCCCCTCGAAGACGACCCTCTTCACCTTTGCGCTGGCAGCCTCTGCTGCATCTGCATGCATCATGACATCCTTCTTCAGCACGACCTCGTCGTCCTCTCCGCACAGGTACGTAACCCGCGCGTCCGCGGGGAGGATGGTGCCGTCGAGCAGGGCGCGTCTCAGCAGCTCGACCGGATGCTGCAGGCGCAGGATGTACTGCGCGACGCCGGCGACGACGACGAACAGGAAGTAGATGCTCGCCAGCGCCGGGATGCGCGCGTGCCACGGCAAGCCGCGAACGGTGGCCGCGAGCCCGCGCGCGGCCGTGAGCAGCTGCGACGAGCCGGGACACGAGTCCAGGACCAGTGCGCGGATCGCGAGCGGGACGTGGTGCAGCGCCGACAGCTGCCGCAGCTGGTGGCCGCCGCCGTTGGAGAAGACGTGCGCGAGTATCGGCTCCCCCGGCGGCAGCGCGGAAACGGCGGCGAGCGCCGGAGCAAGTGGCGAGGATATCCGCGTGGGGCCGAAGTCGCCGTTGGAACACGTCAGCAACAGCACCCGCGAGGACGGGTACGCGCTGAGGTAGTGCGCCGTGTACTTGGAGATGTGCCGCGGCGACGCCTCCAGCCACGTGCACAGGAGGATCAGTCGTGGGTGCTCGGGAATCGTCGGAGTACTGCTGGGGGGATCGTAGAATCGCACGCAGGCGGAGAAGCGCGTGAAGGCCGCCAGAGGGTCGGCGCTGGGACTGGCGGTCGTCATTGCGGTCGTGGTGTCCAGTGGAAACTGGCCGGGCGAGGGGAGTCGCGGTTTTGACCAGTACAATCGATATGCTGCAGAGGATGATATATTGGCCCCAGGAGATTCGTTAATAGCCGAGGAATAGCCACACCATGTAATAGAGATACATTGCGTGCACCCATACCCTGTCGTCACTGGTCGAAAGGGTTAGGTGTCAGTGCTCAGCCATCGATTCACTTCTACGTTGTGTCGCCGTGGTCTAGCTATGTCGCATGAAATTACTGGTTAAACGGTTCCCTTCTGGGTATACGGAGTAAAATGATGAACTCTCCCTCTCTCTCTCTCTCTCTCTCTCTCTCTCTCTCTCGCGATTCACCTCGAGCTCCACCTACCGCCAAACAGATCGATGATGTCTCGGCCTCTCAGACCGCTTCGAACAATGGTCCTTGCATAGGTACATACATTAGGTAAATCCAACAAGTAGAATCTCAGAGATCGTCCTCCCGTCAACATCTCCTCGCCGGCATGCACTCATGAATCTGACAATTCCTCGAACACTGGTGGCATCCGCGTTTCCTCTTCCTTCCCTCGTTGCCGGCTATCAGACCACTCTTCCTGACGGCATCCACGGCTTCGAAAACAGCCTCATCGTCGACCCTTAAGGCGACAAGCAGCTGCAAGCGGATCTCGGACAGGATGAGGGCGTTTTTCGGGTCGTAGCGTCTCTCTCCGCTGGGAGCATGGCCTCTGCGGCACGGAAGGTTGTTCGTAGGTCCGAGGGAGGCCCCGTACTCGTGCCAAGCGTGCAGCTTGACGATGGCCGGGTGGTTGGAGGGGATCCGGAGCGGCAGTCCCATCAGCGACGTGGCGCCGAAGTTGGACGGAGCCGGAACGAAGGCTTCGCCACTAGCGGAGCGGCTGCTGCCGACGGTCGGAGAGCGGTAGTTCGGGTAGATTTCGTCGGCAGGACTGCACGCACTTGTCATTCGAATTCGCTACGTCGGGTAGATACGTGCTAGAGGCGTTGCTGCTTACTCTCCGACCCCGAGCCGTTTCATCCTAGCGGCTAGCTCCGCGCAGGTGTCTTCGACCACAGCTCGAGGCCTAGTGCCAGACACCTGCGCGGCGGGTGGGACTCCACCATCGTGGGATGCAGGCGCAGTAACGAGTATTCCTCCTCCCCCTCTACCACCCTCGCCGGCCGTCTCGTATCCATCGATCGGGAGGTTCCTGCTGCGGAGTGCCTTTCTTCCACAGTTGTTCCAGCGGGAGAACATGGCGGGAATGCTGGCGGTGGTGGCGGGGGCGGGGGTGGTGGTGGTTGTGGTTGTGGTTGTGGTTGTGGTGTTGTTGTTGTTAGTTAGTGGCTGAGACCCGAGTCCCAGTGCTGTAAAGCCGGCGTTGGACAAGTTTCCGAACTCGGGACAAGGAGGCGGCGAGAGACGGTCGTGGAGCCGAGCGCGGTTGAGACCCGGTGTAACGGAGGGGCGGCGGTGAGAAATGGTAAACGACACGCCATCGGAGGCGTTCGTGGGTGGGTTTATGCACTTGTTTCCCTTCCGGGGGATGTATCGAGTAACTACACGCCCGGTTTTGGCGGAGCCACGACAGCCACCTCGGCCGTAACACGGCAGGAACACAAAACGGAACGAAACCGGGGAACGGCAGTGGAAACCCCGGCGAGACGGAGTTTTGGAACTATGAAGCATTTCTGGGCATTTCCCACATTCGCTCACGTATCCCGCTGCGGGCAGATACAACTGCGACGGTCCAGCACGTATGCTGTCCGAGACGGGTGGTCCGAGTCAACTGGCCGACCCACTGCACATTGGATAGTCCAAAGTTACTTAGCCAACAGCGGGGTTAGTGACTGCGGCAGCACATTCGGGCAGGGCCAGAGCGGTCCGTCAGAGCACACATACCGTTCGCACCCAGACCAACCATACCATGCCGTGCATAGCATCGATTTGCCATCACCACCACCCTCACGCGGCGGCCGCTTCTCTCACTATTGTCTGAACATCCTCGTTTCTCTATTGATCAGCGAAGCAGGACTCCCATTCACACTGGATATGACAGGATCAAGGCAGCACACATCGCGGTACACGCCACTTGGATTGCTCCACGCGGCCCCACAGACCCAGCACCGTGCGTGTTGCTGGGGCACTCGAGTTTGCTTTTGCGGAAAGTCAAGACGCGAAGGCGGCGGTGATTCGAAGATGGCGAAGGAAGAAAGAAGAACGAACCGAACAAGGGGGAAGGGCGGCCATATGTACCCACGGCGCAGTGGGGTTTGCGTGCGGCAAATAGTCCGCGTGGCGTCTCGGGTGCTGGCACCGAGTGATGCCGTGTAAGTTTGTAACACTTGATCGTAATGACTCCAGTTTAGCGGCCACTGCGTACTCCAGATACGTCGCCATGGTCTATGCACATATCTAGGTCGCGTGACGAATAAACAAAAATAACAGCAATGACTCCGGATGTCCCCACGCACACGCCGACGGGGCCCATCTCATGACCCCGGACTCTCCACACGGCTACATATCCAGACACGAGATCACCCCGAATCCGGTCGCCGGTGGGTTTTTTTCCCCACACGACAGCGATCGATCCCCGCGCTGGTCGGCCGACGAGCGCTAGGGTTTCCGACTTGCCATCCGGATTCTTGGCCGAGCTGAGCATCCCGGCGACGCGAGCACCCCAGCCGCAGGGTTGCTTTCTCTTCGAAGCACGGCCGGTGCTCCGAGTGAGGAGAAGACTTCCGATGCCGCAGCATGTCGTAGCGCCAATACCCTCGCTCGCTAGGGCGGAAAGGGAGGAAAGTGTTTGGCGCCACTGTTTTTTTTCCTCTTCGCATCCGGCCCTTGAGTTCGACGACGGGGCCAATCGCACGAAGCTCTGCTGCATGCACCACACCATGCAAGTCGAATGGGCCCCGCATGCGCCGTTGCCGCACGTACCGTACGGGAACAAGTGACCTCGTGATGACCGAGTCATCACGGCGACTTCCACGCGGAATGGAGGTATGTAGACAGGTGGCCATTCACATCCGGCCGCCCCCTCACGACAGTCTCAACGTCCGACTGGCCATCGTCATGGGCACTCGAGCTCCCTAGGAACGCACGAGCACGCATCCGCGACTGCTCCCGGACGAAGTGAAGCAAAAGCTGCAATCTGCGGACGTGTTCCGAATCCCTTCGCACTCGCAGGGGCAGCTTGCTGAGCACTCGTCTGGCCCTCCGTCAGTGCGGTCCCAGCGAGTGGGAGGACACGTGCAGCGTCGTCATTACGCAGAGCGGGGTGCATCCCGCGTCCTGCGGTTTCGCAGGCTGGGTTCCCGCCGTCTGCGGAAGAGCCCCGGCGCGACGCGAAACTTGAAGCTGGGCAGTCGCTCGCGTCCGACGGACCGCGGATCCGCCTTTCGTGATGGATCGATCACCGGGTCAAACCCGTGGTGGACAGAATGCACTTCCAGCTTCAGGCTTGCTGGGTGAGGCCGCGGCGTGCAGTTTGCCTTGTGCGTATCGACCGGGTCGGCTCAGAACTGAAGTAAGGCATCAGTCGTCACCGTTGTCTCTGTGGGTCGCCGTCGGCACGCGTGGGGAAGAACGGAAAAGACGGAAAGTGTTTGCGCCCCCTTCTTCCCACCCCTTCCCACCCCTCCCACCCCTCATCGCCCCTCCTCGCCCCTCGCCCCATACTCCATCTGCCAATAAACGACCACCAAAGCCTATATCGATCAGCAACAGGGTTCGTTTAATATCGCAAAACTGACCTGGGTCGCTGATCGCTAGCTCGTCCATGCACGTCCCAATAAACCCCGCACCAGCGTGCATCAGGGCATCTAGATCCGTGGGACGCCGGTGAAGAGCTCGAGATAGCTAACATCTGGCCTGGGGGGTGGACATCGTGAGGGAATGAGGCCGGGAGGAACGCAGTTTTGGTGGAATCTTGCTCCGGTGCCTGGCTTAATGGACTGCGTGGTTGAGCGCATGAGCATCTGAGAAGAGCTGAGCATCTTCTTCACTTTTTTTTCCGGCTGCGGGGGTGAATTTTTCGTCGTCGACCTGGCTGGTACAAGTCCTAGCCTCTCGATCAAGCTCCCCATAGCTCAAGATTCATATGCTTGGTAAATTGTTTCCGCCTGGAACGATGGGGGAGATGCTCTAGTAGCATACTGATTGCATCACTATCCTTTCCGCAGACGGAATGTAGGGCGCGGATAATATCACGGACGTATCATCCAACATCTCTGGAACCGGGCATCTGCACCGTGCAGAATCGAGCCACGTCCAGAGCTCTCTCACTGATATCATCAGACGATTGCGGGGTGGCCGGTGTATACAACGTTTGGAATGTGACAGGCCTTCCTGCACGGTTTGGTGGGAGGCCGCGAAACCTCGTTGGCTGGAGATATCATCGCGTGTAGGCTGCGCGGCAGCCGACAGGCGCTTCAGACGTGGCATGGCGGTTGGCTGGGGTTGACTTTTCCCTATCTGCAAGGATGCCAGTCTGCTGTACGATTGGATTTTCAACTGCTACTATGGACCAGACTGGACGGCATTTGACGATTGTCGGCGGCGGCGCGCAGTTCCTATTCGTCTGCATGTGGAATGCGGGGGGAACAAATCGAGTAAATGTGAAGAAAAGGAAAACTGGGCTGTGTATGTAGGGTGCTCCTTTTTTTTTTTTTTGGAATGGTTGCTTTTAGTAATATAACTGCCTCCATACCGGCCCGGGGGAGAAGCTGAGCTGGAGGATATAAATCCGACCGCATCTACCAATGTTTCAATAGACTCCCCTTTTTTCCGCTCTGGATGTCATCAGCTGCGGTCTCTACCACTGCCAGTGTCCCCAACTTCTTCCCTACCCTACCGGAACCCCTCCCAATATTATCATCATCACCAAAGAGAACAACGGGTCCCCCTCGCGTGTTTACCGGTACCTAACCTCTCCTCCCACTCCCAGTGCGGCAATATAAGTCACACATCTGATCGTCCTAGCTAACATGGATCCGTTCCGTCTTAAGCTACACATCACCACGTCGTGCGACTGCAGCCGCAGTATGTCGACCAAGAAGATGCCGAACGGAACGGGGGTGCCGAAAGGCAAGCTTACGAATGGTGTCAACGGCGTAAACGGCAAACCAAATGGAAACGGGAACACGCTAATGTCGAGTGAGCGTGTGTCGGAGTTTCTCACCTCCCTTATGACATCGCTCAATGAGGCGCCCGATATTCTTCCCGAGATCGAGTCGCTTGGGAAAGCTCGCCTGGAGAATGAGGAGTTGTCGAGGCAGATAGCTGAGAAGGAGAAAGAATTTGAGAAGCGGGAGATGGAGCTACAGGCTGTCATCGATTCAAAGGATGCCCTGCTTAACAAGACTGGAAAGATGTGGTTCGAGACCATGCGGAAGGATCTCTCCATGGAACATAATTCGGCGGAGAAGCTCCAAGAGAAGGAGAGGGAAATGGCCGAGATGTTAGCCGCGCACAAGGTCGAGTTGACGAGGCTCAAGAAGGACCTTGAGGATTCCAGGATGCGCGAACAGAAGGATGCGGGGACAAAGTTCGAGATGCTCAAGAAGGAAAGCGAACAGGCCCTACGGGCTATGAAGAAGGAGAGGGACGATGCCCTCAAGGACGTGGAGCAGTGCAAGGTCAGCCTTGACCAGCTGTCTGCTAAGCTCAGCGAGGCGAAGACTCTGCTAGAGGCGGAGATCCTCTATCGGAAGAAGAGCGAGGCGGAAATCGCGAAGATAACGCGCGACATCGGGGTCAAGGAGATTGCAGAGACCGCCTTGTGAGTTCACTCCACACCATCTACATGATTTACACAATGGCTAACATCGTCCAGTGAGAAGCAGGCGGTCGACCTGGAATCCAAATTCCACGCACTGTGCAAGGACGTCTTCTACAACATTGAGATTCCTTTCAACCCCACCGATGTATGACTCCGTACTTCGGCCCTTTTTCGGCACAGGACTAACCAATCTTCCAGGAGTTCAATGATGGTCTCAAGCGCGAGCTGGTGGACTCTGGCTTCGTATCGCGCAAAGAGGCTACCGGCGACTTCCCATTGATGCTCTCCAACACCTCCTGGTCTCGGGCCATCCTGATGTCATTCGCCGAGAACATCATCGCCACCCAGATGACTGAAGGCATCTTCCGTCTGGTGCCGATGCCGCCGGGATCCATAGACTCCAAGAAGACTACAGAGTATCTTGAGATGATCTCCAGCAACCTTTCCGATGACAGCATGGAAAACGAAGCCCGTTGGCGCTCGTTGTCGTGCCTCGCGATGGAGAAGGACCTCAGCGTCCGCACCCAAGTCATCGAGAGCATCCTCGACCGTCTCGCCGTGATATTTACGCCCCTCTTCCGACGTGAGCCCAGCTCCCTCGACCAACTTCTCGATCGACTTAGCGCCTTCTTCACGGACGCGATCGAGTTCTGGGGCGCGGCCCAACACTCAAAACAGCGAATCGTTGCCGACATGGTCCTCGACATGGAGCCTGGCGACTGCGACTACCACCAGGAGCACACGGAGATCAACGTCCCCGACGAGGAGCTGCATCTCGACGAGACCTCAGGACCGCTCCCACTCCCGCTCTTCCCCCGCTTCTCGATTCTCGACACCGACGGCTTTCGCACTCTCTACGACGGCAAAGCCCTCCCTCCGACCGCACCTTCCGCGATCCGCAGCCGCGCAGAATCGAAGCAGCACAAGCGCACGCAATCGGAGAAGCTCCGCGCCAGACTCGGCTCCGGCGCCAGCACGGTGTCGAGGCCTCACGGTGGTCGCCGGAGACAGAGCGTCTCCTCCGCCGTCGCGCCAAGATCTCCGACCACCTCCACGCGAACCCCGATCATGGCGAGACCTCCAACATACATGGCAAACGGTGGCGGTGTCGGCATCGGGAGCGCGAGTGGCGCAAGTGGGTCCAGCAGTCCCACGGGCGGTGGGAGCGTGTCTGGTACGCAGTAATGGCTTTCAATTTACTTTCCGATTGATATCATATTGCTGGTCTGGTCTGGTCTGGTCTTGCCGGGAGTCGGAGTCGGTGTCGTGTCTATCTGCTGCTATTCATACCTTAGCTGGCGTCTCTCTACTCTGTTTATTCCATATGTCCTTATGACTGGTCGGGGTTGGCAGGTTTTTTCTTTCTTCTTGCTGTGTACTTATGCTTCGTTCCTATGGTGTTTGGGGCTTACGGGTTTGCACTCCGTTTTTGCACTCTGCTATTACTTTTGCGTTGTATTTATGTATGTAGTCATGGATAAGCTACATAGCTAAATATTTTTTTACCAATCAACCACAGAGTCCAAGTGAGCAAACAGAAGGAAAAAAAACTCCAACTTGAACCGTGGAAAAGGGTTCCTTCAGTTTTCAGTACCGGTCCCCCTCGGTCATCGCGAACTTTGGGTGCCGGGCGGTACAACCCTCAAGGGCGTGCGAATTCGGGGCGTGACCATCGTTTGCCTCTGCCAACGCGGACCCCAGCGCCACGAGAGACGTCGAGACTCTCGAAGGTGTCCACCAATGGATAGGATCTGTGCTGACCCGGACATCCCGCACCACACCCTCCAGCAAAACTCTAGTCCTCACGCCGCTGGCAATAGCGATCTCATCCCAGCCAACGCCGTTCTCTCCCTCATCGCCCGATGATGGTTGGCGACGTCACTCGCCTGGACTGCATCGCCTACAAGGCCGCCGCGCCAATAGGCTCTCCCCGGCGTGCGCACGGCTGGCGCGCGGACAGGGACTGCCCCATTTCATTGGACGTGGCGGCCACCGACGAGCAAAAGCAGCAGTAGAGTACATGCACACCCTGCGCCGTCCATATTCGTGTGTGGAGATGCCTAGAACTCGGTATTTCACACCTGAATCTATTTGCAGACGCTGACTGATCGCTCGAAATCCCGCAGCTATGGATACATCCTCACGAATCAAGAGCTCGTGTGCGTTCGTGCACTGAAGATTGGCAAATATGTGGAAATTTAGATTTCGGCTCCATATTCCTTGGTCAAGGACAGTATCAAAGTGACTGGTCGAGCCCACCCCGACCCGCATATGGCCGTGCTCCTTGCTCTGCATCTCCTCGCGCCGACCAAGATACTGAGTCAGGCGGGTGGCGGGACGTGGTAGTTCAGTTTCACCCATAGGGTAACTCATATCGAGATGAATATCGTGAATTTGATTGAAAGTACACCGCCCTGGACAGGTGTTCTCCCTATATACAAGTGGACTGAGGGATTCATCACGGGAATCGACGGAAGACTGTCCCCGGAGACGGTTCTGGAGACTCGGGCAGCCGTCTTGTTCGGACGGTCATCTCCAGTCTGCAGGCGGCTCGCTGTGGCTCTCATTGACTCGACCCACTCGACCCGTCAGTGTCGAACATGTAAATCGGCTGGTGGAGTGCTCTCTCGTGCAAGGTGTGTGATGAAATTTTTGGCCGATTCATGTAATCTCACCCGCCACACTAAATTTTTATTTAAAAGGCCGGCTTCCCACCTCCCTTCCCCCGTTTCTTTTCACCATCATCATCAACCACCAGTCGACAGGCGGACGCGGATACTCCCTGGCAAGCTTACCTGCACTTATGTTTTTAACATCTGTGGTTTTGGGGCGATGACTGGAGGAAATACATCTTACCGGAGCTTGCTCGACCTGGTTTTTGATTCCTGCTCCTTGGGTCCTGCTGATTTCTGGCGGTTGACCCTCCATGGGGCCAATTTTTCTCTCGCTGCGGGTCTTACTTCCGTTCCCTCTTCTCGGAGTGGGAGGGTAGGTAGGGCTGTCAGCAGATGCAATGGCAATCCCCTGAGTTCTGCTTGCTAAGCGGTAGATTAACCCCGTGGTGGATACCATTGTGTCTTAAGCTCACAGCTTGCGACTACTTTTTGGACCACTTTTTGGCGGTAATCCGCCTTCTGTTGAATGCCTTGCGCTCAGCACCCTTGTTTTCATCGTCACTCTGGCTGCTATGCGAGGGGGCGAAGAAAACTGAAATACAACCGGTCCGGGCTTTGCTCGGTGTTGCTGAGGCAGAGCTATGTGGGAGGCTCGATTATTTTTTTGTTCATCGATTGTACGTGACGTAGGTATTCTGATCCTGTCAACGTACACACTGCTCAGTTCCCGTCCCACGAACCCTGACCAGTCTGCAGGCGGCTTGCTGTGGCTCTCATTGACTCGACCCACTCACCATGCCGGGCACAGAACATCTAGGCAGGGGGCCACTAGATGCTCTGCGCAGAGTTTGGTGTTTTAGTTCGAGAGTATTTCAGCACATCTCAAGCCCCACCGAGTTCAATGCCAGCTATTGTCGACTGCTCCGCACAAGAAGCCTTCGACAGCCCATTCGTTATGGAAAAACGGAGAGGGGGTCGAGTACGGACATACAGTGATGTCGGCCGCCAGGCAATTGTATCTTCCGAGTAGTTACACGCCATCCCAACGGGAAATATTAGCTGCATTAACCGCGTTCGGTCTCAAATTTGGGGTACGGGGACACGGCCGTACGAAGAAGCAGCTGCAAGTACAGAACGCTCCACCTCCGGCTGGTGCGGCACGGCTGTCGATGGCGCCGCGGGAACACATCCGGGTCTCTGAACACTCAGCCGATCCGTGCGACTGCCGCCAGTGTACGTAAGTGGCTGCACGACGGCTCCAGAATGATACTATGCGAATCCGACTCCACTGTCTTGTTACAGTGTGTACACCTCGCTACGGGATGGACGAGTAGACTCCGCACTGCCCGGCCGTGGCTAGTTAGAGGCCCGAGCAGCTACTGCTAGGTCTCAAGTTGCAGGCCAGTGCAGTACGACAACGATGCAGTGGATGAGACTCACAAACAATCACTCGCTGTCTTCCGATGCCCAGACCATGACACGACCATATTGCGTGGCGCTCTGGAGTGCCCTAACGTGTGGCCCCCCGCCCCCACGGTTCCTGGAGAAATACATAATGCCGGCTAGCTACCTTCTTCTCTCCCTCTCCTTGTTTCTTCGCAACATTAATCGGTTCGTCCGGCCCGTCCGGCCCAACGACTCCAGTAGGAGCGCATCCATATCAGTCCATTTCGTGTCGCCTATGCCGCTGCACATTTGAGCCCTCCGTTTCACACCCTTTCGCCTTTTATCCATCCCATTCCACTCCTTCCAACATCCTCCGACCTTCGAAAATCTACGCAAACTCCAACAGGAGATGTACCGCCTTCGGTGTGTATTCATCATTCCTGTTCCCGCCGCCCCGGTCTCTGACGAGGAGGATGGGGCTGAAGTAACCCCCACGAACGACGAGGTCCATGTGGAGGAGGGCGAGAAGGGGGGGGGGCGAGAGCCCCGAGCGAGGAAGAACGGCCACGAGCCGTGGCATATGGGGTCGAGGGCCCAGTACGCCCGCTTGCAGAACGGAGGGTCAGCCGATCCCGACCGTCCACTTTTTGGAGAGCGGGGCTGAGATAATCCCCACGAACGAGGAGATCCATGTGAAGGAGACCGAGAGGGAGGGGAAGCAAAGGAAAAAGGACAGGACGAAAACCCCGCGCGAAGACGAACAGATACAGTTTGTGCCCTATGTGCCGAGGCCTCGGCGCACTCAGTTTCACCAGGAGTTGGCTTGCAGCACCGAGGGACAGCCTGAACAGACATTCCATCCGTTCCAACGTTTGAACAAGTACATAGTTCTGAAGATTTTCAACTTCCTCCCGGACAGGACGCTTGCCAACCTCCGCCTTACGAGCAAAAGGATACACTACCGGCTAACGCCAGCATTCTGGGATCGCCCGGTCAATTACAAGTGTCCCGAGCCCACCGATGCACCCGGAAGACGCTCGCTCCGTTCACCCAAGTACTACCTCTCGCGCCGGTGCGCCGCCGCCAACAGGCATGCCAACATCGTCGGGTATCTGCTTAAGATGAGCTCTGATCCGAACAAGAAGGACGGTAAGCACCTGACTCCGCTCATCCGAGCGGGCTAGCGTGGCCACCGGGCATATATTGAGCTTCTGGCTTCTGAGCGTAGGCAGCAGTCAAAATGGTTGGAGCGCCCCCACCTCCCGTGAATCCCATCACGTGGGAACTCGTTCCCAACGCAGGACCGGAAGCCAAGTCGGATCCCCCGGCGAAGAGTATCATGAAGAGGAAGCCCCGAAGAAGTCCAGGAAGACCTACCTGGGCACCAAGCGCCCGAGTGTGGGGCTGCTGTGTATCAAGCTTTACAAATGACCTCAAGGGTCCGCCCTCTTGCGTTAAGTCGGTGGGTTGGCGTTCGCTGACTGTTTTCTTCGACCCCCTTCTTCGGTCGCTCCTCTTCGACCTCTCTTGCTAGCTTCCATAGTCTCTTGGTGCTTTTTTCTTGGTGGAGTGGGTTCTCCCAAGACACGACGAGGTAAGGAGACCCAGCGGACTCCTTCGGCGGCGGCGGTGCGAGGAGTGGGTGGCGGGGCGGGTTGAGCGGGCGCTTCCTTTGCTTGGGGTTTGTGGCGGAGGGCTCCGGCGAGCGATGGACGAAGAGGTCCGCCGTCCAAAACGCAGCTTCTCCTCGCTGGCGACCACTTGCACTGGTCCGATATCAGGGTATCGATTCCATCCATGTACTATGTACCTACATACACAGCTATGCACACGCCATATACACGTACCGGGGGGTGGGGGGGGGGAGTGCGGCTATTGCCGTAAGCAAAATAGATCGACACGACACGGAGTTCTTCGCACGAGTGCGCGTGAAGTAGCCGCGTACTCCTCGCAGAGCCGGACGGACGGACCAGCGCAACTACGCACCCGCGGGCCAGGGCCGAATCGCAGGATGCAGAAGCGGGTTGCCGGCTGCCAGACGCGAGCCCCGCGCGTTTCTCCGGACGATGCTCGCCTCGCACCGCCTCCCATGCACCGATGTCCCTCTCCGTTCCCAGACGCAGACGCGCGCACCATAACTAAAAGCGTCTAACGGGGTTACGATTGCAGCTCACCTTTCGCGGCCGGTCGGCGGCCAGTGCTCGATTGGCTGTCGAGCTGCTTTATAAAGAAGGCTAGACACAGAATATCTTTCTGCATAAGCTTTAGAACTATAATCTCTAATCTTTTGGTGTCTCCGATGGGTACGCATCTCCGGTGAGTACGTTGGTGATTGTGTTTTTTCTTTCCCCGTTCGCGCCACGGCCGCCCGCCCGTCCGAGACTGTGCGCGGGAGGAAGCAGCGCCGCGCGCGAGAGTTAATGGCTATGACGAAAGACGGACATCTGCACGCTTGCACGACGCCACGCACCCGCCACCAGCGGCGCGCATGTCGCGCAAGGGATCGATATGTCGGGCGCCGAACGCGTTGGCCAGGGATCCAGGCACCCGCGATCACTCGCTCGCTGGGGGCAGCTGCAGCGACGGAGTGGGACGGATCGACGTCGTTGTGCACGGCGTGTCAGCCGCTGCGTCACGCCTCGGGGCCATCCCCGACTCCCAGGATGCATCGTGGCCCCTTGACGGCGCTGCAGTGCCCTTGCGACCACGCCCAGCCCGGAGGACGCGAACGGAAGCGGGACTGAGTATGCGCACGCGCCCGGAAGCGATGCGATGCGTGCCGACGTGTCGCTATTCCCGTCCCTGGCCGTTTGGGGGGGGGCAGTTGGTATGGAAGAACCATGGTTCGCGGGGCGAGATGCATGGCGATATATATTGAAACGGCGCGTTTGGAGAGCGGCGCAGCGCCCCCCACGGCTCGAGTGACACCGCACGGATGGGTGACGTTCTGCACGGCGAATGTCGGTGCCGGGTGTTGCGAGCTGCAGCTCACATATTGCAGGCAGCCAGCCATGGTTGCCCCCCCCCCCCCCGGTGGGCACGGAGCGGTAGTAGCTCGCAGTCCGGCAGTTCGAGCTCCGGCTGCGCAGCACGGCGGAGCGTGATCGCCGGCGTCGGCGTTGGGCGTTGGGCGTGACGCGCGAAAGTACCGGTAAGCTACCCAGCCGCATCCACCCAAGGGCACTCCTAGGAGCCGCCGCGGCTTGGTATTGTTTCTGGTTTCGGGGGTTTGCAGTCCATGCATCCCTACCGCAAGGAGCAGCTAAGCCCGCACGACGACGGCGATGCCGGGGAGGGGGTGCTCGTCACGTCGGATCACTCGCGATTTGACTGGTGTGTTGTGCCACGCAAGGGAGGGCGCCCGGAACGGCGGCTTCGCCCGGTCCGCTGGCGATGCTCGATCGGAGCAGCGGCGCCGCAGCTCGGTGCCGCCGCACGCGCCCGGTTTTCCGGATACAGCGTCGCCACCGGCGCGGAGGATTGCCCCTTGTGGCTGGAGCCATGTGCCACGCTACACACGACCGCCGCGGGGTGCCACTCGCGCTGCAGCTCGCAGCTGCGCTGGCCGAGCGTCGTCGTCGCCGTCGTCGTCCGGCACATTGTTTTTTTTTGCTGTGGCGTGCGCGGGGCGACGACGCCGCAAGCGGGCAGGCCGAGAGGGCAACAGGCCCTGTGCCCGAACCCAACTCGCAGCCCGCGCGATCGACCGTGCAGTCCGGCGCCGCGCCGCTCGCCGCCTCTGCCGCGCTCTCCGTCCGTCCGGTGGGCGTCGGCGGCACGCCAGGCTGCTAGCGGGATTGTGCGCAGCTCGTTCGTCCCGCCGGTCTCGGAATGTCTCGTCCGGTCCGCCACCAGCGCATCTGTCTCGCACCCTCCCCGCTCTCTCCGTGCGTGTGTGCGCGCGGTGCGCACACTCTCGCCCCAACGGCAGCTGCCCCGGCTGTGGTTTCTGCGTGGCACGCGGGCCCGCAGCACCGCCGGTCAGCTGACACGACCCGATGCCACTGCTGCACGACGCCCGAGTTGTCTCGCCCCGGACAGCGGCGCCACCGCCGCGACTGCGTTTCCGCCCACCTCCACCCTCCACCCTCCATGATCCATGATCCATCGATGCATCCAACATTCCACCCCACCATCCGACCGTCCGCTGCATCCAGCCACCCACCTATCCGAAGCCGCTTTCGCTTCCGCGGTCCTGCGTGGTGCCCGAGGAGCAGCCACTTCCTGGGCCGGATGGGCTGCACTGTCCATTCCCTTGGCGGATACTAGCACGGCACGGTGTATCCACACGCTTGCGTACCCACCTCCGAGCAGCCTCCGGCGCGGCGAGAGAAACAGCCCCCTGTCGACGGCGGAGAGGCATCCGGATCGTCCGTCCGCGTGCGTGTCCCCGCACACTGTACTGGCATCGTGGAGTGGGACAGCATGCACATCGGCCGCGGGAGGGGGTGGGGGCCCCGCACGTCCGAGCCGCGAGAGTCCGCCGCCGGGCAGACGGGAAGGAAGGAAGGGAAAAAGCCCGTGGAGGGGGGGTGCTGCACCGCCGGCTGTCGAAACGGCAATCACCCAGGAAGGGAGGGGATGCAAGCCGAGATGTCGCACTCCTGAGCAGGCAGATGCCTCGCACCGGGCGGACCTAAGGCTATGCATGCATGCAGCGTGCTACGCTCGGTCCGGACGTGCGCAACTGTGCCGAGGCGCTCTAGTGCCGGACTTGGTGGTGCTCGCTCCGACGACGGCAGTGGAGGGACGGCGCGTACAACCTCGCTGGGTACATGCCAGCATAGCCAGCGACTTCGGCGGCGGCCACGACTCCCTTCCCCACGCCTTTCTTTCCGTGCCGAGCACCAGGCAGTAGCAGGTTTCCGGAGGGGGCACCCTCGTCCGCCCAGCACCACAGTCTCTTCCGCCGCCAGCCCGTCGGAGCAGAGGGGCGCTCCGTCGCGCCCGAGCCCTACGCGCGCCCCCACAGATCGTCGTAGCCGCGCGCGTCACCACGTGTGCCCGCTCCCCTCCTTGACGCGCGAGCAGCGGCAGCGCTGCGTGCCGGCCTCGGTGGCGGAGACTGCGGAGCCGTTGTCGCAGCCCCCACTCGCCCGTGTCTCGTCCTATGTAGGTATGTATCTACTAGTACATACAAGAGCGGTACATACATGCAAAATGCTCTCCTTTGTTTTTTTTTGTTTTTTTCTTTTCTTTTTGCGCTTGTGGTGCGTTGCGATCAACGGTTGTACTCTAACTACCTACAATCGCCGAACGACCCGAAATTATGAATAAAGAAAAAAAGGAAGAAAGGCCCCCAACCGGAACCGTGGCCAGCTCGGACGGTACAGCTAACCGACTCGACTGTCGCTTGCACCACTCACTTCCTGGCGTCCCCGTACGTGGTCGACCAGAAGTGGCAATACCAAAAAAAAAACATCTTCAACCAGCACAGCTGACACGCCATACGTTACATTACCCTGCGCTGCACGCCCTGTGGCTGCTTACCCACTTTACGTGCGGACACGCTCCGCACCCACGAGAATAGGCAGAAAGCGGCCGGCCAGCCAGCCAGCCAGCACGGCTTCCGCGGCCGTGACGAGGTTACCCTCGTGCCTACCCACCGCGGCCTGCCGTGTTGGGCCGCACACACACACTACCAGACACAGCACGGCCCCCGTGAGCGCCCTCGTATTGTACCGCGTCTCGAAGTCTAGTCGTGCAAAATATGCGCGCACGTTATGTTCTGGACTGCTGCTTTCTCGGTAGCATAGGTGCGGCTGCTGCTCCGCCCCTGGAAGAAGATGCAGGATGGACATCGGTTCCGAACCGAGGTCTCCATCTCGCCAAAGGAGCAAAGCACTATCCAGCATCGCTGTCACTGGACGCACACACTCGCTCGCTCGGCATTACCCGCCGTCCACTCTCTCAGCGGGGCTCATCTGGGCCAAAATCCTGCTGGACGGTGGACTAGGACAGGCACCGGAACCCTCCAGGAATCTCCACCCGCACAGGCATCAAAGCTTTGTCCGATGTTGATTGCGTCGACCGGCGGGCGGAGGGTAAGGACGACAAAGGTGTGGCCGACAAGCTGGCAAAGGCCGCAGTGGCATCCAACAATGGGGCGGCTCAGAGTGTAGCTAGGCTCGCCGCTCACCCCGAAGGAGCGCTACTCGATCCGGATGAAGAAGGGAAGGGCCGCGCTTCCAGCGGAGGAGCGGACAGATGTGGAATCGTCCACAAAGCACGCGCTCACAGCCGGAAGCCCCGGCACAAGCCAGACTCGATACCAGCCTGGAGGCCTCCCACCAGGCGAAGACGGGGGGGGGGGGCACCGTCTCACCGGGCAGTACCCCCCAGGAGAGGAACGACTGCAGTTCTTCCCCGCGTGCTCCTTCCGGGCCTCCGCGAAAGAGGTTTGAGGGGTTCCCTCGTCCATTCGTGTATCATCCCCTCCGGCGCGCCCTGTTCCTTGCTGTGCTCTTCAATTTTCGAGACGAGGCCGGCGTGGGAAGCCACGACGAGCCGGTCGGGATCGGGCGGACAGTGGGCCAGTGTGTGCATCGCCACGGTCTAGACAACCAACGACCGGACAAATCAAAGGCTGGGCCGACGTCGACAGCACCGATAGTGCAGCGCAGCAGGTACAACTCCACTCCGAAACGAAGTACCGTATGTTCGTACAGTCCTCGGCGACCGCAACATGCAATCTATCTACGCACGTCACTATGTATATCCGCGAGGCAATGGGCGAGAAGACGAGCCGAGCACGTGAACGCCTCCCCACCCCCCGCGCCGTCCATCCATCCGACGGTCTCTAGACGCCCGGCACCGCCGCTCGGCTATTTGCGATTTATACAGCACCGTCATCCAGAAGGCACAGCCTGCCTATTGCAGCCCCACCCCATCCCCCCGCACCTCGCTAAACGCCAAATGCCAAAGCTAAAGAGCTCCACACTGCCATGCCACTGCCTTTAATATCATATGTAACCACAGCAAGCGATGTGACGTGATGGGCCGGGTGGGATGGGTGGGATAGATAGGCTGGGCTGGGCTGGGCTGATGGTTGGGGGCGCGAATGGACACATATCTACGGTAGTTGAGCTCGCTCGGCATTCGCGAGAAGCGAGGTGGGGGGGGGGGGGGGCCATCGAGGTGACATCGATATATCCAGTGATATATATCTACTCTAGATTTTCCTGAACCATGGAGGCGGGTTTTTTTCTTTTTCTTTTCTTTTCTTTTTTTTTTCCCCCTTCGTCTTTTGCTTGCTCTTCCGTGTTGGCTCCGTCGGACCGTGCGTGGTTTTTTTTTTGTTTGTTTTTCCTTTTTCCCCCCCAGCGAACCAGCCAGAGCATCGCAGTCCCGCGCCGACGGACGACGGACGACAGGGCGACAACCGCAGCTGTCGCCGTCCACGTCGTCCGGGGAATCTATCCGCGACACGCAG
>Ga0307516_10000355_pt1 | contig 59442 bp, 67 predicted proteins | sample 19_EM_MG_FD_203310 | JGI IMG/M metagenome (GOLD analysis project Ga0307516, IMG submission 203310) | Populus trichocarpa ectomycorrhiza microbial communities from riparian zone in the Pacific Northwest, United States - 19_EM | ecosystem: Host-associated > Plants > Roots > Unclassified | place...
TGGCTCCCCCCGAAATCGTCACACGCCTCACGTCATATCACTTGACATGCTCGGCGCCTGGGCCCCGACCCGGGTAAACCTGGGGTAGACTGAGGTTGATGATGACTGTCTTAAATGACAAATTTTACTGCGCATTACTCATTACTGATTTGTAGAACGCGATAGGAACGGATACCTGCCCAGTCAGCCGCTCCAAAACGCTCAGGTCACCAAAATTCGTCAGCACCTGAAGAGGCTATATAAGCCGAAAGTGCTTGGAGGTAAGTGTTCCTTACTCCCACTTGTGCACCTGACGCTTCCCCCACTACCGTTTCATTTCGCCCACCACCTTCGGCGGCGGGCTCCACCCTAAACCCTAAGAACCATGCCCGCACCCTGCCCACACCCTAAGCCCAAAATCTTTCCAACCCTAGTCACACCCTAGTACCCCTCAGATAACCCTTATCCACCCAACAAAAAACCAATGTAAATGATGGGGTGAATCTTGCACCTCGTACTTTGGCGTCCAGAAATGATGCAAGGAGAAGGGAGGGGGATGGGATGATAGCGGAGGAACTGAAGGTATGATGAGGGAAACAAAGGAGAGCTGGGCAAAAAACTCAGAAGGCAAAGTAGTATGTGGCGGTGTGGACGGGAAAGGGGGGGTTGAATCGTTGGCTTGATCTTCGCGGAGGGGTTAATGAAGGGAAAACCGTCGTCCTCAGGTTCGTCCTCAAGGGGTGGAGGAGCTAGATAGGTTCAAATCCCCCAGCACCTCTTCGTCATTTTCACGAGTTATGAATAGCGTACCCTTGTCCCCAACCACGCGTTCAACCCCGCCACCCTCAGCCGGATGTTCTGTCACACCTGTGCAGAATGCATGAGCGTTGATTCAGTTGATCGCAAAGGAAAACATACCTGGTATATCTGACGTCACCTTCACCCGACTTGGTCCAGCCTCAGGACCAGCACCTGAGGTCTCCCTCGACCCCTCCCATCCCACTGGACCCCTTCATTTTCAGCCCCGTCCTAAACCCCGCTCACGACTAATGAGTTGCCCCAAATCTACATGTTCGCCCTCCACGTCCGAATGCCCATGTTGGCGCAAAGGGTTCGGCCGATCTTCATTGACAAAATGTTCCATCTGTGCGAGGGCACAATCCCGGGCATTGGAGCCACAGGCACAGGTTGTGAAGAAGGTGGAGGTGAGGACGTGATCATCTAGGAGAGATGAGAAAACTGTGCCGGCCTAGGAGGAGACGTCATTTCATCAACCGGATGGCAAACATGCGGGAACTCACGGGAAGATGTGAGGGGGTTTGGAAGAGAGCGGATAAGGAGTGGACAGCGTTGCCGTCATCCCATTCCCAGCCTAAAATGACCTCTTCATCCACTTGAGGTCTCTCGAAGAAAAGACTGCGACCGTGTTGTGTCGTCACGATCGAGAACATGGCGTTCTTCTCCGTCCTTCTGGGCTGACTTATCGCGACAAACGTAGGACGGCATCAAGTCTGCATCCACTGTGGACGAGCCGTATCTTGTCGCCCGTGATGCGTGAGTTGGGGCCAAGATCGAGAGGACCGATGAGGTGGACAAATGGATTTGGCATGCAGAGGTGAGCATACGCATTGAGGGGGTCGGATAGGTATACTGCGGATGGGGTGATGGTGCCTGGGGTTGATGAAGTGCTCCGAGGGGATGGCTGCGTAGTGTGTACAGCATAGGAGGGCAGCCGGACGGAAACGTCTTCTGTGGGGGAGCTGCTGGACGGTGATGGGGGGAGGGGACCAGGGTTCCAAGGCGGTGATGCCGCGCCAGTTCAGGGTGTGTCGACGCAGTTTTTTCCCTGAGGAGACGACGTCCCGGGTGAAGTGAACATCTGAGTGGCTCCAAGGGTCGTCGATATCATCATCGTTGTGAACGAGATGAGCGGAAGGGGCCATAGTCGGGGTGAGAATGGAGGCCCGACGTTCGTTGTTGGCGGGACTCGCTCATTCTCCTCCGCTGTCGTTCCTTCTCACTCGACGACAATGAACTGCTCGTTGGCCACCCGTTACCTCCCCTTCTTGAGCCTCACGGTGCCCTCTCTGTCAACGGGGCGAGGGACACAGACCCAGCGGCACCATTCCTCCGGGACCTCTCCTTGGCCTATCCCAAAGCAAGCAGGGTCCACAGCGAGCCATCGTCGCAGGCGATGCTGAACCCGTGGTCTCGTACATACGACGACCCGCATATGTGCCTGATGCTCTCCGTCGATGAGTTTCGGGTCTTGAGGTCGGTCTGGCCTGATCAGAACCAGATAGGATGCAACGGAATAGGTAATACAATAGGCATTAGTCGGGCCGGGTCTCTCGCATATATGAGGGGACGGAGGGAGATTGGGTGTTGTTCTGAGATGCTGGTGAGGCTGAAAGGCTTAAATAAGAGTTTTCAGAGCGAGAATAAGGACGCCCACCCTGGACTGTTCTATGCGCCCGGCTAGCCAACCTCTTCGTCGGTAGATAGGGTATCGAGTGAGATGTTAAAACCAAAGTGACATGTGCACACGTGATGGATCGGGCATCAGAAGTCCGGCATTTGGACGGCAAAAAACTGGTTAGAGGTCATGATCAGAGAAGGAATTGCCGACATAAAGAAAACAAGGCGATTTGGCCACAATGTCTCACACTCGTGCTGACTATGAAGTCAGCATCGTGTTTCTGCCACTCAGCGTCAGAATCACGTCCGCATCCACAAACATGCTCTCAAATTCCTCCCCAACTTCCCATTGAAGAAATCTCTCTGACCACTACATCCACCTAGGGCCCACCGCCACACCTACCGTTAGCGCCTCCATCCTCAGTGATGTCTGCCCCCTCCGTGACATCCACCGGATTCAGTTCCTCGTACGTTTTCCCATTTTTTCCCCCCTTATCCAATGAAAACTTTGTTCCCGTTGGCGGTGCCTCAGGGAAAAATCCAGAGCGGAAGACCCATCAGTCGCACTTACCCTCCAGTCCGAGTCGCAGCAATGTGCTGCCTGCATACTCCAGCCCCTTGTGTAGTGTGACCTCCGGAAAACGCAGGTCGGAGCTTCAGCTTCAGGGATGGTCCGGATGACACTCCCGATTTTCATTTCTCGGAAGGATCATGGCTAGCATTAGGGTCCGAAACTGTCACTCGTCCAGCCTCTCATGTATCGTGTTGAGCTTCCCTCTTCCAGCCGTCTGCATCTCAGCAAGTATTTGTATTTTGGTTGGGATACTCGCCGTACACACTAACACCGCTGGCAGGAAACATTACAAGTCAGACTTGTACACATACCTGTATAGATAACCATAATCTGATCACCTGCGGTCGTCATGGATACACCGCCAAAAATCACACGATCTGATCATGTGTTTGGCTATGGTTCAGGCTACAAGTCCGTCTTGTAACGTCTCCTGCCAGCGGTGTAACCACAAACTGCTCCAGGCTATACACGTTAAAGACGAGGATGGCGACCGAAGCTCATGTTTCCCGAATACCCCTCGAACTCTGGCTCCAAGTTCTAATTCAATCTCCCAAGTCCTCCCTCCGAGCAGCAGCTCTCGCCTGTCGCGCTCTCCGTTGCCTAGCCCAACCGTCGTTGTTCAAACTCTTCATCGCTCGGCTTGATGACCCGAACACAGAGAGCATCAGGAGAGACTGTCACCCCCACACAACGATAGAACGTCTCGCCGTTTTAGAGAACGCTGACATTGCGAGAACCCTCACAGAACTGAGGATAGTTCCGGGTGACGCGATGTCCCTGCTCCCACGTGATCAAAACTCCATCGTTGACGCCATCTTCAACATCATTCCCACCTTGACTAACCTCATGACACTCGTCTGCCACAATGTCACGTTTACTCGCACCTATTTGCTCGCCATTCATAGTCTATCCCAGCTTGGCGAGGTCGAACTACAATCCTGCCGTACCACTTGCCAACCAGAAGACTTCCCCGATTTCTCAACCATCCCATTGCGGACTTTGGTCTTTGACTACCCCCACTGCGTCAAACCGTCCACGAACTCGCCCTTCTTGTCTCTCTTTCTGCAATCCAGGAAGCTCGCGCGGATTTCGACTGGATGCACGGAGAATGGCCTTTACTCAAACTTCTCCACCCGATTGTCTGGTTACCTTGGAGATTCCTGTTGGTTGTATCGGATCCCCCATGCTCACTTCCACTCTCGCAGCATGTTCCGGTGTACAAGACATTCTGTTTTACATGCCAATCGGAATGACCCACCTACCATCACTCGAACATCCACCAAGGAGCGACGTTCTCCCTAACCTCAAGTCCTATCGAGGACCTACGATATACGCGTGCACCTTCACGCATGGGAAGAACATCACAAATGTCGAGTTTACCCTGCCCTGCCCTGGTCCGTCCGAGCTCCTCTCAGCGCTCCAAAGCCTCGACTCCAACTCCAACATCGAGTCCTTCTCATGCAACCTTTCCTCACTCGACAACGGCACGTTCCAGATCATCCACAGCTCCATCCCCTCGCTCAAGACCCTGATCGTCTCCGGCATCAGAATCGACATCGACATGCTCCACGCCATCCTCACAGGTTCCGGGACTAGAGTGCAAACCAGTAAGCTCGAGCACATAGAACTGGACATCTCGATGGGAGAACCGCGGTTGACGGATAGCTGGTGTACGACGGTGTCAAAGATGTTCTTGGATTACCTGCTCCGGGCGTATCCTTCCCTCCGCATGGCGAAGTTGACGTATGAACCGCAAACCGCAGTGGTGTGGGCCCGGCCGAGCGGTGCGATGGCGAAAGGTGTGGTCATGGTTGAAACGGCAGATTTGTGGATCAAAAAGTGGGGGAGGGTGTTCTCCAGGACGAACGTGATCTGGGATATTGTTAAAGAGAAGCTGGCCTGAGGTAGGAAATTTTTCTCATCAGAACGGACTTTTATATCAGGTACCAATGCCTACCCTGGGATGCCGAATTTATAAATTTCCATCATCCACAAATGCATGCACGCCGCTTCTCGGCTCAATGCTGAAAATTAGCACCTCTACATTTCCCTTTATCGAGCTGGGTGTAATTTACTTTAAAGCATACGGACACCGATCTAATCATATCGCCACGAGATGGGCATTGCATCCGCGCGCACCTGGGTCTGTGGGCCATGGTGCGCCTTGAGTACTCATCCACGCACCGCATCCACCCATAACCCTTCATGTTTGCCTCACAGATTCTCGGATGTTCAAGGTGATGCAAAGCTGATAAGAAGGATTAAGACGTTATGGAAGTGAACGTGAACATGTTCATGGCTCGCGTCGTATTTTCTTATTTGCTAGTACCGGCGGATGTCATATCACCGAATCTACCCAAAACGCTGGCCTGCGCCGGACGCATAGAGGACCTTACATGTCGGACATCGAGCGGCGACGCCAAAGATCTTAGCATATCCGAAATAGTGGTGCGGCCTTCAAGTTGTTCAAACTGTTGACTCTTCGAAAAGGGCTCATACTGCAGTACCAGTTCACAACAAATAAGAGTAGACGACCCACTGAGTGACATACCTTTTCCGGCTGCTGCCGCCCTCACACCGGAGGTTGAGAGAGAAAGGAAGGAGCAATGCAGCAGTGAGCGGTTCTACTATCTCTCCAGCCAACTGTCAACCCTCACACCGTTTTATCTTGATGGTTCAACAGATTAGAACGATCGCACCTCACGTACTTTCCATCATCAAAATGTTACTTGTCAAAAAGCTCATTGTTACAAGGACCGTTTAATCAGCCCGAGGTGACATGGTCGACGAGGACGGCAGTGAAATATTGGAGCATCGTCGTAAAGTCGTCGTCCGTTCTGCAGAAGTTTCCGTCTTCCGTCTGCTAACACTGCCAAACTGGCGGTGAGCGACTTCCAACGGTTACAGGAAACAGGCTTGCCAGGATAAGTATATGAGACACACATTTAGTGGGCTGTTCTCACTTTGCCCACTGCTACAATGTCGCTTGCTAGAGCCACAGGACTCTGCCGACTTGGACGTTTTCCTTCGCAAACCACTTCCCTGACGCGAGGAATCTGGCCCCTGGGAATAAGTTAGTATCTTGTAGCATCGTCGATGAGAATCTCGGCGTCCATTGCTTTCTTAGCATCCACCTGTGAATATGCTCGACAATGGCAGACCACGAAGGCTTCACGCCGATGTGAATGAAATAAATCGAGTTGCGAACAAAGGTCACGAGCGGGATCGAGATGCGAAGAAGCCGACAATCTAGCTGGACGGCAAAGCACTGGCAACAAAAGGGACACAAAAGGGACAGCTCAGGTCATCACGATGTCGGGGTATGTATGTCTTCTGATGGTGTTTCTTGACGAGATCACGATCTTCAGCTCCAGACGAGCAATAGACAGGTGACACCGTGAAACGGGTGCCTCAACTCGGATCCCTCCTTGCCTGCCCAATCAAAATTTATCAAACGAACCCGCTCCTCCATCCGAGTCGCTTCCTCTCCCTGCACAAGCATCGCATTCGGCCTTCGCATGTCGCCAAATGCGAAAATGCGAAGGACATTGTATTTACTACCAACTTGAAGTCGATAGCTAAAAACGGCGATTTCTCTGCTCCCGAATTTGTCCCGAATCTCCTTCCATCATTAACCCTTGAAACTCTGATGTTAGGACCCGCGAGAGGGCCGAGAACCTACTTAGTTGACAATACTCGCTGAGTCGCTCACGATGGCGGTGATAGCATGCAACGCAACACTCGGCCCGCTAACTACCTGTCCGGGCCGGCTGGACATTCCAAATGAGCGTAGGCATAAAGGCGGCTGAATAGCATTCGGCTTGATCCCGAGTGAGTTGGAATGGTACCTAAGTAAAGAAGGTTTGTCAATGATCTTGAAGATGTGGAGCTCATTGAAGAGCTTAACAACTGACAGGTACAATGTATGTATTGTGGATTACATGATCGATGGGGTTGTGACATATGCAAGGTGCTAAATGCGATAGATTAAGATCACAATCAGAGCTACAAGAATGTTGTGTCCACGAGCGGATCGAATACACGTAAGAATAGTATTGTACAGCAATAAGCAAACGAATGTCCGAATGGGAGGAGAGCGTCATAAGGATAGGGCCTATGCGAGTTAAGAAAGCTACACAAGAATGGATAAGATCATGGTGGGCGAGACAGAAAAAAAGACAACTTGAGTCGGAAAATTCACGGACATGAGGACGTTTTGAAAAAAGAAAAGGGAACGGCTTAAGTGCGAGGCTCGCCCTTGACACCACCCGTAACAAACGCAGGTCGGAGAGTCGTCGACACCCGCGAAGACGCCAATGCAGACAGGGCGTACGCCGGTGAAGGGGTATATACATGGCGAGGCGAGGAGGATGGTCGATGAGGGCCAGGCGACGACGACAAACAAGGCGTGTGGGGCGGAGACCCCACAGCGGGAGAGCGGAGGTGGGACTGGGAGTAGCGCTGGAAGGGAATAATGTCACGGTACGGATGACCATTTCGTCCCTCCAAGTCATCGACCATAATTATGCCCGGACCGCCGGAATAGGATTGGGGGTGCTCGTTGTCGAGTCGTCCGTCCTCAGTGGGCTCTGATGCACCTTCGACCGACGAATCTTCGTCTGAAAAGGGGGACGAGGCGAGACTGGATGAGCAGTGAGGTCGATGCATGCGCGGATGTAGATGTGGATATGCAGGGACAACTCCGGGCTGAGTGGATAGGGGGCTCGTCGTAGAGTGCGGAGGAGGAGCAGGCACGGACGACTCCCCAGCGACGAAAACGACCCCGTGAGGGGGGAGGCGTCTTCTCCTGCGGAGGGATCGATGATGGTGGTCCATCCCAGAGCCACCAGAGGATGAGCTTGACGACGATGACGGCGCCGGCTGGGAACGGGAGAACCCAGGAGATGTGTGATTCCTGTAGTGCCTGCGCATATTGGAGTTGACGTTGAATTCACGGCCGCAGTTCAGCCATGGGCAACGAAACGCTATATAAATTCGTCGATCAACGAAGGAAAAATGGGAGTCTGGAAGACATGTTGAAAAACTTACGAGTGGCGCCTGTGTGCGTGTTGACGTGTATCCTGAGGCTGCTGGGCCGGTTGAACCGCTTCTGACATGTGGGACATATATGTTTCTTGCCAGTAGAGGACAGCTCGTCTTCACTCACGTTGTCGGGATCGTCGATGCTGGTGGGCGATTCGTGGCGGCTGGCATTCACCAGAGACATGTCATCCCCTCCGGGGCCTATCAAACCGGTGGTGTTGGGGTGGAAACCAAGCCTAGAGATAGGAAACGAGAGGGTGGAGTAGGTGGGCGGGCGGCTGTCCATAGAATCTGGTTTCCAGGTGGTGGTGCTCAGTTGTTTATGAGGGACGTTGTCGAGACCGGACCAAGATGAGGGGAGGGATGATGGAGGTTCTGGCATTACCGAGACTCGGAAGGCGGGGGCATATCCTGGTGGTGATGACGACAGGGAGCCGCGGACGTGGGAGTGGGAATGGAAAGTAAGGCTAGAGGCTATGTGTTGAAGAGAGGAGCTCGAAGGATCAGAGCGGAGAACGCCGAACGAAAATTCTGGAGAGTCGGCTGGGATGGAACATGTGTAAGAAGCCGAAGCGACAGGGGAAGCGCGGGCCGATTCGGGATGATGATCAAGCGCCGGGACTACGGTTGCGAGCGCTCGGGAACCACGAGGCGGGGGTGCTGTTGGATGCTGTTGAGGGGATGGGGCCAGAGCTGCATTGTACCTATGTTCGGCTGGGAGAGTTCGCGGTGGGGGATACGGGCGGTGACGAGCTGACGCCTGGAAATGATGGTTGAGCAGGTTGACAACGCTAGAGACGACGAGGTTACCATCGATTTTGTAGGCTGCCGTATAAGATACTCTGTTGGCCGCGGGTTAGGACGCTGTGTCGGGAGGTTGGGGTGTACTGACCTGGGAACATTTCATGGATGCTGGGCAGCATGACGGGGGTCTGGGACGACATCATGGCGGAGGGGGGGGTGAGGGTTATTGACCGACGATTTATAGTTAACGTCGGAGCCTTTAGTCAAGAAATCGGGCACGTTGACGACGAACTGTGAACGTTTCCCCGAGGAAGGAAGGAGTACAATGATGGTTGATTCCACAGTTTTGACAGTCCCCAACGGGCAACTCCGAAAGGCTTTTGCACAGAGACAGCCCATGATTCTGATCTTCGGAAAATCCGAGGGGTCGCAGAATACTAAAAGGGTCAAAACACAAGGATCGGCGCCCCCGTTTACCGCCTGGGAATGTTGCCTTGTCTATATCAGGAACCAACGCCGCTTTCGATCTGCCGCTGATTTTTACGCATTTAGAGCTTGTCCGACACCCTTCCACAGCTCCAAGGCCCAAATCCGAGGACCCACCGCACAGTGCGACCACATCCGGCACGTTCGACTGGGGAGAATATCTGCTGGCGGCAAACCTCTTATCCGCCAGCCAGCCCGTTCCAGCGTGGTCGCAGTAATGACTCATTCATGATTTCATATTAGTCGCAATGCACTCACGATGCTAATCATTCTGCATGTCGGAAGGGATCTACCGGAACCAATTTCAACCAAAAGGACTTTTGTAACGACCCCAAATATGTCAACCCTCACGCCCACGAATCACGTCGTTCCATATCATACCATATGTGGCCCCATTTCGACTCCGCGAGGCCGATCCGCGGTCGGCGTTGACGCCGTGTGGGAGTTTTAGCATGAATGGTGATCTGCACACCTGTCAAACCTTGAACTTCCCTTTTCGGACAACGATTCCAGCCCTGCGTCGAATCAGGCAAAGCCGATACCCGGAACCGTTTCCTTGTGTCCAAAACGCCGTCAACCCTTATCCCAAGAACCGTCTGTGTACACGTATTTTTTACGCAATCACAAAACGACGTTCACTGACTCACCTACCACGTCCAGCATCGTGGACTTAATCATAAGTGCTATCATATCATACGGGAGATAGATCGGTGGTGCGTGGATCGGTCATAAAAAAGACGTAAAGCACATGGTCAGTTCATTTTACAGACCTTTTAAACACAAAGTGCCAAAGATCTCCGTCCTCGGCATCCAACATACTCGCCGTCGACATATCACCTTCTCCTTTGCGATTACTCAACTGCCGATCACCAGAACGGGATGCCAGTATTTTAACATGCCATGTTTCTACCAAATGAACACGGAGACTGGCAAAGAAAAATTATCACTGATTGTGATTCCGTGATTCCGTGATAACAAGTGCGTCCCTTCCAAAATATTGACAGGCGGAGCCTTCGAGTTAGCTTCATCATCTCCGGATTCCACACTCCAAAACCCAGTTGGAGCGCCCAGACTCCAGACTCCCTCGAATCTCAACCCAGCTCCAACCTCGCTCCGCTTGAATCCCTGGAGTACGCGGAGGTCGGATCTAAGATTTCTAACCCTTCCTAACCCCTCGTAAGTCAATTCTAGGGGTGGCGTACTCCGCGCACTCCCAGCTAACTCCGACAGGAAACCCTTGTGAAAGGCTTAGGGATCCCCGGGATAGGATTCCTAGTGGTAGAAAAGAAGCGGAGAAAACGTGTCCGGGCGAAGACGAAAAATGGAATGCTAGCAAGTTACCTCCTACTTACCGGTCGGATGGCGTTTTACACAGTATCGATTCAGGATTATTGCAAACTTTAATAACGTATTCGCTGCTATCTCCTACGTGGTAGCTTCACCACGCCTCAAGCATGCTGACATGCATTACGCCGATCAGTACTATGCGCGAACCTCGAAAAGCCTTGAAAGCCTGATACTTACGCCACTTTATCCACCCGGCCGTTGACTGTAACCTAGACCTTCAGTTGTGGCTCTGCACGTAAGTACTCACCGGACTAACCAACTCTCACTCAGCCCTCCTCTCCCATCCCACCCGTGTGCTTCCCTCCTGAAGTCTTTCTTTATATTGCCGGCATGGTCATTAATATTGATCATGATTTAAACACTGACATGCGACGATGGACATCCCGGGTGACTTTCCACTTCATTCATTCAAGTTCACTTTCGAATTCGAGGTCCGAGTCCCTTCCATATGCATCATGGGTGCCTACTCAACTTGTGTTGGCCTGCAATGGCGCTCGCAAACCGTCCAGCCCTCAACCGTAGACGTGCAACAACAAAGGACCTCCGACAAATCGGACCACGGCAGGTGCTTAACCGAAGATCCTCCAATCCCAGAAGGTACTACGGCGTTCAAGTGAGTCCCCACATATCAATCAACGTCGCTGAATGTCGGCATTCGTTCCGCCGCTGGCAGGAGACGTTACAAGTCAGACTTGTACACATACCTGTATTGATAACCATAATCTGATCACCTGCGGTCGTCATGGATACTCCGCCAAAAATCACACAATCTGATCGTGTGTTTGGCTATGGTTTAGGCTACAAGTCCGTCTTGTAACGTCTCCTGCCAGCGGTGAGAATAAGACTTGAGTTCGTCCTAAGATGCAGCACCAGGTTACTCGTTGATCTCAGCTGAATGCTTGAGACCATCGTGGTGAGATCAAGTCAACGAAAGGCTGTTCGACACAGCATAGTAGAGACTTCCGGGCCCAGCTAACCCGCCCCGGCCCTCCCAGAGGCAGTCGGTGTGATCAACTGGGCGGTGAGCGCAGATCTCGCCTCAGAACAAGGCATACACTCCGAATAGATGATATGATTGCCTACTAGGTAGTACCGTCGTCTGCAATCAATCCGGTTTGTCATCGATCTGGTTGCGCCGCGTTTCATATCGTCAGAAATCATTCTTTAGAGATCTTGAATTTCAAATATTTACGGACAGGATTCATAGGACGCATTGACGTGCCACCCTTCTATTTCGGGAAGATGGGTAGTATGCCTCCTGGTTCAAGACGTGAATGTCGGTACAACCCCTAGAGGTAAGGCGTTACTTCGTTTCCGTTTCTCTTCGCGCTTATCACCCATACCCAACATTAGAGCAAAGAAAAACAGCGACATTGTTTGCATACCAAGTGACCAAGCTCTCGCTCTCAACCAGACCAGACAGCTTCCAGGCATCGCATCAAGATCAATGATCACTCATGCTCGCTTATCGCCGTTGCCCTACAATCTATTATCTGCCAGGAATGCCCAAGAGGACAGGGTGGATGATCCACAGGGTCGCACGCTCACTGGATCAGCGCCCGTGATTTCATCAAGATGGCAGCGGCTTCAGAGGGGCAGTACTACTCACCGCTCAATCGAACAGTTAAGTGGCGCCGAGTTCGGGACCTGTTGGATCGATCTACGTCTGATCATCAACTTATTCACTGAATGCACTGCGATATTCAGGATTACTGTATGTAGAAATTAGGGGACAGACGTTCATACTTACATGGAAGAGACGGCACCTTACCCCGCATCTGGAAAGCTCTGGGCCATCATAGTTTTATCCCGCTCCGAGTCGGCCTCGCCTCAATCTGGCACAAGGCGTTTCACTGAGCCGGGAGGGTAGGACTAAATGGAAGTCTGATCCGGAAGGAAAAACTATACTTATAAACACATCATCAGCCCGACGCGGGAGAGATAAGAACAAAGAGAACGTGCATTTACATCCCTGCAAATCAAAGATTCCTCCCGAGTTTGATCCTGTGGTTGTGATCTGTGGATGGTAGACGAATATCCATATCAACGTCGAGACGATAACGGAATAGCTACATACCATCCAACGTAATGATGAGAAACACTAAAACTGGACACGTTTGAGGATTTTTGTTCTCGGCATTAGGGTATGATCGGAGATGTGCCAGAAGTGAACATACTTACAGTGTTCTTGCGTGCGGAATGCGCAGTCGTCACAGCAGTGAAAGACTATCCGGAGAACACTCGATAAGGTAGCCGCGTGATTCATTCTTTAGATTTGTTATGCAGTGCCTTCCAATGCCTCCGGATTGACCTTTTCGCTAGAGGAATCCCATCACATCAGCGAAACATCTGATACAATGAGGCCAAACCAAATCGACCGAGATCTCCTCCTTTCTGTCAATTTTGAATCCGCCTGCTCCTAAACTGTCCTAAACTGCTATCGGAATCACCAGACACAGCTTAAAACGTGCACTACTCCTGGAGCCATCTCACCCTCTTCTCAACAACAGGTGATTGGACGGACTCGGAGTTGATTCATATCTGTTTACGAGCATTCATCTGCGCCAAATGCGGCATGAGATGCACTTTGTACCCCAGCGCATGGAGCCTGATCGATGTTCTAAAGGCATTAAGGGAGAACAAGTCATAAAACGCCAATCAATTCGTTACACGAGAACCCTTTCCGAAGTACGGTGTGAGATCGTACCTATCAAAAGTTGGTACTCGTCGTGACATCCTCCAAAGCCGTTCACTCTCGCACTCAACAACATTATAGCAATCGCTTCCGAGCGCTCGCACCTTCAGAAACTTCTTTCCAATGCCGATCTCTTACTACATCGAAGACGATATCGGCCCCCTTGAGTGGGTCGCCCGGTTGGTTTCCGTTATAAGCTATGGGCAATCGAGGTATCGTCAGTCATGAGTCGCCTAACACAGTTGTCATTGCGCACCTTCTAATTGCAAGTTTGACTAGTCCCTGAGAGGCTCGTAATCAGTGATGCGAGGGGCTGTAAAGGATCGGTGGTCTGGAGTGAGTAAGGAGGTGCGGAAGTATCCAAATTCGATGCATGTGCTGCGAAGACCGAGAGGAGCGATCTCCTCATGCAGCGTCCTTGAGATTCCTATTAAGGACGTCAGATGTGCAGCGGTGCAGATAATGTGGGATGAGACGCACCTCGTATGGCAAATTTAGTGGCCGAATAGAGGTCAGCATTCGGAAGCTCTCTGATGATGTATATGCTGACTGTTTGGAAACCTGAATATGTGAATTCTCAGGGCCAGCCACCGAGAGAACCAATGAAGACGATGGTTCCGGTCTTCCGCTGCCGCATGGAAGGGAGAAAGGCTCTTGAGACGTTCAAAGCGCCAAAGACGTTGGTGCTATGGGCGAGACTGACTTCAGGTTGGAATAGCATGCGTTAAGGACCTTCTTACTTGAATTGGTCTGATGATTCTTCAGGATATTGTGGCCTTTCTCAAACATGAGGGTCGACGTACGTGCTCTCTTCGATCCCACCTACCACCTACCAGAACGTATCCTATTTCAACCCCAAAATGAGGCGTGAAATTGGACTTCAAGGCAGCAACTGAACATACCGGCATTGTTAAAGACGACGTCCACACTCCCGTGGATCGCCAAGGCCTTCTTAGAGATCTCGTGGATAGTAGTCAGTGGCGCCGTGACATCCACGTCAGCGCCAATTCCACGCCTCAATGCTGCGAGAGTGAAATCATGGCCTAGCCCGGATCTTGAGATGGGGATTTCAGTCGATGATCAGCGGCTAAAACAAAAGCATATTACGAGGTGCCAGTGATCAGCCAGACCAGTTGACTGGCCATCTTGGAGACGTAAATTTGGGGGTCTACTGGAGGGCGAGGAACGCTAGACACAACGCTTTAGAGAGAACGACGTTCGAGAAAAATATGACATCAACGATTAAACCCACTCTGGCACATAGCCCGAAGGCCGTCCTTGGCCGATATTTGCCCACCCTACCCCTGCGGTAGGTACATCCATAACTTGCGAAATTTCTGGCGAGATGCGAGGAGCAAGCAGGCGGCGAGCGGGCACTTAGGTAGCAGCTGATGTGGAATGGGGAACTTCTGATGATTACTAATACAAAATCATCTGTGCATGTCTGTCACTCACGACGCCACTTCTTGAACTTTTCCAACCGTTCCTATGGCCAAGCTCTAGCTAGCTACTCATCATGGCTATCGGGACGACGTACATTCAACCCGGATCCGCGTCTGGCAGGCAGGGAATTCCGCTGATCAAAAGTTGGACCCTCCACGCACGTAACCTCCACGGTTTTCGCTGTCAGCTCGCAGGCCCTTCAGCTAGTAAGTAGGTATTCACAGTAAAAAACATGCAATTCCCGCTTACAAGTTTCCAGCTCTACGTACATTTGATCAACCATTCGAATGACCCCACGACATCATGAACAAGGACAGCCTCCATCCACAGCCACAAACCGGGTCCTTCTCTAACATTCGTTCTCTGAAATTCCACAACATTCGTGTATGTTCCCCGTAATTCGTGCGGACACATTCCTAATTCGGTTTCTCTGGTTCATATAGTATCATTATCGTTCCTTGCCATTCCTATTGGATACTCAATCGGACCATCCTATGTCCTCGCAGCAGCGGCGGCCACTATCCCTCCTACTTCCGTATCTTCGTGACTCATTCGATTCCTCGTCATCTCTACTTCTTGTCCCGTCGGCTTTCAATTCGAACCGCCAACTAGAGTTCGCCGATATTGCGGATTTCGCCATTGTCACTGTTCATCCCTTGAACAGGAATGCCTTTTCCCGGCAACTTCGTGAACGTATGATTGATGTCAGTACCTCCTTTCTCGCAGGTTGTATTGGTTGATTCTATCTCTTCGTTCTCCTAGACTCATTCCTCCTCGCTGGTTGAGAGGGATATCACGGACGACACGATGTTGGCAACTCAGGCTTCCCCCATGGATGGAAACTTGCCGAGTCCTTCAATCCTGGACGCTCTCAATGTAGATCTATTCCATTTCTTCGTCTCACGCATCGCTCAATGCGCGATTCCACTAAGGTTGGAGTGTCAGCCATTCTGTGTGTGCTCCCAACTCAAGCGTTGCTCTTTGCTAATCTCTGCATCTCTTCCTTTAGGATACTCACCAAGGGAAATAACGTACCGGACATAACTCGGAGATTATATGGTTGGACATCTTCTATCAATCGATTCAGTTGAATGACCTTGTGACGAAAAGAAATCTTGGGAGATTCACGTACTTCAAGACGCCACCATCATCGTATCACCTGGGCTGGGACGAGCAATAATCCTAGGCCTACAATTCGCCGCGGAGAAGCTGTCGAGGACGACGAGAGCGGGCCAAGAGGGTGCACGGGAGCTCGATCAGCGCTCTGGGCCTTGCGGAAGGTCTATATGCGCATCGGGCAAGTGTTCAGCAGCCAATCGCGAGTCTGCAAGACTGCCCCATTCCTTCCATGGCCTGCGTCTTTTCCATCGTCCACTAGGCGTCGATTCCTGTCCAATTCGTGCATTATGTCACTAATCCATCGTCTTTACCTTTTCATCCTGCTCAATATGCCACGGCGATATACAACGCAAGCTGGCCGTCTTTTCGAATACGGAGTGGGTAACGATGGTCTGGCTTCGTCAATGATGGTTCCTCCACGACACGAAAGCGGCCCGGATTCTCCTTCGGGCGAGTCTTCATCGGCACATTATCACCATCCAAATGAACTGGGGCCCTCTTCAGAATGGGAGCATTACATCACAACACGACTGTATTGCCAATGGAAAATGGCGCAATATGTCTCGACCTTGCTGATCCCGTATGTGGTTTCCTTCTGGCCTTCTCTCACTTTTCGGTGAATCATCTGGGATGTAGGATTATGTTTGGGATCCTCCAAATGCAAGCCGGACCCAGCCCGAATGCGATCATGCGCGTATCTTGTTTGCTCTCGCTGGTCTGCGGGGTCACCGGGCTTCTCTTGAGCTGCGTCTTTCTCTTGAGGATGGACAGTCTAGCGAAAGGGTATGAAGTCGCCGGAGTTTGGGTGAAGGTGAGTCGTACTTTCTATTTATGTCGAATTTACCTGAGGGTCATTGTATAGGAGCACCTACCGATTTCGACGGCTTCCCCAGTGCCGCGACATCGCCGTCGGTGGTGGGATATATGGACATTCTTGGCGATGCCAGTCATCTGGACTTCATGGTCGGTCTTCGCCCCTTCCTCTATACGTATTTGTGGTACTCACTGTAATCTAATGCAAAGGTCTGCAATCTTTTTCATCGTCTCATTTATGTGTATATTATGGGTTTCGTCCACAACCTCGACGGGATCCGTGTCGGGGTTGACATCCCTTGTGGCTGCGGCTTGTACGATGGTAATGGTGTTGGGGTTGTTGTGTTTTTACCTCGTCATAAGGACCTTCTCGAGGTTTGATGAAGGGGTCGTCGGCAGGGCCGAACAATAAGGCATAGAGAAAACTTACGAAGATATATATTACCCGTCTCTCTAAACTGACTCAGATCCTGTTCACGCCGCAATTGTCCTCTCCTGATGAGACGTCTTCTTTTGCCCTAATAAATACAAGCCCCAAGTTGGGCAGCCATTTTAGAGTATCGACGAAGTATTAGACTAGTTAGTGGACGGAGGCCAGATGGATAGAGATAATGATTAGTCCCATCCGAAATGCATAGAGTTAATAATTAGTCCCATCCAACACCCTCACCCTACGATTCCTTCTTTTCATCACCGGCCGCACTTCTCTGCTCCTCCATGGCGGCTCGTATAGCTTTGGATCGCTTCATGGTATCCAACAAACCTTGCACATGCGTCGGTTTCCAACCCGACGGCAGTCTCTCCTCGCCTATCCACTCTCTCATCCACTCGACGGGTATACCCACCTTCTCTTCGCCTTTCGTCTCCAAAACCCCCAGGATGATCCCCATCTCCCCCCTTGCGATCTCGGCATGAACAGGATCCAACGGAGGCGAGTCTTTCTCTCTCCGTATCCTCGAACGCGCAACGTCAGCTGCATCCATCAACCTCCCCTTCCCTTTCTCCCCACCAGCGTCGGAGACGTCACTGATGAGTAGGTCCACCAGCTCGTCGTGGATCTTGATAGGCGCGTACATCACCCCCGGTGGTGTATCGTAATGGACCAAGCTGGCATTGTGCTCGACTCTCCCGTGCCTTCCGATATCGTGAAGAGAGATGTTCCGGAACTTTCGCAGGAGGACGAAGCCGCCGAATGAGAGGAAAGTGGCGAGAGGTGTGGACAGGTTGTACCCCGCTTTTAGGCCAAAGATGAGGTCGAAGACGTTGATGTTTTTGCCGTCCCGAGGGCTAAAATAGGGCGTAAGTCGCTTGAAGGTGGGATGGGATAGAGGAGGACGTACATATAACCATGGTTTGCGAGGACGTTTAGAGCGGGACAGGGTGAGCGGATGTCTGTTGGGAGGCAACAATACCCGTGAGGTTTTTTTGTGAGTGGACACTTCTTGCCCTTGTGTTGGTGGACGGGAGGATGGGAGGGGGGTAAAGGCATCGTTCGCGTTTTGGGTGAGGGAACATTCGTGACAATCGCCCTTATAACTTACCTTTTTTTAGGTTAGGAACCGCTTGGAACCGCCAAGATCGGCGATAAAAAACAGCGTGATTAAAGAGACCTCGTTTTTATCGCCAACTGCCGACCACTAAGCTCATCTGTCGTATCATTGAATGTCTTGCCTTCCGTTCCTTGTTCCTCTGCCACAGAGATGTTTTGTGGCGTCGTGTTCCTCGGTGGACCATCGGGGACTCGTAATCGCCGTCGCCCAGAGTCGTCCTTGGTTCACACACAAATCGGTTATCAACCGGTGCGAGGTGGAGCAAGCGAGAACTCGTGACTCGACCTCCTGCTCCAATTTTGGCAGGTGTGATTTTCGTTTGGCTGATGGGGTTCACACTCGGGTCCGTTCCTAGAATCCTTAAGGGACGAATTGTCATCAGGTGGATTTTAATTGATACGTAAAGAACTGGATCGGTGCCAAAGCGCCTGAGGTTTTTGCACTGTATCTCGCTCTAAGCTTCAACGTTCAGCACTCGGAAAGCGGCTTCGAGTTACATTTCGACTTTTGAAACCAGATCCAGTGTTCAAGAGTGAACACCAATCACGTCTCAAGATTTCTGATACATCTGCGTGTATGGTGCTTGGGTTGATCTCCGCTAATCTCGCTCCAGGAATTCAAGAAATATACTATGTACAAGTCCTTTGGAGACTGTTAACGGCCGCCGGCATCTCCAAATAATCAATTTCACTCTCCCACCACAGCTGACTCCACTCGTCACCCTCCTTAATCTCTACCCCTGCCTTCAACCGATCCAATTCCAAGGATGAGATCAAGTTCAATGATGTTCCATCCAGGTTCAACCTACGTAGTCGGACTCCAACTTCTCGTCGAGCAGCGACCTTCAGCACATCTTTCTTCCGAAAATGATGGTATTGTAGTCCACGAAACCCTACCGTCTGCAGGTTCGGCCACAAGGAGACGATGGCACATTGCGGGAGCATTCAAGCTCGAGGAGAACAGTCGCAACAAATTGAAAGACACAAGGGTTCCGACGCCATAGATCTGGAGGAAAGAGAGTGACGGTAACCGCAGAGGTGAGAGATCGTCAAACTTGTGTGGCGGTTTAGACTGGAATTCGTTATAGGCAACAATGGTTTGCAAAGAAGGACATTGGAGGACAATCGTGCGGAACTGTGACGGAGAGAGGTAGCCAAAGTTGAGGTATAGGCGTGTTACGCGACTGGTACAGTTTGGTGGTAAAGAAAAGGGCGAACCCATAATATCCTTGTAGTGACAGTCCCCGGAGGCAAGGAACAGGAACCGGCAAGCTACAGAGACTGTCTAGAAATTAATGAGAAATGGGTGAGAAATCGTCGTCGCCGTGGAGGGCGATCGTGTGATATCTGGTGATGTGAGGCGCAAGCACTTCGTCGTATATGCTCTCAAATTCGTCACCGGCATCGATGGCGATGTCGTCCCGTTCTTGATCTGTGAGAGTGGGATATGTGGAGTGGAGCAAAGTGTTGACAGCCGTCAAGCGAAAATCGATCAAACATGGGTGGGATCTTGCATGCCAGAGGTCGATGAATTCAGGCTTCCAGGGTGGGTACGACATGGATCCTAGCCCACAAGAGGGGGTTCGTAAGCGTGAGTCGTCGCCATGTTGCGCATACATGAGACACTGTGAGAGCAAACGGCTTCGTTATTGACCAGTGTTCTCAAAGGTCGTATTCATTATCCGTGCTGGATTCCGAAAGGGTAAAGATGAACGCGAGGATCTCGGACGGCAGTCGTGCAACGGGTGCTTGAAACTTGATTTTATCCACACAGCACTGCAAAGCGGCGATAATCTGAGCTTTCAAACTGGGATCGTCGTCGAATTTGAAGGAATTGTATGGCTATACCTTTTTAACACACTCTGTAAACAAGTAAGAGAGTGAAACAGGGTTGACCGTGTTTGGAGGAACAAACAAGGAGGGTCATGTTCCTCGCCCTGGCCAGATGGCTCGTTCTCGCAGCGGTTGTCGCTGTTGCATTGCAGAACGCGACGCCGAACAGCACTGCCTACGACCACGTCAACCTGTAAGTGCAATTTCATCGATACATGCTCGAATTAACTTCCCATCTAAGCCTCATCGGTAACGGCGGCGACACACCAAATGGTTCTGGCGGAATGATCCCCTCAACTGCCCCTCCCTTTGCCATGACACGCTGGGTCGCACAGACCCATCAGAACTATGTGTCGCGCACTCCATACAACTGGACTGCGACCACCATACATGGCTTTCAGGCCACCCGACAACCCGCCATCTGGATGGGCGAGAGCGGGCCCGTCGTCGTCGTTCCCGGAGTCACTCCACAGTATGACGAGGAAAAGGACAAGGTGGACATCAAGAGCACGTTTGAGAGTCGTGGGTTGAGGATGAGGAAGGTGACCGAGGTGATCACTCCCGCGTACTATTCTGTCGTGCTGGAGGATGGGTTCGGAGGGTCTATTCTCGTCGAGCAGAGTGCCAGTACGTCCTCACGTCACCATTTGTTTACTACGGGTTCTCAACGTTAACTCCTACAGCCTCGCGCGTCGGCCACCTCCGATTCACATTCTCCACCACCTCCAGCACTACGCCATACCTCTTTTTCGAGTCCTCCCGTCCCTCCGTCGTCACATCCACACCATCCAACGTCACATATCCTCTCGGCGCCGTCTCCATCCGCCTTCTCCCTACTACCGCGGTGCACGAAATATGTGGCTGGAACGCCGAACGCCAGGACTCCATCATTACGCCCACCTCCACCGACGCTACCGCAAAAACCTTTAAAGGGTATTACTGCGCACAGTTCGACTACGACACCACGTCAATCCCTTACACTCCATTCGGTACCGTTCAAAATTCGACAGTGAACTCCAATGCCACAGAGGGTGAGGGCCAATTGGTAGGGGGGTTCGCCGCGTTCCCTTCCTCAAACCAGAAGACGGTCGTCACTGTCCGCATTGGCACCTCCTTCATCTCGGTCGACCAAGCCAGGCTCAACATCGACACCGAGACACCCACCGGCACACTCCTTGAAGATACCGTCGCGGATACGCGAGCTGCATGGATAGAAAAGCTTGATCGGTTCAAGATTGAAGGCGCGACGGAAGTCCAGATGAAGATCTTTTGGACGGGTGTCGTGCATGCACTCCAGGTCCGTTTCTCCCGCTTATCCCATTGTCTCGGGTTTCATTCAAGAATATTTGATATAGTACCCTTCCGAGCAACACGAGCCGCCTGGGGTTTACTTCTCCGGGTACGACGGCGCCGCGCACCACGCTCAAGAGTCGTACACGGGGTATTCGATCTGGGATACGTATCGGGCTGAGTGGGCCTTTCTGATTTTGGCGGCTCCGGAGAGGGTGCCGGGGATGATTCGGAGCATGTTGGCGGATTATACAGAGGTGCGGCTATCTTACGTGCACATTCTTCTCCGCTTGAGCTCACTTTAAATTTATAGGGAGGCTGGTTACCGATGTGGAAGAATCTCGTTGAGACGAACATCATGGTAAATATGCTTTGTTAGCATAGTGAAATTAGAGTTGGCTGACCTACAAGGGGGACACAGATCGCGACGCATGCAGACTCTCTCATCGCTGAGGCGGTTGTGAAAGGCATAGAGGGGTTTGACCGGGATCTGGCATGGGAGGCGGTGTGGAAGGATGTGAGTGTCCCACCGGTGGATGATTGGAGCGTTTCGTGAGTATCTCCTTCTTCGTTTTCCGAGAGAGCAATTCATTCCAAGGCGTGCAGGTATTTTGATCGTGAGGAGGTGTGTTTTGGGTCTTCTTTATTTGCTGGCTGATTGACCTGGGGAATGACATACAGAATGTTGACTATGAAGTGCGTGCCGGCCTGACATCCGTTTACAACAACCCCGGAAAGGGATGGGTCGCGGATGATGTGCATTCAGAGAGCGCATCGCGGACTTTAGGATATGCTTGTTGGTCCTCTCTCCCTCTTCCTCAAGTTACTCAACGTCTCTGTTGTGGATATAGACGATGACTACGCCGCATTCAAACTCGCTTCGGCCCTGGGAAAACCTGGGGACATCAAGTCCTTCTTACTGGAGCGCGCCATGAGGACGCCATTCATGCTCTTCAATAATCAAACGGGGTTCATGGAGGCGAGGAATGCGGATGGGTCGTGGGCTGGGGATGAGAGCGGTTGGACCGAAGGTGTGTGTTTTCTGTTCTACATGGATCTCCTTTCATAGAACCGCGTATCAGGCGACAAGTGGGCGTACACGTTCGACGTCGTTCACGCCATACCCGAGTTGATTCAGCGTAGAGGGGGAAACAAAACCTTTGTGAGGAGCTTGGATGAACATTTTGATGGGGGACACAATGAGCACAGTAACGAGGTTTGTTTATCCACTTTTGCTTATTCTATGGGTTCGACTGAACAGAATATCTAGCCCTCGCATCATATACCGTACCTGTACGCACTTGCAGGCGCGGCGTACAAGACTCAGGAGCGAGTGAGGGAGGTTGCGAAGGATAATTATGGAGATGGGCCAACTGGGCTTTCAGGGGTTAGGTTCCGTATTATCACCCATGCGTCCCTTTGTACTGACGACATCACAGAACGAGGATTGCGGGCAGATGAGTGCGTGGTACATCTTCAGTGCGATGGGTTTCTACCCCGTCAATCCGGTGTCTGGAGAGTATGTGGTTGGATCGTGCGTCGTTCTTCTCCTCTTTCTTGTGTTTGGGGAGGTTAAAGCCGCATCCAGTCCATTCTTTGAAAACCTTGTGATCGATCTTCCTCCTCCACCCCGATCTCAGCGATCTGGGACTGGCAATGAGACGAAGCGGACGCTCACCATCATCGCGCCCGGTGCGCAGACCAAGCCTTACATCCGATCTTTGACTGTTAACGGGAAAAGGATTGACCACCCGCTCATCAAGCACGATGATATCAAAGACGGCGCGGAGATCGTTTTCGAGATGAGTGAGAAGGTGGAAAGGTGGGGGAACAATGAGATGTTCGCCGCGGTAAGTTGGGAAGTATTTTTAACTGGCTGTATTTGGTTGATATTGTGGTTTCAGGCTGTTGGGAATGAGTATGAAGGTGGGCAGCGGGCGATGAGATGGAGGCGAGATCGCCGTGATGATGGCTGTGACAACGAATATGAACATGTTGAGCTCTGATGACCCCACGAGGAGGGAATCCTCTCAAAATCCGCCTGCCGTTAATCGCGTCCGATTAGCTAATGAATCAAGCAAGTGGAGTGTGGAGGAATGCCAGGGGCGGACTCACGTGGGCGACCGGAGCGTGGACGGCCGGATAGTATGCACTGCATCGGAAGTTCTTAGGCTGTCCAAACCTTTCCTGGAACTGCATAGGAATACGCTCGTGACTCACCGCATTTTGGACGGGTCTTTTTGTTGAACGAGCTAGTGGGAAATGCGTTCCTTCATGGGAAAAACATGCATCTTAACCAGCCACCAGCGGCTCCAACGGAGCGGCGCATGATATAATCCGACCCTTTGTTCCAAAAAAGTTTCTTCCTCCAGAATAACCTTCCGAACATGCAGACACCCAATTCCTTGATAGGTACCATCAACCTTTACTAGTTCCGAGATTCTAATTTCAAAGTGGTATAAAGGTGGCTGGAGCCCCATCTTTCTTGACGCAACGTAAACCGGCATGTCACTTCCTCCCTCTCATCAACCGCTCCACGAACACAAGGGCAAGACCTGCCCCATCGTAGGTAAAGCCCATGAGTGGTGTCGCCTCCCGACCGACAGTCGATCGCCGTGTCCCGCTTTGAACACCCTTGCAAACCATGGTTATCTGTAGGCCTACGCATCTATCTACCTGTGTTCCGAACCCACGCCAACTTACTGCACCCCGCATAGACCCCGCCACGGCAGGAACATTTCCATCATCGATCTCATCTCCGCTCTCATGTCGGGCTACAATCTCTCCCTCCCGCTCGCCGCCTTCATCGCTGTCCTCGGCTTCTTTCTCCTACGACGGTTCACGAACGTTTCTCTGAAAGAGATAGGACGGCACAGGATGATCGAGCATGATGCTAGCCTTGTCCATGCGAATACGCCGCCAGGGGAAGCCATTGCGCCGGTCGAGGTACAAAAGTACTTGGTTGAGCTGCTTCTGAACGATGCCTACACTGAGCCTGGAGGTGTTGAATGGGACTTGAACGCGGCGGGAGGCAGCCAACCACGGCCAGCTTTGATCACAACCGCCGCCGTCGCGCGTGCGAGGATTCGTAGAGAGAAAGACTCGAAGCCGCTGGACAATATCCACGCGGAGATTGCGAGAGGGGAGATGGCGATCATTTTGGGGGTTATGGAGAAGAGGGAGGGAAACGACGTAGGTGTGCCAGTGGAGTGGATGAGGCAGTTGTTTGGGCAGGAGAGGATGCCGATTGGGTGGCAACCGACACATACTCAAGGGCTCTTGGACACGATAAAGAGATCTCGGGCGCTTCGGGCGGCTATGGAGGAGCTGAGGAAGGCTGAGGGTACGGGAAGGAAGGATCTGTGACCGCAGGAGAAGCAACGGGTACCCACGCGCGCTATGCTTTTTATTATAAAATATTGCACATATAGAAGCAATTTTTCAAACCACACCATACTTCCAGCTGGAATATTTAATAGAAATTGAATGGGATGGCAATGTATAGCTCATGGAGCGAAAATCTAGATATCTGGATATTTTATGGCTCTCTCCGACCATGAAGGATATCTGCTCACCTGCCTCAAACATCGACGCCATCCCATCTCATATCAATATCGAGGAAGAGTTAGACGACGAAGTATGATGCCAGAATCCGATACAGCCGACGTTGGGTGCTCGTTCCAAGAATCCGAGCACGGTGGCACGTGCACGATGTTTGATCTGAGGAGGAGGACAGTGTTTGATCTGATCAATGATGGAACTTACCGAAACCGTTACATCAAATGATCCTTCCTCACTGAGTCCTCAGATCAAGCATCGCGCACGCCCCTCGGATTCTGCACCAAAGTCGGCTGGATTGCAGTCTAGTATTATGCATGTAGTTCGTCACTCTGAAAACTCGCTTTGGGAAACGGATCGAACCAGGTTCCTTTCAGTTGTCAACCAAATCTCCAACGAACTCTGACATCTGTATTGACGTCTAACTTTTAAGTACGAATCCGCGAGGCGAGGCAAGAACAAACGCAGCCATGTTGGTCCCGCGGGCCGCAGCGGTCCCACCCGTGCTATTTACATAAGCAATCCGCGGGTTGCAGCACGTATAGCACGTAGCTATCGTGCGAACCACAAAATCAATTTCAAGTCAACGTCCTGCAGCTGGCTTTCGCCCCCTACAACCCCGGAAAATCCAGTCAACGAATCGTCCACTCGAGGTAAAATCGTAATCCTTGAGGAAAACCCACACTCCCATCGATGTCAAACCCGCTCAGCACCTTCTTCGCTTCATTCCCTGGATTCACCTATGTCGCGTCTCGTCCCGCGACAAAAGAATTTCGGAGGATGTGTAAACACTTTGGCTGGGAGCTAAATAGCCGACCGCGGGAGAACGCGCGGGCGGCTTTCAGAGACGCTCTGGTGATGGAATTTAACGAAATTTATGGAACAGACAAGAACGACATCGCATCCTGGCATGCCCTTTGCAGAGTTCTGGCGATCGACCCGGTGCCTGTGGGGTTGCCGGCCTGTCGTAAGGTGAGGACTTAGTATCTTCTCACGTCCCACCATACGCTCACGACTGGACAGACAGTCAAAGCAGTATACGTCAATATTGTCGATCTGGTGCAGATCCACCATTCTGAGGGGGAGGCGACGAGCCCGAGGTTGTTCTGTTCAGAAAAAGAGCTGAGCGAGTATACGCGAAAAACGGGGAAGTATTTCCCAAAAGATCATGCAAAGGCTGGAGGGCTGCTGAGGTATTTGCTGAGGCAAATTGCGAATCCAAGGGCAGAGGGGTCGGGGAACCGGTCTCGGAGGCGTTGAGAGGATCGAAGATCGCAACTCGCGTGAGTTTTTCAGTTGGGATTTAAGGTGACAAGAGTCTTGGATGGTTGTATAAAATATTGAACCTGTCTATCTTCGTGCATATACTCGGCAAGCCCGGGTAAGATCGTCCAGTTTGCCGAACTCAGGGGGAAAGGGGAGACTAAATTTGAATATGTAGTGTTCGTGAGTAAAGTTAAGGTCTTCCCGATGACGTCGTTCTCGTCGTTCTCTGCAGGTATAGGTACTGCGGAAACAGCGAGAAGGGATGCAGCCAGGATGAAGATCGTGACGGCCGTCGTTGAAATTTGAAATTTGATCGAGACCATGACCGTTGAGATGTATTGAGGGTGGTTGAAGGTGTAAGAGATTGTGAGGTGAATGAGCGATTGTGTACGTAAAAGGAACGCCTCTCTGAACCCGCGAAAGTCTTGGGCCTGTGCTGGCAGCGGGATCTGTCCTGTCCTGTCCTGTTGATGGTGTCTTCGTGATCAAGTTACGAAAAGTTGAACAATATTCTGTGAGATGCATACCATCCTGTGGACATGGTTTATCCGAGAATGACAACGTTTTGTGGTAAAATGATGAGGACAAGTGGGCGGACGACGACCATTTAATCAAGGTTCTGGTGCGAAGGGTCATCTGTGCGACTGTGCGGTGTGTGTGTGTGGGGGGTGGGTGGGTGTTGATGTTCAATGATACTCATGCAGCTGACCGCCCCAAAGCGGTTCATCTTGGTTTTTCTCATGAGTCAAACTGTTGATTTGAGCAATGAAATCATTTTGACAGGTATCGGGAGCACACTACCCAAGAAGACCATACTATAACTCAACCGTCGATACGTTACGCAATCGGTATGTCATCCGAGAAATATTCGGATACACTGCATCCAGCACCCTAGGCCTTCTCCTACCTAGTACAGCAGCATGGCATCCGATATCAATCTGGTTCTTGGTTTAAGTTCGACTCGTTCGAAGCATGCAAGAGGATGGAGCGCACCAAGTTTATATCCACCAAGATCACGCTTCCTGTTATCCAGGCACGCATAATCGCATCTTGGAGCTCGTCGGGACGAGAATAGCCCTCGCACTTGGGCTTTTATTGACACGGCAAGTTTACCGTTGAATGATATGGACGTTGCGGCCGATGAAAGGACCAGGACCTTGCGGTACACCTGCGTTGTGGGGTTCTGGAGTTAAAACGGTCGTCTCTGGTGCTGCAGGATGTTCCGTTAGGTAAGGACCCTCCTTCGTATCGACAGAGACAAATCAACCGACGAATGGCGACTGGCTAATGTTTCTGAGTACAGGGTGGTCACTGACGTAAAGGAAACTTTCAATTCACCGATAAGGCTGTAAGATGGCAATCTGAGCGACGCACCGATGGCTAGAACTTACTCTATCCTTGACTCTATCAAATCGCCGTCCGGTCTCTCGTATTCCGAGTCTATGGTCCTAGTGGTAAAATTGCGTGTGGGGTCAAGCACTAATCCAGTTGCGCAGTTCTTCTACCACAGGGCCTCAATCATACATGATGGGCAGTAAAATCGGGAGCAAAAAACGATGTGACCATGACGAGCTGTCCAACATGGGATGTTGACCATAGGCAAGCCGAGGATGCCGATACAGGCATGATGTAATACTGTACAGACGATCGGTCGATCAGTATATAAGAGGGCCCGGATCACCCGGAATATAACACAGTCTTGCCCCCGGATCACTACCTACCATATCCGGTAGCATTACTAAGCACGCTCTCCTCTACCTGCGCACCTCCATTTCTCATCATGGCATTGATCTTGAAGCTTGAAGCTTGAACGACGTTCACCAGATCATGATGTACTGTACGCGTAGCCACACGTTTTCCAAGTTCAAACTTATTTTGGACTTGGTTTATTGCAAAACACGGTTCGGCTAAAATTGGAACGCGCCGGCGCACAACCGTTGGACTAACCGTCCCAATAGAACCTAACCAGTTACCATTCTACGCACGTCTGTCGGCCACGCTTACTAAGTCTGTGGCAACTGACAGAGGGACCTCTTCAAGTCGTCCCACAATTTGTTTTCCAGGAACCTCCGTCGGAGTTGAAATTTGGTTGACCTTTTTCAAGTTTTTGCGATTCACGTGCCACTCGATCAACGTTCTTTGCTGGGCCCAGAGTACCTTCACCACACATCTGTAGCCCTCTGCCGCGCCGACACCTGTCCACCGGCCATTTCCCGCCCTTCGTCTGGCCTATCGATCAATCTTTGCCGCCCGGACCACAATCGCCCCCACCATGCCTCTGTAGCCCTTTGTCGCGCCCAAACCCATCCATTGTCCACCCTCCACTCTCATCCCGCCCACCGGCATCAACCTCTGCTTTCCGGACCACCCCCGCTTCCAAGTAAGTACCGTCGAACCTCCTCTGCTTCCACCGCGCCTCCTGACTGCCTCGCACTTCCTGGTTCTCTCAGAGTCCCACCCCCTCAGCCGGCATTTCCCCGCCCATGCCTCTGGCCTGCGTCTGCGCTTATCGTCGACCAGCCTTAACATCTTCAACATAGTCGGTGTCGTTATATGATTTGACCGAACTTGTGATCACGTCTATCCTGGAAACCTCACCTGTCGTCTCGCTCTAGATCCTTCACGATTTATTCATCCTGGCAGGCATGGCTTGTAGTGGATTTGCACTGCTGTGAGGTGGTTCTCGCGGGATCGGGTAGGCAGTGCGTTCAGGAGGGGCATCCTCTTGTACGTATCGGAAATGACCCTATCTGTTCCTGTGGGATCGCAATCGATCGGCGTGTCACCGTCGGACATCACTACCGAAATGCCCTGGATGGGACGGAGATGGACAAGCGGGATGGCCGAGGATGAAAGTATGGGATGAACGCCCCGGTGGAATGTGGTGGACCGACGGGGGCAAACGAGCAGGAATGAAGCCCAAGGGCAGCCACGTGGGGACTGGGTGCATGGGACCTGGGTACCGAAACAGTTATGCGGGGATGGATGTGTGAGTATGAAACACCCAGACACGGACATGCTGAATGGAATGGACGGACGCGCGAGCACGAAATGCACAGGCACGGACAGGTTGGACAAACGTAAGGCGACAGACACAAAGATATGGATGGACGAGCACGGATGGATAATTATGCCGGGACAAATGCTTTTAGGCATGTTTTTTATGTTTTATTTTATTCCATTTCGCCGTCCGACACAGCCGGCCCATTGTTGAAGCCACACCACGTAATTCGTTAGCCTAATTAAACGAACTTTAGAACTTGGACCTGCCGTGCGGAGCAGCGGCCCACTCAACCAGTCTTGTACGTTTCCCAAAATATCCACGTCAATCTAGTGTTAATCTTACGACGTCCTCTGATGTCCCTCATGGTTGAGGCTTGGGGGCGAGTCTATGGGAAACTACCCAGATATCGCTTTGGCCTAGCTGGAATCTGGCTATAGTTGGGCAACATCTAAGTAACGTTCTAAAACGGCTTGGGAAGTGCTGGCCCACTCATTTTCCATCTGCTACATTTTACGGGGGGTGTGGCATTCCTTGGGTCTTGTAGCTTGCAGACCTCCGGCGCTGATTCAGCTCCGTTCGCACAGTTCTTCTCTGACCACCTGATCGCATGTAATGTGCATCTTAAGGACGTACTTCTTCCGCACAATAAAACTGACCAAAAAAACAGGTTCCGCAGAGAGTGAATGGCAATGAATCATAAATCAGGAATAGATGAAAGAAGAGTTTGTTCGTAACGGTATATTACATGAAAGGAATGTAGAGAAACATGCAAGTATTTAGTCTAACATTCAACGAGGACAAAAGGAAAGTTTTAGGTAGTTAGTACCAAGATAAGCAGAACAAGAGGATATACCGAAAGTATAGAGTGGCGGAAGTGTGGCGGCGGTGATGTGCTACTAGTAGCCGTCGTGTGCATTAGCGGACTCGTGGTGGTGCCTTGCGAACTGCAACAGTTAGTGAAGCCATTCAGTTGGTTCACGGCCTGAAGACCTTGTCCTATGTTCACCCAGTCGATGAGGACAAAGCTTGGGTTCTTGTTTCCGGCGAGAGGCATGCAGCCATTTGCGTTTGCGATGATCCTACATGAAGGGGATGTAGATCAATAATATCTCCCGCTAGTGTGTTGGATTGAAGACTTGCGAATTAACACTATTCGTAGTCTGCGCATCCTCCGGATCGCTAACGAAGATGCCAGCATTAAACGCGTTGATGTTCAAGGAGTGGTTGATCATGTACATGTGATCCCTAGTTGCAAGTGGGCCAGTGATACGGTCGACTTTGCAAGGGAAGCTGGGATCTGTGACGCTGAATGGGGTTTCCCAGATCTGTTGAATATCTCTTGTCAGAGCTTATGGATACGAAGATACGTGGGGAGGAGAAAGGAAAATAAACCATGTCGAATTCGGGAAGGATAAAGTTTGCTTCGGACGTAATCGTGCCATAGTCGAGGAAGACGGCAAGACGTTTGCCGCTGTCGATCATCTCACCCAAAGTCGGCCAGTCCGAGCTCTTGACGGGGAGAGTGGGTGGGACATAGGCGTAGTGGGTAATGCCTTGCCCGAGAAGCAGTTCAATACGAGGATGAATCAAAGCATCAAGTTACGCACCTGCTGCGTCGAAAGCTGGTTTCCAAACATCAGCGATGGACAGACCTTCGGGGTTGGTGAAGATGAACGTCAGCACTTCGTTGGGGTTTGCGTCAAGGAATGTTTTGACTTGGGAGAGGTAGTCAACGACTTTGCCTCCGTCAAAAAGGACCTACAGTCAACGTTTCATCAGTACCCAGAATACCGAGGACGCGAGCTGCACCGTACACAGTCTACGAAAACAGGTAAGCATCCTCAGTGAAAATGGAAAGGACGAGTCGACTGACTGGTGTGACAAAAGTGAATTTGACCATCGGATCCCCTACGAGGTCCAGTAAGCTCACGATGATGTAAGATTCCCAGTTGATAGCTTACATGTGCGATTGAGCCTGGAGTAGCCGTACTCCAAGACTCAGCTGGCTAGGTATATCGACTTCTTGATCCCGGGCAACTGCGATTTTTGTCATAAAGGCGTTTGACTAAAAAAGCAAGCAAGCCGCACAGGCAAAGGGATCCTCGCTGAAAGCAAAGGAATCGTGTGAGCCGAGGAAAGTGACATTCCCATAGGACCGCAAGCATAACTCCGCGCGACCGTTGCAGACAGTTGCTCTGGAAAAGAGACAAGTGCATCAGCATCGATGGTTTCCTTTCGCTTCAGAAGGGGTGCGCTCTACCTTTTTGTTGGCGGCGAGGACCCAGATATAAGTAAGACGAACCGTAAAGCGAGAGCTACGATCCAGGCTCCCCGAAGCATAGCGAATGACATCGTACAGGAATGGCAAGGGAAAGTGGTGGCAACTAAGCGACCTTGATTACTCGGGGCCTAAAGCTGGCGTTCAGATCGACACCGAAGGGGTTAAGAAAACATGCGCGACATCCCAGCGAAGGAACGGGGCTCTCTATCACCGGATGTGAAAACTGATGTCGGCTTCGTAAGTTCGTATGGTGCGGCGTGCAAAATTGATGCGTCCTTACATCGAAGGACTTGTACATTTCTAGCGATAGAGATGCTCTACACACGGGTTAGCTTGTGGTGATAATTATCATACGCACGTGAAGATTGGAGCGCATTGACAATGACATTCATGATGGATGTATGTATTGAAGAATTTGAGTGGTTATCAAGCATGTGACATTTGTATTACTAAATAAGGACAAACAAACTTCTAGATTGTTCAAGTTGCCAAATTTAGGGCTATACGCACCGTGAGTTGACGGCTATCAATGCCAATTTTCTGGGCGGATGAAAGAATAACTCGAATGGTTGAGGTATGGGTCAGGAACCGCAGATATCGTATATTTATGGAATGAATGGCGTGCGCCGTGGACACGTCGTCTATTCCGTTTGCTCTGATCGCTATCTGGCTTATTTCTAGGATTTTATACTCAATCAAGTTGTAGTAGTGCTCCCCCAGGAAACTCGCCTTGCATTCCACATCTCAAACGGCAGACATGTCGACCCAGAAATCGTACTATTTCTGCCGCTCTCAGCCGAACCCTTCTCTATGGTACACCTCCTCTTCGATTTGGATATACTCAGTCACGGAAAGAGAGGAGGGGAAGAAACCGGTTAGGATGAAACCGTGATAGAATCAGGAATCCGTACCTTCAGATGGATATAGGGCGGACCTTTTTACCCAGGATGAGGAGCCTTCCCTAGGGAAAAATGGCCCGGGCGGCGCATGTGTGGCATACTCGATACTGCAGATATCCTGTACTAATTGCTATGACCTCCGAAGGTCTTCCATATCGACCTGAGTCAAGTGCAATGGTGAGATCGAAGAATAGAAATTGTGCTCTTGAGTACACATCGTCCCGCATCGCAGGCCGCTGCACGTTCGGTCAAGGTTCGAGCTGTGGCGACATTCCGAAGGACGATGAAGGGGACTTGTGTCGCTGAGTCGTTGGGTTTAATTATTTAATTACCAAGCCGTATTGTGAACGATACCGTATCCACATCCGAAATTTGTGCGTCGCTTTTGCCAGTGGCACATTCGAGTTTAAGGAGAGTCGTTTTAGCGGTAAAGGGTGCCAGTGAAGGGCGAAAGAGATGACATGCTGGTTTTATATATACCGTCTGACATCGTTGACCGATAGATCCGCGTCTCTGCAGCACCTTCGCACCATTGTCGGTGTCCAAGTCGCCATCCCCTGGTTCGATGTCTTCCGGATCGACGTTGCTCAAGTCCATTTTCAGTCAGGAGCGACGGAGTATCAGCACCTTTGCGAGGTGTACCAGGGGTTCTGGATCCGCTTAGTGAGTTTGGTGATACGGCACCATTGCCGCTCGACGGGACTCTTTCAAGGGGGGTCGATGTTGAAATGCGTGGTTTTGGACTCTGTTGAAAGTGATGTCTTGTGTGTTGAAGCGAGGAGTGTCGAAATTGTTGACGGGCGCTTGGGCATGAACGGCCCGGCTGTGTTCGCGGGATGGACATCTGCCAGGCAAGCCTTCAAAGTTGAATGTTGATTCGCGACGCGTTGATCAGGTGATCGTGTCATCTCACATGATCGGCCCCTGAGATCACACAGCCACAAGGATCCCTCTGCTCCTCCTCCGTGTCGACGTCGGGCGGGGAATCTTACCTCCCCTAAGTTTCACCAACTGCTTACATGCCGGTTACTCCTCGTTGCCGATTCCGCACTGACTATCCGGACTATGGGCGAACAGAAGTGAGTAAGTCAAAAATTGACTCTTCGTTGCCGATTCCGGATTGAAACTCTTGGACGAACAAAAGTCCCACCGGTGACTCCTTGTTACCGAGTCCGGAATTAAATATTGACGCTCTACAGGAGTTAGCGATTCCAAAATCTTACTGGTCGATTCCGGTTTGAAGCTCTTGGCAGATTATGGACAAACAGGAGTGAACGATTCCTGAAGGCCTGATCGGTGACTCTTGGTAGCCGATTATGGGCTGGCGCTCTACAGGAGGGAGTCTAAGAATCGAGGTAGCGGTTTTTTGATGGGTTCTTGCTCGCTCTACCTTCATCGGCAAATCGGCTGATACTACCGAGTCGCCTTGGAGTATTTAAGTCGGTGGCCGGATGAGTCTCAACATCATCTACAGTCGCCTTTCTTCCAGTCTTTAGGATGTCTTTCTTCAATTCTCCCCTTTTCGTTACGGGTGTTATCCTCGCCGCCATTGTCGGTTTGATCGCCTGGTCAGTGACACCACCGACCCCAGAACCTGATCTTCCCGGGCCCAGAGGATGGCCCATAGTTGGAAGTCTCTTCGAGCGTGGTCCTGACCCTGCACATACCTACCATATGTGGAGCAAGATATACGGGCCCGTGTTCAAAATGCGCTTGGCCAATAGATGGGTCGTCGTCGTCAACGGCGCTGAGGCTGGAGATGAGCCCCTTGCAAGTGCACAATATGGAGCCCTCTTCCAGTCCCGTCCAAAAGTACGTATCCAAATCATTTCTCAACGGATGAATCTCATACGTGACATTCCAGCCTTACACTTTGAGCAAACTCCTCGGTTCTGCTTCGCAGAAGGCTGTCACCCTTGGAACCTCCCCTTATGATGACCTCTTGAAGCGAAAACGTCGTTTGGCCATTTCCTCCGTGAGCCCTGCTGCAACCAAGACGTGACTGCTCTACAACCACATCGTGCTGTCCACCAGCTGACGATCACTCTAGATACGGCAACATCATCGACAGAGCCACTCAATACTTCATCCGCTCGCTTAACGACGCCTACAAAAAGGAAAACGGCGGTCCTATCGATCCCTTCCCCATATTCTTCCACGGCGCAACCGTTCTCGCGATAACCGTCCTCTGCGGTGCATCCGTCGAAGAAGCCTCGACTATCCTCAAAGATATACCCTTCCCGATGAAGCGCCTTGGGGAGTACGTCACTCTCGCCTGCTCGTTCGAAAAAAAAAAACGTATCTCACGCATTGATTCCAGGATCCGCAACCTCAATGGTCATTGGCGCGACTTTTTCCCCTTCCTCCGCTGGCTCCCGGACTCAAAGCTGTTCAGAGAGGCAGTCGTCGTCGCCAAGTATCGTAACCAAAAACTCGACTGGATGTTGGACCGAGTACGCTCGTACGCCGCTAAGGGAATCGACCAACCTTGCGCTGCTGGAACTATTCTCGGCGAGAACAAGTTTGGACTGTCTGATGATGCTCTTACCAGCGTCACTAACTCCATGGTCTCTTCCGGTCTTGGTAAGTGCCCTTTCAGTTCTCCGATTGACGGTGACTCATCGTATGTTTTTTTCTCCTCAAGACGCTCACATGCCCAACACCTTCTTGTGGGGTCTCGGGATCCTCGCTTCACGGGAGGATATCCAGGAAAAGGCCCTGGAAGCCGTTCTCCTCCAGGACAAGCTCGGCGACGGGATGAACTGGGACAAAGAGAACTATCTCACCGCCTTTGTCAAGGAAATCGGCCGGTACTTCACCACGTTCCGTCTGGCACTCGCGCGTGAGACGATGAGCAAGGATCTGCTCTGGAAAGGTCACTTCATCCCCATCGGAACTACAGTTTACACTAATACGCATGCCATGAATCGAGGTAAAAACGCTCGGGTTTGTCCTGTTCATTGTTCCATTACTGACGCCTAGTTATTTCTACATAGACGAGGCCCGCTTCGTCAACCCTGAACGGTTCTGGCCCGAGCGTTTCATGACGGGGGTAGCCCCCGAAGCTGAGCGCACGATGCCCCACTATGGGTTCGGTGTCGGTCGCAGGTAAGGACGGATCCCCCGCCAAGAGTGGTGTAAAATGTGAAATTGATCACCTCACGTTGAATCTAGGAACTGTCCTGCCATCAACCTTGTGCACAAAGAGCTCTACTCCGTCTTCAAACACATCGTCCTGAACTACTCGCTCAGGATTTCTGACGGAGAGAAGGAGTTCCACGCGGTCAATGGTTGTGCTGATGGTCTCGAGTTCAACCAAGCGCCAAAACAGTTCCGGATACAGATGCAGGTCAGGGACCAGCAGAAGTTGGACGCCTATCTGGCGACAGGGTTTTCGGGAGAGTTCCACTCGTAATATCTATCCGTCTCGATTCTTTATATATGCACGACCTCGGATCATTTAATGAATAGTATCACTCTTTAGAACCCTTTTCAGTCGTACGATAGTGAAGCCGTATAGTAGAGATCTTGTCATTTCTTACGGTTATCTCTCAGGCTCTCAATACTCGAATCACGTGTATTTATTGGAAGCTTTCCGAAAAGATGCCCTTTTCGCCTAATGCAACAAGTGAACTTCCTGCAGGACCACACGTAAACGAAAGTTGACTAGTATTACACATAATTTTCTCGGTCTGTGCCAAAACCCGACTACTTTCCCATCAAATGCCTCCCTTCCTCGACCTTCTTCTCGCTCCCCCTCAACTTTCCCGAAATCACTTTGGCCTCGCCCTTGACCCGATCCAAGAACCCGACTTTATGTCCCGCGCTACCAGTACTGGCTCGTCGACCCGCAGCCTCAGTCGCACCAGCACCAGTTTCCTTCGGAGGAACAACAGGCGCAGGCACGGATCTGTGCGACCTCTCATCTGCCTCGACCTCTTCCCCTTTCCCCTCCTCTCTTCCGACCTCATGACGCGTCCCAGGAACAGTCTCCGGTTTCCCAGGACACGCAAACGCCCTCGTGTCACAAGGAACCGCCGTCGTCTGGGTTTTCGCTTGCGCGGGCAAATCGTGGTCAGAGAGCTCCTGCATCGTGCCAGGGACAGTCATGCGCTTGTGGGCCTCGGTTTCTTCAAGCCCCATGGAGGCTGCTCGTGCTCGTGTGTCCGTCTCCTGCTGCTTCTCCCGTCCATGAGGGGCGGTGGTGGCGGTGGCGACGACAGCAGGACAGCCTCGTGGTCCGCTGCCCTTGAGTATTTCATCTGATAGTAGGTGAGTAACAACAGAGCCGACCCAGCAACCTACTCACCTTGAGGGTGTGCACGCTCTTCCGGGGCGAGAGCTACGCCGCTCTCGCTAGGTGCACCCGGCAAGGGCTCTACACCACCCGTCTGCCCGAGGGGATCTTCGGCCGTCTCGGGGGACGGGAGGTTCTCCTGACGGCGTTCCTCTGGGAGCTTCGCCACACTCTCTTCGGATATGTCACCAGGGAGAGAGCCGATACCGACGGGGGCCCCGGTGGGGTTTTCAGAGGAGGGTAGGGTGTCCTTGTGCCCTTTTGTCCCAGGCTCGCCTTCATGGCTGGTGTGTATGACGTCAGTGGTGGCCGAAAAGAGGAGGGAGAGTACGCAACTGGTGATGGGTGCTGAGACAAGGCTTTGAGCCCGGCCCTGTGAAGGATCGTATGAATTGGGAGAGATATCAAGGCGACGGTTTTACCTGGTTTCGGGGTGCTGATATGGGGAACTTGAGATTGCCCCTGGGTAGCTTCCAAAGGCTGATTCGAGGCGGTCCTGGAAGGTTGTTGCGATCCAGCTTGATACATGAATGTTGAGCATTGGGCACTGAGGAGGAATGGGCAGCCTTACGCAAGTACGCCATCACGGATTCTGGTAGGTATTGTTTCGCCGTCTCGTGGAATGCTTGCTGTGCTGCGTCGAGCACGCCGTGAGCGGGTTTGCCGGCGGATTCGGATTCCATAGAAGCCGGGAAGTAGCCTGGAACGGTGCTCGTCAAATCGGGTGTCTGGTGTGCTGCAGCGGAAGTGGTGGAGTCGGATTTGACTTTATCCTCGACGTGGGAGATGGAGGCAGCGGTGTCTTCTGCCCAGTCGTGGGATGGTGGGTTTGTGGGAGGAGTTGGAATGGATGCCATTGTGGGGATACGGTCATATGTGAGACCCGTTCTTATACCCTGACGATGACGTCGACCGAGTGAAACTCCGCTTCTGACGCACGTCGGAGTTGATTCCATGTCGACAACCGTCGCCAATGTTTTGTTTTACGAACACTATGGTGATCTCCACATTCCTTTCCCTTCTCCTCCTCTCTGCAGCATCCATCTCCGCCCAGACCGTCCCCTTCCTCCCCACTTGCGCTCTTTCATGTCCCCCCTTGGCATCGGCTGCCGCAAAATGCTCGGCGTGCGTCATCTTTCTGTATTTCATCTCCGGCCCTTCTCCAGCTTTTTGTCACAGTACGGATCAAAACTGCCAGTGCAAGAGTCCCTCATTCGTCGCCTTGACTCTCTCGTGCGCTAGCAAAATTTGTACCATCGAGGATTACTCGTCCGCAATTGGGGCTATGGATGTATACTGCACTGCCGGTACGACTGTCTTCACCTACCTATCCTCTCTCTCAACTCTCTCTAGCACCCGTCCCTCCTCCTTCGAACAGTACTAGCACCTCTTCATCCAGTGCGTCCCCTCCACCCCCTCCATTCCTCTCGTAACCACCACCTCCCCAGGCACCACCCCCCCTCCCTCAACCACTCCTACTACCACTCCTGGAACTACCCCAACACCATCCGGGCCCACTACCGTTTTAACCACCACCACAGTGGTTACCCCCACGTTCCCAACCACCACTCCCTCTGGAATCACAACACCCCCTTCCCTCACCAACACGTCCACCGACACAAGCGGCACCACCGTCGTTGTCAGCACCGTCACCTCCATACCTACTAATGTGAATGCCGCTCCGGCCGTGTTCCCCGAAAATGGTGTGCAACGAGGGTTGACCATCGCCATCTCCTTGGGCATCTTGGGGCTCGTCGGGCTGTGAGATGAGACGACGAAGGTGTTGGACTGAGTATGTGGGTCGCCTTCTCACCCGTCCAGTGGGGTCCATTCATGGTGGCTATACCTTCCTCACCTCCTTTACCTCAACGCTCCTGCTGTTCGTTTTTCGTCCACTCCATTCACTCCAAACGTCGTGTACATATACCCTTTCCATTCCTTCGGTAGGACCTTCACGATGGACGCATCAGGTGTTGTTTTAATTGTATCCCTTTTATGGATGATAGCATCGACGTTGTCGAATGGAGAACATTTACATTTACCCTCTCCCTCTTGAATCGGTGACATCTCTCAGAGTTAATGCTATACTCCATGTATGTAAGGATAAAACAAAACAACGGTCATGGGTAATTTCCTGGAGGAAGAATTTGTTTGTCGTCGTCTGGAGTCGAGAAGCTGCTGAGCTTGAAGCGCTTCTCGCGGGAGGTCGACAAGGCGCATGTCGACCTCAAACCGACTAGGCGCCCATGCCTCCCATGCCGCCGCCGTGATCTGTAGCTCCATGGCTGTCTCCTTGGCCCCGGGCCGCCTCGTTCGTGTTCAGCAACATCTACCCCGTGTCCACCACTGGCCACCAAATAGTGGCAGGGTACTGCAATGTAGTACTGTAACAAGAAAAATGCCTTGCACTTTTCGTTGTAATTACGTTAAGTCTTAGCTCTCTTTCCAGTCTAAATGAAATTGCTTCGGGATCACAGGATTTCAAGTCGGTAGTCGTTTCTACTCACCATCCTTCGCAATTCTGATCTCGCTTGCCAGCCCTTGCGGTGGCCTTGGGTTTGAGGTTCGTAGCGGGATATCGAGAAGTGACTGCAAGAAGTAACCCAGAGTTCTGGCCGCACGCCGGTTGAGTATGTGGAGCTCTAACCACAGGTTTGACACAGCGCTAGTACGGAGAGTGTTATGGTCTCGAGAGCAGATGGGCTTACTGTCGAAATGAAAGAATATTAATAAGATCGTGAAATCTGCTGTATCTAAGTAGTTTACCATCCTATTTGACGGGGACGCAGACGGCGTGCATCGATGGCGACAACGTTTGGCGCTCGCTTCAGGCGAGCCGTACTATCGCTCTTAGATACGTCTCAATTGCAACTTGACGTCGACCGGTCTCAATCTTTACGAGTGGTGTCGTGTTTTACTAGTGTAGTGCCACCACGCGCCACCCTGTCCGTGAGCTATCCCCCGGCCGACTACAGGACGGATAGATACGTACTATGTATCATCAATTTATAAGGCGCCAAGTCCAACGAGTTATGGTGAAAGAAAGACACGGGCGCCATTGTAGGCACAAACAACGCATCTGACTCGTATGCTCTTGACGACGAAGGCGTGAATGCGCATGGCAGAATTGACAATCATCGTCTCTTTTTCTCTGCGGCACTAATGGCGATGTTCGACTCCTAAAAATAATAAGCGCCCGTTCGCACGAAATGTACTGCACTGTGACGGGGTTGGTGGGGCACGGGTACGCATCTATGACTTGAAATTTAACGAGCGTTGAAGCGGACTGGCAGTGCAGCTTATATTGCCGTCTTGTCGTCTTCCTGTCAAACAATGATGGCCATGAACATGATGATTGGTGGACATCTTGTCGGTGACTGTTTGGCAGACTGACAATCATCGCCTGCCGACTCGGATGTGACACTTGGCAGCTCCACCCGACATACGGATTTTAGGAACGACCACCGGGACACCGTAGCTAAGCAGCATCGCCTCGACTTCCTCTGTACAGCCTTTGCAGTTTGGGATCTTGAAAAGGAAATCGTCGGGGGAAGATGAGCAAAGATGTATGACTATTTTTTGATGATTGACTGACAAGTGAAGATTCCATTTTGGGAGATAGACTATGGTTCACGAGTATAAAAGAGAAGCAGGGATGACGCTAAACAGCCAGAACGCAACTTCTAGACCTCTAGAGCTCGCCTTCATCCCTCTATTCCCACTGCTTCCTCTTCTCCTCAGAAAGCATGCAGCTCTTCTCACTCATCTCTCTTGTCCTCGCCACTGCGCTCGCTTCCCGCGCCTCCCCTGTTGAGCTCACTGAGCGCGCGAGTGGCCCCAAAGGCATTGATGTCTCCGCATACCAGCCCAATGTCAATTGGGAGACCGTGAAGACGAACGGGATCAAGTTTGCGTACATCAAGGCGACTGAAGGAACTAGCAAGTATTTCCCTCGCGTTGTATCTAATGGTCATTAACTCGAGGACTGCTAGGCTACAAGAACCCCGATTTCTCAAAGCAGTACACGGGTGCTACCGACGCGGGCCTCATCCGCGGTGGATATCATTTTGCGCGCCCTAGCTCATCCAGCGGTGCCACGCAAGCTAATTACTTCCTCGCCCATGGAGGTGGCTGGTCTGCCGACGGTGTGTAATCCCGAGCACTGAAAACCGCTTATTTGACGACTTCGATTTCAGGCCGGACTCTTCCCGGAGCCATCGACCTCGAGGCCGGGTGCTACGGCCTGAGCCACGCCGCGATGGTTAACTGGATTCGGGACTTCTCCAATACTTACCACAGCCACACTAGTCGCTACCCAGGTATATACGGTCCTCTCTAGTTAGCCATTTACTCGGTTTCACCTCGGACATAGTGATCTACACGACAACCAGCTGGTGGCAGACCTGCACGGGAAACTCGGCTGCCTTTGGCAGCAACAACCCTCTCTGGATTGCTCGCTGGGCTTCCTCTATCGGGACGCTTCCCGCCGGTTGGGGGTAAGCGCCTTTGACGCTTTTGATGTCGTTGGGAGCGTGGCTGACTTGTATACGCCAGCTTCACGACTTTCTGGCAATACGCCGACAGTGGCACGAACCCTGGTGACCAGGACTTATTCAATGGCGACTTGGCTGGTTTGCAAAAGTAAGTAGAGTCCGAACGCCTGATTCTACCTATGAACGAATGCTGATGGTTTCATCTTCAGGTTTGCGCGCGGTCATTAATCATAAACTAGTCGCTATGGACTCGCAAATTTGTTTCTTAATATATCTCATCACAGTTACTTGTTCGTGCTTATTATCGACTCAATGCAACGTAATGGCAACGTTGTGATTCCAGCTGCCTACTAAGTCTATAATCAAACTGTACTGCATGTACGATGCGTTGGCTTAGCTCTGGAGACCGATAATCTTTCTCCATCCTAGGGGAAATTTTTAAGATACGGGCTTTCATTGATTATGACAGGTTTGTGGTCTTTGAGTGGTCTTACTTCGCTTCCACTCATACACGTGTCACCAAAACCACGACGCAACCTCGTGGAGCCATGTCCCCACCGAGGAAAGCCACTGCACGACCGTATCCGCCTGTCCAGGAATCAAACCCAGCTTTCCACAAACCTGACCCTGTAAATCTCGTGAACAGGATGAAGTGTACCGTATACATGGCCCCGCTACGTCAAGCAGGCGGGCGCAATAAGATCCCCCGTCCAGAAAGTCACCATGCCTCGAGCAGTCGCGGCTCTTACTTATTAGGTTTGGACGACAGCAAGTGGGTGAGCGAGCGGAGAGACCGTATGAGTCGAAAGCCGTCACCGATTATTTAACGTCGGTTGGGTGAATTTCAGGATAAGCAATCGTGATCGTTCAGACCGGGGGAAAAGGATCATGCTGCAGCGTTGAAGCCCTAGGAAACAGAGTCCCAGGAGATAATGAGGGTTCCGAGGCTAGACCTAGAGCTGGAGAGAGAGGAGACTGATGGCAAACGGAGCGATGTCGATGGCTACGAGAGATCTTTCAAAAGATGGTCACGACATTTCGAGTCGATGATCCAAAGTTGATTCGACTGCAGGAAAAGACGCGGTCGACTTTATGCAAGTGACGCAACCTAACACGGCTGCGATCTGTTCATGTCAAAAGGTCTACGGCTACTTACGGCTGACAAGACAGCGAAAGTATCGTTAAGTATATGTTAATAGTCCTACACATATATACATGAACTTTGCACCGACTACCCCCCAAACTGGAACGACCACTGGCCTCCACCTCCCTGGAAACCTCCCCCAGGAGGCTGTTGGAAGAACTGTGCAAACGGATGCCCTCCCGCTCCCGCATGGAAGGGATGCCCACCCTGTCCCGCCATCGGGTCGTTCGGGTCCTCCCCATTATCAACCCTCTGCCGGAGCTCAGGGTTCGACAAAACCTCGTACGCTTCGTTGACTGCGGCCATCTTGGCCTCAGATCCGCCCTTGTCAGGGTGTGCAGTCTTGGCTGCTGTGCGGCTGTACCGCGATGAGATTTCATGTACGAGGTTCAAATGGAAAGAGGGACGTACAAGGCCTTCTTAATCGCCTTTTGGTCCGCGTCCCGAGCGACGCCAAGGATTTTGTAATAATCCTTCTGTTTGCTTTGTTTAAGCAGCTTCTGTGCACGGTGGAGACGTTGCTGGATCTGCCGGGAAGGAAACAACTTCGTAAGACAAAACCCTGACGAATCCACAAAGAAGAAACCAACTCACATCCCGCCTATTCCTCCCACTAACGTCAAAAGCCTTCTCAAACGCCCTCACCGCTTCCTCCCACTCCTGTTTCCCAAGTAACGCCTCTCCCCTTCCGATCAAACCTTCGACATCGTCCTCAGAGCCCGCCATGCCCAACAACTCTTCACACATTCGCTCCATCTCCCTCTTCGTCCCCAACTGGGTATACGCCTTGCACAGCGCCCTCACGAGCGTCTTTCTCCGCTCCGAAGTCTTGAACGGATCAGGAAGGCGGACCTCAGGCGTGTCCAGCCTCTGGGCGAGCTGTCGGGGTAACAACTTGTCGCGGGCCATGTTTTCTCGGAGGGCATCGTCGAATTTGAGCAAAATATCGCTCTGTTTGCCGGTACCTGACGCTGTGAGGAGTTTGACGATCCCGCGCCAGTCATCTTTGGATTCGAGCTCTTCAAGTTTGCTAAAGGCCCGGTCAAAGGATTTGAGGAGTCGGTGAAGGGTGAGGCATGGCTTAGAGTCGGGGTCATAATGTAGACATTGTTTCAAAGTAGAGAGGGGGGCGGCAGAGGGTGGAAGAAGGAAATACGAGAAGCGGAAGATGGTGGTCAGGAGGGTCGTCGACGAAGGGAGGAGGTGCGAGAGGCGGCTAGACATGCATTCGGATCAGAAAGTTACAAGAGTGAAGAGACAGAAGGCACTCACGTGAGATCGCCGACCGCACTCTCGACGTCACCAGCAGCAAGTGCGCATTCTGCTCGCACCGACCGGAGGTCAATCGAGTACCCTGCTATGCGCAGCGCGTTACTCGCACTGTCCGCACACGCGTTCCACAGCTCCGCACTCCTCTCCTTCTCCATCTTCGCTTCCAGCTCCGCACCGTGTTCGATGTCCCTCTCCAGCTCCGCCGCCTCTTCCGTCCTCCCCTTCGCTTTTACATAAAGTCTCAACGCCTCTCGGGCTGGGACAAAGTTCCCCTCCCGCGTGAGGATCCGAGCCTTCATGAGATTCGCGTTGTCGAACGTGCCTGAGGTCAGGGACAAGACTTTGTCAAAGTCGTCTAGTGCAGGTGCATGTCGGGCCAAGGAAAAGTATGCAGTAGCGCGCTTGTAGTACAATAAATAATCGGCAGGGGACTGGTCTATTGCCTCGGAGTATATCCGCGCAGCCTCGCCGAACTGGCCCGCAGAGAAGAGGACGTTGGCGCGGTTGATGAGAGGCATGAGTCCTGGTGGTGAGAGGCCTCCAGGGTCGGCATGGACGTTGAAGGCGACCAGGGCCAGCAACGAGGATAGTGAGAGAAGCCGCATTGGGCAATGAGTGGAGAGAGAGGAGAACAAAGATGGGCACTGCCACTCCTCCGCCATTTCGAACCGCGTGACCTGGAGACACGTTGCTTTCTCACGACCACGCCCGACTTGTCGGTGCAAGCGGTTCGCCGTCGGAGAGTCGAGTCTAGTACAGTAGGAGTCAATGATCCCTATGCAGAAACTTAGCCGAGATTCCCCACCACGTATTAAATAGATTGCGGGGTTATAAGTTCGAGCTTTTATGGGTTAGTGCTGTAAATTCCTATGGTAGTAGCACATCCCTAAAGCCTCATACCCAATCTCTACAAGGAAAAGATGGCTACTCTTCCTCTGTGTCCTATAGCATGGTTGTCAATGTCAGTCAGCACCCCAGTTATCCCCGTTATCTCGAGCGAAACCCGGAAATGTTACCAGTGGCGCCGGTGGAAGAGGGATTCGCATATAGAATCAAAACGGTGGCAAAAGTACCTGTCATCAGCTCGCACGACGGCTCCACTGTGACCATCTTCATGACAATAGGACTTTTCTTTGGGCAGAAACCCTCCTTCATTTTGATCCTATCGCAATCTCCCCCAGGGGGACGCCAGCCATTCCCACTATGACCACCCCAATGCGGATCAGAACCCGCACAGGAAGAAAACGCCATGGCAACCAGAACATTTGGAGGTTCACAAGCATTAAGCATAAAGGTTAAAATGGCTAAAGATAGTGTGCGAAACGTAGTACCTCTTGTCAACTTGCGCCTCTCGACTCGTTCTACCCGCTGGGCTACAAAGTACAAACAGCGGTCAACATAATTCTTGAAATCGTACCACTCCGCGCACCGCTATGGCCCAGAGACCGAGACTGATTCACTACGAAGAAAGGTCGGAGTGTGAACGACTGTAATTGTGTGCAACATGCGGTACTTTGGTGAAGATTCCCTTGCGGTGCTGGGATGTGACTAAAAAGGGAGGTCAGACTCGATAAGAATAGTGTGTGAAGAGACATACGGGGCCGTCGGGGTCCTGGGAAAGAGGTTAGAGTGGGGATGGAACGGAAGAGGAAACGTACTGATTGTCACGCTGATGAGGGTTGAACTGGGAAAAAGGATTAGAGCACTAACATTGGTCAGAGTATCAGAATGAGCTAATGAAGGGAAGCGCACGGCTGTGGCGTCCCAGGGCGTGATCTCTGAAGTGAGGTCAGAGGCCTAGCGGTAGTTAATGAAGGGAAGCGCACGGCTGTGGCGGCCCAGGACGTGATCTCTGAAGTGAGGTCAGAGGCCTAGCGGTAGTTAATGAAGGCTAGCTTACTGCTGTGGGGTTCCGGAGCACGATCTGGGAAGCGAGATCAGAGGACTAACATTAGCACGTAATGGGTAGCGTACGGCTGCGACGGCATCACAGCGGCTGATCTTGATATACAGTGCACCAGGGCTGGAAGAGAGGTCAGAGCACTAGCGTTAGCGAATGAAGGGTAGCGTACTGCTGTGGCGCTGTGGGGAACGAAGGCGATCTGAGGTGAAAGATCAGGCACTAGCGGTAGCAGGTGTAGGGTAACTCGCTTCATCTGTGCAAGCAATCCCACACACAGCCAAAGGACGGATGAGATCAGCCCAGGATGGAGGTGGGCTAAGATGAAGCCAATAGACGTCATGAAATGCTAGCGGTAGCATGTGAACGGTAACGTAGGACTGGATAGAAAGATCAGCGTACGAGCGATCGTGTGTGGGAGCTTGTAGCTCACTGTACTGGTTGCGGTGGAAGTTAAGACTGTTTCTTTGAACTGGGTGAAGATGTCATGAGCGCTAGCGGTAGCAGTGAGTGCAGGGGTACTGTACCATTACGACCGTAGGTTCAGTCACAGGTCACAGCCAAAAAAATCGCTCACCAAAAATGTTTTTCTTTTGAATTTTCGGATTTTTTTGAATTTTCTTTTTGGTCGAAATTTTCCAAGTGTGTGATCCTACGGTCGCAGTTAGTAATGATACAGTAACTGCCGTGTATGTCCGGCGGCATTCCTGTCCTACCAATGCGTCGGTTTGTGCCAGTGTCTGTAATGTCAAGAAATTCTCATGAAGTGTACCGAAGTACCCACTAAGAGCCGCGTATCACACGATGTAACCCGGAGGAGTACGGTCGGCGATCATGTCGTTGTGGCGTTAACGTTAACCCCAGGCTTTCCCACGACCGAAAACTGAATTCTGTCGTTCGGAAGTAAACGCCACGTATTCCGATGGCCTCAGCAGCGAACTACGGACCCGGTTATCGGAGATTTCGTATCAAGAGACATCTGCCCCATAACCTCCATAGCTCCTCTTAACTTTAGTGTCGGAGCTCCAGTCCGGCATTCCCCCCCCCCCCCCGCAATTACCTTCGGATTCAGTTTCGCCAAATGATCTTCTGCGACCTGCAGTGCTGAGCATCCCCATCCGTTCAAACTACCACCGCTCTAACGAATTGCGTGTTCCTGCCTCGCGTGCACCATGTGACAAGTTACAACCCTCCATTTGACGGTTCAGCTTGGGAATTTATTCCTCCATGGGGGGACCCCGGACTCATGAAGAGCCTCGCGTCCATATTTACTTTGACCTGAACGCCTTGAGGCACCCTTAACGTTACAGTATAACGGAACTTGATGCCCGTGGCCCCGGATATCTCGTTACTCGTATGATTTAGAAGGCCACGCCCTTCCCCATCCTCCGTCTGTCCGAGGGTCGGCGACGAGCTCTAGCAAATCCCCTTCTCGTGTTGGGACTGGAAAAGCTGGAATCTCAAGGGTGGCAACACTGTCGAGGGGAAGAGGGGATTTGAAGCCCGAGGGTTAAATCCTCAAAATTACGTCTCTTATGTCTGCTCGGAGTACCAGGACGTAAAGAGAAATCGCGTCATCGGGACGGAACAAAACCATCGATCATCATGCATCATGCCGCACGTTGAACGAGACGGGCTAGGTTTGTTTTACACCGCTGGCAGGAGACGGTACGAGTCTGACATATACACACAACCACAATCTATTTGTGTGCCGTCGCCATATGGATTTATATAGGTATCCATGACCACGACGCACAACTAGAATCCGGGGTATGTGTGTGGTTATGTGTAAAAGTCTGACTTGTAACGTCTGCTGCCAGCGGTGTTAGGATCTGACACCATCGCATCCGGACGCGCGGCGATCAGAATCGCGTTTTTCCGCACCACTCGCCAGGCGGCGAGGATGGCCATCGTCGCGGGGTTGAAGGCTCGGGCCTTCTGAGTGTGGCACATCCTGGCACATTGCTCCGAGTCGTAGTTGAGTAGGTTCACTGAGCTCAGTTCGTTCTCTGGGAAAACGGCGTGGAGAGAAAGATCACTGATTGGTGCGGTTGAAGTGAGAGGGTTTGCCTCCTAGTACAGAAGCAGTACACACGATCGGTGCGGTCGTTGACATGAGGAACACCTCAATTGGATCGTCCTCACCTGACTTCCACTACGTCCACCATCTATAGTGAGTGTATTACAGCTAAATTCATATCGATAGGCCACCCCTGAAAAAGAATATACACAGCGGAGTCAATCGGAGCTCATGGATTTCATACCCGACGAAACAGATTCCATCGATGGCAGTGACAACAAGCGACTCTACTTCATCCCATGACCAGGTGCCGAGCTCCGCCTATATGTGTTTTTTTTCTTTGGCGGCCTATCGATATGAATTTAGCTGTAATATTAATATTCACGGCCGAGGACAAATGATCGCGAGGATTCCGAGTCGGATTCGGCGTTTAACTGACTCCAGGCTTCATCTTGCGCGCGAACGCAACCCGACTATCGGTTATTCGGTAAGGATAACAATTTAGCAAATCCTCCAGAATCCATGACAATTCAAGGGTTGTCGGACCGCGCTGACCATCCATGATGCCGGAAACGTCCCATCTCAATTGCAAATGAAAAACAGAGAAGTTAGAACTACATGTATTTCCAGAACTACACTTGTGTTGAGTCCGTGTATGAGAGAAAAATAATTATCCGAGAGTCCAATGTCTGCGACAATCACACTTCAAAATCCACAATGCTTTTCGGCATCTCTACGTTATGAACCCCAGCCTCCCACCTCAATCGCCGCCACTCATCATTCTCCTCCATCTCCACGCGTTCCCTCAACCACATCACATCTTCTCCCGTCATACAACCCAGCGATTTCTGATCAAGAACAACCTTGTCCAGAGGCACGCCCATCTCAGCTCGAGACGCGACGACTGCTATCACCTCTCCCTTCGCGAAATGACCTGAATTGCATCCTCGGAGCCCTAAGGTCCGTAGCTTGGGCCACACCAGAGCCCCATCCTCCTCCGTCCGCTTGAGAACGCCAAGGCCGCGTCGAAGACCACGCCCTACCAAAGTTGCTTGCACGACGTCGGGGAAACAACGATGTAACATCCGGATATGCTCTTCTTCCTTCCCCCCTTCGCTTTCCACCAAACCAACCGTGAGGGCTTCAAGAGCCGAGAAACTTTGCGGCTCGAAACCGCCGCTCGAAAAGAACTTGACCAGCTGGTCTCCGTTGACGGGCGCTACGAGGATGTGGCGCAAAGCCGGCGCATGAAGGCCGGAGGAAAAAAATCGCAAGAGGTGGAAAGATGTAAGCGTTCCTACACCGTAAAACTGTAAAGAGGACAGCGACGCCAGTTGGAGAAGAGGAAGGTCGTCGAAATTTGGCGAAGCGTCGTATTGGAAATGATTGTACAGAACAAGTCTCTGCAACGCGGGAGATTCGGAAAGGGTCTCGTGCAGGCGCTTTGAAGAAAGATGCTGGAGATTGACGTGGAGGCGTGTCAAACCCAGAGAAGCACCTCCTGAAATAGAAAATGGAGAGCCCATGAGAACTTGCCCTAGACCAGGAGCGCCACCGGGAAATAGAACACCCTCGGCACCTTCGTCATCAGAGATGGTGTCATGAATTTGGAGAGAGAGCGCGCACAAAGCGGGCACCGGATCCCGGAATTCGCGGAATTTACGCAAGAAAAACCAACCGATGTTCGCTAATTGGTCGTTATTCCCAGTGTGGATGGAGATGGTGCGGTATTTGTTCATATATGGTGCAACCGCCCTCTCATAGAATCTCGCTAATCCAAGGAGAGCGTGATGACACGTCCTGTCCCAGTCATCGGAAAGGCAATCCGATTGGCTCGGATAGAGCAACTTGTCGACGGCGGTCAAGTGGAAGTCGATGAGACATTGTTGGGACCTCGTGTGCCAGAGATCGACCAACTCGTAACTCCAAGGCGGGGCCACGTGAAGCTGGGTCCAAAGAAGGGGGTTGGTGAGAGCCACCCAGCGCCACTCTGCGCATACATGAGACGCAATGAGGGGGAAGGGTTGCCTTGTCGACATCGCCTTTCGAAGATAGGATTCATCATGTGTGAGGTCGTCACCGATGGCGAAGATGGTAACAAGGACCTCGAGAGGGAGTCGTAGAATGGGAGCTGTATAGGAAGAGTTCTGTACAGGGATCTTCACAGAAACGGGGTGGTTCATGGTGGGAGCTTTGCCGAGTGGACTGGATTTGCTGTGGACGTTTTCCAGGATTGATTCGACGATTGATACTGAGGAGATCGAGAAGTTTCGAGACTACAACATGGAATAAGTAAGTCATCTCCGTCGGGTCTGAGTTGGATCAAAAGACGCATACCAGGTGCGGAGACGGTAAAGTTCTAGGGGGAACCTTTACAAAACGAGGTGAGCGAACCATGCTTCACTTTATACACGACGGCGATCACTCAGGATGTAATCAAAACCTCATGTCTCGGTTTGTCATGATATCGATCAAGGGGAGCTGTCGATCTAGTATCAGTGAAGATGGGCATTTGCGTGAACACGAACAAACCCTGCCCACGAAAAGGTCCGGGTGAGTTGACGGAAATAATGTACGTACACTGCGCGAGGGGTAAGGGAAGGGTCATCAGGCTTGAGTAAGCGAGGCTTGCTGGCTTACTAAGCATAAGCAAGGCTGATTGATGCCGACTTTCTCGGCAATTCACTCTCTTCCCAGACCTGTTGAGTTGCTAAATCGGGTAACGGAGGCCATTGCTTCCACAGGATGACCAGATTGAGATGGACATATTTCGGGCTGCTTTCTGCCTCACGGTTGTTAATCCTGGCAACTATCACGCTCACGGCGGAGGAAACGGTTGGTTAGGCCGTGCTTCCTACATCGATCTAAGGGAAAAGGGCACGGTGTCGAATTTGTCCTGGAGTTTAAACTTGTTTTACACGAGTCCAACCTGCACCTCGCGAGCACGCGAGCTTTGCTGCGGTGCGGTCACATGCTACACACATGACCGCTTTCCTCCCTGTCGACCTCCGCGCTCACCCAACCCTCGTCAGGTAAGTGAGCCTATTGTCCTGGAATTTAAATATCGAATGATGTTGTATCAAATGATGCCTGTCACACGGCTTCCAAGTCCGAATAGGTGGTTGTACGTACTCACAAGGATGTTCATGCTAGATCGCTGTGTGCAAGCCAATCTTGCGGCGTAGCAAGGCCAGCAATCAGACACTTGGAAGCTTGGGGAGAGCTATGTGAAAACGAACTTGTTCCATGGAATCAAAAGAGAAGATCCTGGCCTGATAATCCTACGTAAGGACGTCTGGGCACGCAAGGTTAGATAACATCATAGTGTTCCATTCCCGTTGACACAATCATAGATCTGCGGTTGTTCATGTAGGTCGTGGGAGGCTGGCTATTATAATTAGCTAACCCTTGACTGAGCAATTATCCCGTGCCGCAAGCTCCACCGTCTCTAGTAGATTAGGTGACGAATGGACAACATACATCCTCGAACACACCTCCAAGTGGACTGTGTCGAATCCGACGGAAACTGGATGAATGTTGTATAGAAGTTCCCAACTTCACTCGGACAAAGGGCCCTGGCCGAGGGAGGACGTAACTTTCCAAACAGAAAGGAAAACCACGGCAGATCTCGCCGAGGAAACAACACATCGCCAAGTCAAAGTCCTTTCTACCCCTGTCTTCCCACAGGCTTCCAAAAAACCAAGTTCTGCGGACTTCTTGCCCCAGTGGGCCAAGAGGCCCAATAAGCCTTCTCGACAGACATCTCAATCTCGAAACAACACCCTGGACTGACTGACCCTTTGTGTCTTTTTCCCACCCGGCAAGGACTTTCCTTGATCTGCCGTAAGTACTACATATGCGCGCCGTGGGAGGTATACAGATACACTGACGTGGGAAAAAAGGGGTCAGAGTTTGGTCATTCCTTTGGCATTTGCCACGCGTGACGGCAGAGAAGATGGGCAGGGAGGTAGAAACGCGCGAGTGAAAGTGACAAGGGTAGACGGCTTCATCAATAAAAAAAAAGTATGTTGACTTGGCAGAGCCACGCGCCTGGTTTTTCTCACTGACCCACGCAGTCGGTGATACTTACTTCTATGGAACTTACTCAGTGTCTCCTGGTACATCTGGGCTGCTGCGCTCACTCGGATCATCGGCCGAAGAACCATTTCACTTCACTATCGTTCATCAAACCTTACTCCTTCTCACGTCTAAATACCTCCACCACTCTTCTCAACAGGGATCCTTACACGCTCTCGCTGCGAGATGATAGGCGCAAACGCAACCTCTTTCAAATTCCCGCATACCTAGGAGTCGAAAAAGAAAAATCAGCGCAAACCCGAGCATCCCCTCCAATCATCATCCCACATACCTCCACGAACTGATCAAAATCCACCCCATGCACTCCATTCAACCCCGTCTGTTCAAGCACATACACAAACTCCTTCTCAGAAATCCCTTCATATCCACCAACAGCCCTTACAGCCTGCCTCAACCGTCTAATATCCACCGCCTCCTCTACCTGTCCATCCACAACTATGCTCTCCGAATGCCTCCCAAACACAGCTGCGAGTGCCGCCACCTCCCCCGGCTCAAACCTCGCCCTGCTATGATTGAACCCATGCACGTCCCCGACCTCGGTCTTCCCTTCCCGCCGCCTCACCCACTCCCAAGTCTTCTCGACCCACCCCCGGGGAACCGGCCGCGGCATCACCGGCACTGACCCCTTCTCAAGCCCCATCGATGCAAAATAGCCCACAGCCCGCTCAATCTGCGCTTCCCTCTCGGCACGAGACCACCCTAGCTCGTCAGCCATGATGTCCACCACACGCGGGAGCGCGTCGAGCGCCGCATAGACGTTCAGGAACGCAAGCCGTGTGCGACGCGCCAGGACGTCTATGGCCGTTTGAGCGTATTCGTGGTGTACTGCGTATCGCACCTCTGCGTCGATGACTAGTATTGAACGAGTAGTTGGTGTCGAGGGATGTGAGATGGATGGGACGATGACATACATGGGTATTGCGGCGACAGTCGTCTTCCATGCAGAGGCCAGCTTTTACCGGTTGGTGCAGCAAGAGCGCAAACAGTCCACGCGCGATCCCCATAATTCTCCGACAAATGTCGTGCAACCTCCGTTTCCAGTCCATACTACCAGCAAAAACAAGAATTGAGCGCAGATCACCCTGTAAAAAGGTAAGAGACACACGCCAACGCACACGTTGAATCAAACCAATAAACATATTCCTGCTCCACCCATCACTCCCCACAAGCCTCAACGTCTCCGTCGCACACCCCCTCTTCGCCCTCCCCTTCAACCCAAACCTCGCAATAGCCACATCCACCCCCTCCTTCGCCATCTCCCTATACGTCGTCCATTTCCCTCCCGCAATCGTCACCAACCCACTCTGACTCACATGCACCACATGACTCCTGACCAACCCCTCCGTCGCACCCTCCTCCCCTCCCGGATGCCTCACAAGCGGCCTCAACCCACTCCACGCGCTCAACACATCCCCCCGCCTCACCTGAATATCAGGAGACAAATATCTCCTCACCTCCTCCAACACCCACCGGATCTCCTCCTCTGCCGCCCTCGGCTCGCGCTCGACCACTGCACACGGAGAGTCAGTCGTACCAGCGATGGTGTTGCCCTGCCACGGGAGGAAGAAGATCACGCGCCCGTCAGAAGTGGCTGGGTCGAGGAGCCCCATCTTCCGTGGGGAGTAGTAGTTGGGGAGCGTGATGTGAATCCCGGCCGAGGGTTGCACGATCGGTTTGTGGGTCGGGTCGTCGAGGGTCAGGAGGGTGTCGGAGAAGGGTCCAGTGGCATTGATGATGCCCTGGGGTTAGGGTAGACGGACGTGTAAGCAGGAAGAGGGAGGGAAATAAAATATGTTTCGTACCTTTGCACGAACGTTAAACTCTTCACCTGTGAGGTTATCACGCACCCTTGCGCCGGAAAGCTTTCCATCTTCATTCTTGTGAAGATCCGTGACTTCACAGTAGTTGAGAGCGACAGCGCCGTGTTTGACGGCCGTCATGATGAGTGCGATGTTCATCCGTGAGTCGTTATGCTGGCCTTGAGTTCGAATTTCAGCCACCTGTTATCCGGAAGGAAAAAAAAACGTACCATCGTAATAAACCAAGGCACCCACGAGCCCGTCCGTTTTCAACATGGGGAAAGCCTCGATAGCTTTTCCCTTGCTCATAAGATACGAAGTCTCCATGTTTTCCTTCCCGGCCAAGATGTCGTACAACTTGCATCCAGCCCAGTAATACGGGATCTGCCAGTACCTGTAACACGTCAGGACTCGGAAAGAACAAGGATACGACGGAAGGAGGGACAGCACTCACTTGTAAATCGGCAACATGATCGGTAACATATGAGAAAGGTACGGCGCAGTCTGCAGAAAGATCTTGCGTTCGTGAAGAGCCTCGCGCACAAGCTTGTACTGTTCATAGTCGAGCTCGAATACCGCCTTTTGGAGATAGCGGACACCGCCGTGAACGAGTTTGGTTGATTTGGACGAGGTGCCTTCATGCAAAAAGTTACCCCTAAACGTAAAAAGAAAACGGATACAAAACATACCGGCACTGAAATCGTCCCTCTCGACCAACGCAACCTTCAGTCCACGACTCGCTGCATCGACAGCTACACCAGCACCGGTCGCACCCCCTCCCACCACAATCAAATCAAACTCTTCCTCTTCGTCCGCCTCAGCAACAACGACACCCTGACCAACCCTCCTTCCTCCAACCGCCTTGATCTTCCCAGAAGCCTGGAGAGCCTCAAGCATCTCACTCCTCGTAGGCGGCGTCCACGGCGGCGGTGCACGCCTCGTCTCCCGTGTCGAAACAGGATAGGCGGGGCCAGAGTTGAGATACCAATACCCACCACCGACTACGACGGCTGTGCCTCCCGTTGCGATTGCGAGGGCTCTACGGGAGATGATGGATCTGAGGAGAGTCATGGGAAGGTGTGCACTGTGTCTCGGGGATTATATAAAAACGGTATCCGAGTCGGTGGAGTCCGGGAAATTGTCGGGAAATCACTTGGTGAGGGTTGGAGTGAATGACGACGACGAGGATAAGTTTGACTTTGACAAGGTTAGTTTGGACCGTGCGTGGACGACGACCCGCGTTCCGTTTTTGCAAATCCTTCAATTGGAAAAGAACAAGAACGGATTGTATTAGGTAACTCTAGAGGTGGATCGACCAAGTTTGGTGACACCGCTGGCAGCAGACTCGTTACAAGTCAGACTTTTACACATAACCACACACATACCCACATTCTAGTTGTGCGTCGTGGTCATGGATACCTATATAAATCCCTATGGCGACGGCACACAAATAGATTATGGTTATGTGTATATGTCAGACTTGTAACGTCCCCTGCCAGCGGTGTGAGGGAAAATCTCATCAACTTTCAGTTATGTAGAAAGTTCCACGATTCCTTCTCGTAGATTGTTCGTTGGGTCACAAACGTGCGTGCTGACTTGTCGACCAAATTGTATAGTTTTGTCAATACCAAGAACGACATTGAGCATCTAAATCCTATCCTCGTCATTAACCTCACCCTTCTCCAGGAAAGGGAGGGTCTTTCATCTTTCGAACAGACTGCACCGTCAATTGGACGCCGACTCTGCTCCTTCCTGTCCGCCAAAATACTCGGGGAGGATATAAGCAAGCTTCTTCAGATCTTCCGGCTTCTGCTTCACCGACTTTGGCATAATGCTGTACTTCATCGACCCAACCTCCTCCAACAGCATACTCTGGCCCTCGGTGCCGGAGACAGCTTCATGAAGATGGTCAAGGATGGAAGCCGCGACGAGCCGCGACGTGTCCGCGTTCGCCTGGAGGGTCTTGGACACCTCTGCAGCAGTGACCGCTTCAGAATGTGGGCGCCACGAGTCATAGTCGGTCGCCGTCGCAATCAAGGCGTAACTGGAACAGGACGAACACCATCTGATCAGAAAAGACAAGAAAAATCATAAAACACCCACCTGATCTCCGCCTCCCTCGCCAACTTTGCCTCGGGCAACACACTCATATTGATCAAATCCCCTCCCCACATTCGATACATCAAACTTTCCGCCCTCGTCGAGAACTGAGGACCTTCCATGCACACGATGCACTTCCCAGTGAACAGCTCGACGCCCCGCCCCTCCTCTTCCAAGACCTTTCGCACCCGGTCCTCCAACCACTTACCGAGGCGCAAACTGAACGGATCGCCAAACGCGGCGTGTGCGACGATGGAGGTGCCTTCAAAGAAGGACGAGGGACGCACGCCCTTGGTGCGATCGATGATCTGAGTCGGGAGTGCGAACGAGCCGGGGGAAATCTCCTCGCGAAGGGAGCCGACGGCGGAGAAGGCGAGGATGGCACGGACGCCTAGGGATTTGAGGGCGGCGATGTTTGCGCGGGCAGGGACGGCGGAGGGGGGGATGGTGTGTCCTTGACCGTGGCGGGCGAGGAAGGCGACGAGAGTGCCGGATGGGAGTGAACAGATCGTGATCGGGGAGCTGGGGAAGCCCCAGGGCTGGATGGGCGGAGGAGAGTTAGTTTGGATGGAGAGAACAGAGAGTGAGGGATGTACAGTTTCTGGGTTGACATGCTTGCTGCTCGAATGGTTAGATGTCGAATGGCGGGTTTTCAGGGGAAGGACTTACACAAACTTGAGGTTGTCGAGGTGGTACAAACCGCTTCCCCCAATTACGCCGATAAGGACTGTAGGGATGAATTGGGTGATGAGATATCAAGGATGAAGAGGGTGAGCTGACTCTTGTCCTCGTGTAAATCCGCCATCCAGGTCGAGAGAGAGGTTGCCGTGATCGATCGAATCAATCTGACAAATGCGTGATCTTTCGATCTCTTGCGTTTCGTTGCCAGGTAGGATCTCAAAACCCCCGGTTGTTGCTCTGCTCAGGACACAGGAAATCGATCGGAGTGAAACATGGGAACCTAAATCAAACAATAGAACATGATGAACGTTGCAACTTGCTACCCTCGCCAAGCCTTCCCACGTGAGCATCACGATGCGTTGCACCCCTCCAGATTGTCGTCGTCGTTGACTCATGGACCGTCGTGAAGGTTTGAACAGCCCCTGCCCGTTCGTGTGGCTCATCAATATGGGTTGAACGAATATATGCACGTACATGGTTATGCTCTGGCGTACAAGATGGTGCTGACTATAGGTTAAACATTAATCCATGTAAGCAGGGTATCGACACAAGGACGCTATGATGCCGCCTGACGGTGTCCTAAGACATCGCGACGAGAATGGGATCGTGCGCACCCGAATTGCATCCGACGATGCATGTTGAAACATGATAAATGTTTACCAGCCCGTGCAGCCCTTGACCGGTCCTGCCTAACTATCCGGCGTCTACCAGCGTCTACTCGAGCGCCGGAATGGTCCTTTTGCTCTGCTCTTGTAAATATCCCCGAGACTGCTCAGATGTGCTTGCTGGTCTAACAAACAGCCACTTGAACTGCGGATAGGTTACCAGCTAACATAGCACCGATAGCCGACAAGTGGCAAGTAAATACTGAAAATCAGGGCCTGTGGGATGCCGGACAAATTGGAGGATGTGAAGCATGGTGGTGTCGATTGCTCACATGGAAAAGGCAAGCAACGTTCGTCGAAGACTCGACGGTCCCTAGTGCCCGAACAGCGAACAGACGAGTCACTGCCGATCCCCGCATTCCAACCAGGAACAGGTCAGCCTTGCGGTAAGGAGGGGGCCCTAATAAAGTTTGATAAAGTTTGAAGCCCGGCAACGTATAAAAGCAACGCGCCAATGGCGATTTTTCCCCAGCTGGTCTCAAATCATTCCCACTATTAACATGCACATCAAACTTCTCATATCCCTTTTCGCCCTCTCTTCCGTACCTGTCTACGCTCAACCATTTTCTGACCCGGGGCACAGAATTATGAAGCGAGGAGTGAAACAAGAAGTGAAACAAGAAAGGTTCGTACCCTTTCAAAGACACACGATCCCTCACCAACCTCTTCTGGTTGGTAGCCCTCCTCCTAATCTTCAAGCGGTTCCAATGTATCAGCAGGAACCTCAGAGGTTGAAGTGCGTTACCCTTCACCCCCTACCGGTAGTGCCTGACCTCTCTTCCAGGCTCGGGATGAAAACAACAGTGCTAGCATCGTAATACCCCCCCTCACCACCCCTGAACTGTTCTAATCTCTCTCTTTCTCTCTCTCTAGGTCTTGTACCGGTGATCGCCACTACTTCGCGAGCTATGCATGGTGTGCTGGGAATACGAATCCAGTAGGGAAAGCCTGGCTGACGCCACAGCGGGGGCCAAGGGGGGGGCATTGCTTGCTAATTACACATGGGCAGCGAAGGATCCCTAGGGCCTACATTGAGTTCGCGAATGACATGTCAAATTGCTATTACTAGATAACGTGAACGATCAGTTTATGAGATCATAATGAGTCTGTAAGATATCTACCAGTGTGAGTGGCACAATAACTCGAGTAAGGCCGCATTCTTGGCTGGTGGGTAGATTTTCTTTGACGCGCCTACGTTTCGATGTAATTCGCTGGCGGCAATTTGGTTTTGTTTTATCATGAATGTTGGGATCTAATCGAAGTTGTTTTGTGCTTGTCAATGTGACAATCTTGAGTCGTATACAACAACAACATGGGACGGGGGCTTACTGTCGCAGCGGATGTTCAATATTCAACCCCAAAGCTTATCCACTCCTTCAACGTTCACATGTTCAGCGACATTAAAAAAAACGGAGATTTGGAACATAAACGTTCTAAAATAACATGTAGAGAAGGAAAAAAAGAAAAACCACGCGCACGGCCCGCCAAAAGTGAATCCCTCACCGCCTCCAGATAGCTGCCAGGAACAAGTACATGCCTCCCTTCATCCAGCACAACCGCCCACCCAACCAACGCCTCCCCCTCTCCGATCACCTTCACAACCTGATACTCAACCAAACCCATCTCTGCCCTCTGGCTCAAACACATATAAAGCCTTGTACAAACCGGGGTAAAGCGGTTCTTCATCTTCGTCCTCGTCCTCTTCCTCGTCCTCGTCTTCTCTCCAACTTCCCTTGACCCACGACCCCTCCTCCCCACCCACCCGCGCAGCCGACACCGACACCGACATCAAAAACCGGCCAACGCCAGCCCGGAGCTGGTCCCACACGCGTCTTCCTCTTCTTCACCCCATCGCCATCCATATCCATATCCCCACCTCCACCTCCATCTTCTTCACCTTCATAAGCATCCCTGCGCAGCCGCCGGTTAAACACATCCACATACGGCACATCCGCCCCGAAGCCGTTATGCCGCTCACCCGTGGGCGCGTACGCAAAGTCGCGAATACGGATCAACACTTACGGGGTCGGCGGAGCGGGAGAGACAGCGGGTATCGTGGAGTTGGGTGAGCTAACTCTTGTCCTCCTGTCCTCCGCCATCGCCAGAGAGGTTTCTGTGATCGATCGAATCAATCCGACAAATGCGTTATCTTTATCTTTTTACACCGCCACGTTGCAAGTCTTGGATTGGTTGGTTTTCTGGAGGACAGCTGAGAGCTACTGATAGCCTTATCAAAGCTTATCAACTGGGGTGGAGATCGGGTATTGGACGAACGGGGCAAGGTCCTAAAACGAACGCTGCTGCCCTCGCCAAGAGTCGCACCCTCCAGATTGTCGTCGGAGATCGTCGTCATGGTCCGTCGCGAAGGAGCGAGCCTGGTGATCAATCCCACTAGGAAGTGAAGGATTTATCTTCAATTGTAGACGGTTATGGTCGATTTATGTCGAGTATTGTACTCCATCGACCAACTCTTCGGTCACCCGTCACTAAGGGTGATGAAGAGAAGAGATCTTTTGAAATGTCACGGTCACAAAGTTTTGCGAAGACCTTTTCAAATGATTTTTTTTGAGGCGCACACAGCTTCACAGCAGTGTCATTTCAAGCGCCGACGGAAACGCCTTCCATCTCGGCA
>Ga0307516_10000356_pt1 | contig 59331 bp, 52 predicted proteins | sample 19_EM_MG_FD_203310 | JGI IMG/M metagenome (GOLD analysis project Ga0307516, IMG submission 203310) | Populus trichocarpa ectomycorrhiza microbial communities from riparian zone in the Pacific Northwest, United States - 19_EM | ecosystem: Host-associated > Plants > Roots > Unclassified | place...
TTCTATTGGATGATAAGCCTGGACTAGTATAGTATATATAGAGTAGCACAAAGCCTGTAACTCTAGTCTTATTCTCTTAGGATTCCCACTTTACTGTGGTGATATCTATAGTCAATATGAACTGACATATTCCTCCATCCTCCTCCTTCTCTCTAAGCTTATCTCTTTGTGTGAGCCCACAATGACTTGATGCTCTGCCATTATCTTTGGATGTGGCTGGAGTATACAGTTTAGTGGTTGCCCTAACAAGATGGTGGTAATAACAAAGCCAACAAAAAAGAAGAAATGCATCACAGATCTTGAGGACAAGGATAAAGTGGTCACAGAACCCAATGTCGAGGATGAGGAGAGTGAGCAGATGGATGACGGTGAGCCAGATGGTGAAGAAGAAGAGACTAACATGGAGGTAAGTCCCTTATATTAAATCATCAGGCATGGTCTTACTTTACTGTCTTAGTTGGATTCCAAGCTCCCAGCATTGGTGGTGAGGAAGCACGAGCTCACACGTAACCTATTGACGATTTTCATGGACAAGGTATGGGTACGTTTCAAGTGGGGTGAGCAGTTCGAGTGAGTCTATGATCAGTGGTGCTTGGTGTGCAAGTGAGTAAGGAATTCCGAGCCATTACTCATAATACTTACCTGGGGGGACCACTCTGCAGAGATGATAAAGTGTTCACTGACTCAAAGGGCTTGCATTGTGCATTCTTTACTGGGTCCAACACGAGCTGTCGAATGCATATTTGTTATCATTATAATGTCTACAAGATCAAGTGTGAAGCTGACAACTTACCAATGAACGACCGGTGCATTCCCCAAGACCTCTGGAAGAAGATGCAGACCAAGTCAGGGAGATTGTCGACTCAGACCACTCTGGACAGTGTCATTCAAGTGTCAAAAGGATCAAAAGAGTTCTCAAGAGATGCCCTGTTACATGCCTTGGCACAGCTTGTTGCATGTGATTGTTATGGAACAGCTATTTAACAACTATTTTTCATTTTGTCCTTGTTTGTTATTGTTTGGCTTTGTGGACAATATTATAAAAGGTCAACAACATGAATCTGACTTCATTTCATTTTATCTTTGTTTGTCCTTGTTTGGCTATCTCTTATCTTCTATCTCTTATCTCTTATCTCTTATCTCCTTATCTCTGGCTCATATCCTATTGGTTGATAAGTCTTGGTTAGTATAGTATATATAGAGTAGCCCAAAACCTGTAACTCTAGTTGTGTTCTCTTAAGAACTCCACTATAACCTAGTGTGAGGACTTCTGGTCAATATAAACATCCCCTTCACATTTCTGTTGTTCGACTCTTATAAGCCTGTGAAAGCCTAGTGATAGGTTTAATGTGTCTTAACAGTGATGACCAGGTGAGTGAGCGAGGTGGGGGATCAGAGTCAACAGAAAATTACTCACATTCACCACAGGCATTTGCATTAGTAAGCAAGGCTGTGTTTCAGAACTGTTTAACAGTCATGCATCCCAAAATGAAAACAAAGGAGCTGCCGAGTTGCCACGATGTCACGGCCTACCTTCACAATGCCTTTATCAAATTTATCACTGAAATGAGGCAAGCGATTGAAGTGAGTCCTTGATTTGATCGGAGAAACCATGCACTCACCCTTACTATCAGGATGCCCCTGGTCAGGTCTCAATCACAGCCGATACATGGACCACTGACACAACAAAGACTGGTCACTTTGGCATGACCGGCCACTGGATCGAGGTCAAGGATGGTAAGTGGACACTTAGGTCATCAGTTATCAGCTTCAAGACAATCTCTGGTGACCACTCCGGCAACAACCTTGGGCATTACTTTGTGTCAATCTGCAAGCATGTGGGCATTATTATGGACAACCGATCAAAGGTACGTACAACCCTGACCGTCGGAAGTGCACAATAACGTTCTGATGGTGATTAGCTGGGACGCACAATGCTCAACAATGCATCTAACAACACAACAATGTGCAAAAAGATTGAAGACATCCACCAGAAAGTTGGCCTGCTTTGGAATCCCAAGAAAAACCAGCTCCCGTGAGTCAGACATCTTGCAGAACAATAGCCACTCACATGCACTACAGATGCCTTGAGCATGTGAACAATATAACCATTGTTGCTGGCATGGGTGGCATCATAAATATCGCTGCAATTGAGACTACCCAGGCTATATGGGAATATGATCCTACCCTGCCCGATAATTGTGTGCTCGGAGGCTCTCTGGATGCCATCGCAGCTATATGGACATTGGCTGTGAAGGTGTGTATCATTATGATTTGTATATTATCAGTACTCATTCATGTTTCTAATCCACAGATTTAAGCTTCAGGGCAATGTGTTGAGTACTTTGAACAACTCCAGGCTAACAGCAAGATCTTGACCCCCCTAAAACTTAAGGTTCACAGCAATACATGATGGGGTTCTGCTTATAACATGGCAGACCGTGCCCTCCAGCTCCATCAGGTGAGAATTCTATCATCCAATTACTGAACAACGAAATAACAGTTTGCAGCCCATCAATCTGTTCATCTCAGCTGCCGATGAGCTTTTTGGCCCTATTACTGTCACTCAGACAAATGGAAAGGTCATCAAGAAGATTCCATAGTCCACCTTCTGTCTCTCTGACAACGATTGGGCATGTGTCGAAGATGTCCATCTCATCTTAAAGGTATGTCATGGCTTTCTCATCTCTACAAAACTATAAGTTGCATTACTAGGATACTCGCGATCTCCAGCACAAATTTGCTTCCGAGAATGCTCCAAGACTCTACAATGTGTTCCCAGCAATTGAAAAACTTCTGACAGCCTGGGAAGCCAAGATAGCTGATCCTCATTACACAATCTTTGCCTCTGTGTTACAGGCAGGGATTGACAAGCTCCTGAAGTATTATAACAGGTTTGATATGAAGCCCTGCATCCTCATGAATCTAGGTGAGTCCTCATCACTTGTTTTTCGTTCATTCTCTTATCAAATTACACAGCGCTCCACCCTTACTTCAAACTCAATTGGATCGAACTCAACTGGGGTGGTGCCAAAGAACAGGCACATGAGCACGCTAATAGCAATCTGAATGCCAGGAACTGGCAAGACAAAGCGAGGAAAGTCCTTGAAGGTCTGGTACATACCTAATTCACATCACTGACATGACTTTTATCTGATCAATGTCTAGATGGGGCAGTACTGGAATATATGCACATCTGTCACCACAGCAGCTTCCTTGAGCACCAGCCCTCCTTCACCGAATGGTGGACGGCTCATTCAAGACTTCCACCGACATCACGAATGCCTCACCCAGCAAGATCAACCTCATGAGGTTGAGGACTGGCAGTCAGAACTCCGCCATTACCTCAAGGTTATTGCAAAGGATGTATTGCCAGAGACTGATGTTATTGAGTGGTGGCAGGTGCATCATTTATTTATCCCTTCTATCTTATGTTCACACATCTTAGATTTATGCTGAGGAGTACCCTACCCTCGCTTGCATCACCCTCGATTACCTTCCTTCTCAGCCCTCCTCAGTTCCCTGCGAACACTTATTTTTAGCTAGCAAACAGACTGCTGTCGACCGTCGCACGTGCCTCAATAACCAGAAGTTCAAACAGCTCCAGGTGCTCAAGTTTGCATGGCGTGCCGACATTCCCGATCTCGCAGCATCGAACAAGCAAGCCGATGACATCATCAACCTCTCATCATACAAGATTCTCTATTATCAAGATGTTGCCAAATCAAACCTCAACAATGAGCTGGAAGATGACTAAGTTTTCCTGACTGGAGACTTGGAATTAGATAATTGAACTGCTTTTTTGTATTCTTGCCTCTCATTCATGACATACTATCTTGTTGCCCGATACCTGTCCATGTCGTGTGCTCGTTAACCTTAGTTCATTGTACCTCATCATACCATCATTTGGCCCCTACCCTTTATTAGTATTCTGCTGTAATTTCTGCTGCAGTTTGATTAATGTAACAGTGAACTCTTTGTGGGCATGTTTGTCTAACCCTAACCCCTATCGGCACTTAAACACTGACCACCACCATGTCTAACTCTCAGTGACCTTTCGTTCGACTCTCTTCATCTCACTCCTCTTCTCTCCCTTTATCGGATTCTCTCTGATCTCCCTTGGTCATCCCAATCCCACCGTCCTCAGGTTCCTATGCTACCCCATGGACTGATGGACTGCCATATCACCACCTCATGATCTGCTTCATTTGACTCTTCTTGCCTCACACCTCAGCTCTTCCTTTCACAATTTCTCCTTTATCCCCCCTGCTCGCCCTGATCCTGCTGTCCTCAAGTTTCTTATGATACACCACGGACTGCCACATTACCAAGTTGCGGTCCCATCATTTGACTCTTCTTGTCTCATCCTCAGCTCTTCCTTTCTCAATCTCTCTCTGATCCCTCCCACTCCTGCTCACCCCAATCCCTCCATCCTCAAGCTCTTATAATACCCCATGGCCTGCCATGTCACCATGTCACATTTGGCGCTACCCACTGACCTCAAGCCTTTTGTGCTGACAACACCCCGATGGCTGATGGCAGTACCACATATGCCCCCTGGTAAGTACCTTCCTCCCACACCCTCAATATTTCCATTGCTAATAATTTGCCCACAGCCACCGCCATCAATTTTCTACTTGTTATAGTTTCTTTGGCTCTCTGCACCCACACTTCTGCCCTCCACGTCTATGTATGACACCCAATGACAGTGGCACAACATACTATGCTCCCAGTAAGCACCCCGTTCTCCCATCTTCACTATTTCTGATTTTTGATCAAATAGCCACTACCGTCCCATTTTCTATGCCCACTGTGACACTCACTACCCCCTTCCATCTGATGATACCTATGCCGCTCGTAAGTACTAGGACCATTGCGCAGTCCCCGTTCAACCCCCACTGATGTGCCCAATATTAGAGCAACACCAAAACCAGCAAGCTCAATAGCACACTCAACAGTGACCAGAGCACTAGCATTGTGGGCTCACATATAGAATCAAACAATAAAGGAGTGGAATGAGATAGTATTGACATTAGAGTCACACACTGGTTAGGTGGGGATTCCAAGAGAATACAACTAGAGTTACAGGTTTTGTGCTACTCTATATATACTATACTAGCCAAGACTTATCAACCAATAGGATATGAGCCAGAGATAAGAAGATAAGGAGATAAGAGATAAGAGATAAGAGATAGCCAAATAAGGACAAATAAAGACAAAATGAAATGAAGTCAGATTTATGTTGTTGACCTTTTATAATATTGTCCACAAAGCCAAACAATAACAAACAAGGACAAATTGAAAAATAGTTGTTAAATAGCTGTTCCATAACAGTTATCCCCTCTTCAGGTTTGTGTTACTCCCTCTTTAGGTTCTGATTATATAAGAAGCTAGTGCCATTCCATAACACCCAACACCCAGATCCATGCCCCTTACTGCTCTTCCAGCTGCCTTGTACTTCACCTGTGCTCCTATTGTCCACTGTCTAGCGCTTCCCTACTCCCAGTTACATATCCAAGTTCCCCCCTATGTACTTGTGGAACATTTTGCTGCTCCAATTAGTCTGTATGTAATGGTTTATATGTCCAAGACTGACGAGGTCGACCCCTTCGAGTTGATGGTCGGTCCCAACTATGACCAGTCAGAGTTGGTTGCTCACCCCAACTCTGACCTCATGACCAGTCATTGGCAGTTTCGGTCAGGTTCCCTCAATCATGAGGGAACCTGTGACCGACTCCTGTTCAACTTACCTGAAATGGGGTAAAAAGTCGAACTGAGTCGAACCTTCAAACACTAGGAGTTGGTGACCGAGAGGGATGTAAAGAGATAGTCGCAAAAGAGATGCTCGAGGAGCTCAAGGCTAACACGACTGCGAAGGGTCGTGAGCAAGGACAGAGATCCAAGGATGAAAAGATCCTCTTACCTATGGAGGGTTGTGAGCAAGACAGAGATCCCGGGAGTCATCTGTCTCATCCCTGCCATAGGTAAGAGGAGGTTTAGCAATCATGTGTTTGGCAGGTGATAGCGGAACCTCGCGTGCGTGTTGGCCATGCCAATTGGACTCGAGTAAACAAATGTTTAATCCCATTTAACAAAGGTTTTGATCCGAGGTCAACACGTTCCGGTCCTGACCTATTTTTACTGCTCCATCCATCCATCACGCTAGCCACTTTTTAACAGTGTCCAATCGAACTGTAGCTCTACCCGCTCCCACCATGCCACTGGGGTCCCGTGTTCTCCCTCATTGCCGCCGGAACCTGTTGCGCGGAAGAAATTCTGTCCTGGCTAGTGTCGGACATGGAGTAGCACCACGTGATCACTTAGGGTTACAACCCACGGCGCATCCCGGTGTTACCATGGTTACCCGACCACCGCGCGAACGACCATCTATTACATAAGTTAGTATTACCCAGCCCCATCTCGCCCTCTGGCCCCCACCCACGCAGAATGTCGTGCTATCCATAGCCCCCCGCACCATCCCATCGACATTCATCCAATCTATCATGTAGTTTTGTACTGCAAATAAAATCCCCCTCGCGACCGTGACACATGTGGAATATTTCTCCGACCTTCCTGTTCCCCGTTCACCGACGAAGTCACTCACCTCGACCAGCGGGGACACACACCCGGGGACGGATGCAAGAGCATAGACACGGGGGGACCGGATGGCGGCGTCGGACATGACCCTCCAGAATGAATGTCAGGGACCGACGTGCCGGAACCACATCAGCAGAAAGGTCGACCACTTACATTGCCGGAATCTACCATGTATGGATATATTTGTGTGCAAATGTGCTGTTTTGGGGGGATATATGGTCACGTTTTGACCCATACATGGCAGAGGTCCCATAAGTACCCATAACAGGCAATGTAAGTGACCTCCCTTTTTGCTGATGCAGCGTACATGTACAGGGGCAACGTGCAAGAATGAATGCAGTCGAGATTGTGTGAAAGGACCTTGATCACAACAGTTATCACTCAATGTAGACTTTCTAACGGCTCTGCGCCTCCGCGCTTAGGAAAATCACTATTACTCCGTACCAGTAAATATCACACCATTCTCAGCTCCGGGAGTCGGCCATGCTTCAACACTAACCGACCCACAGGAACAAGCCTAGAACCGTATCTGCTGGTCGGATGATCAGTCGGTACCTAAAAGCGAAATTCGAGAAGAACCTGGCCTGTCCCATACGTCAAGAGTGACCCGTTCAACGGCGTTTCTGTGCTGGGCCGTCGGTGGATGGGTGGGCCGTCGACAGTGCTTACGGGGACTCTAGGACAGAGGGGCACTGGGGCCCTATCTATGTACTCAAACGTAATGTCTCATATAGGCTACACCTCCGTAGACAATAATCCAACACGAAAAAAAAAAGAAAAAAAAATCACACAATTCTCTTTCAATATGGCGACAATCACGCTGTCATGGGCGGAGGCACATGAAGGAGGTCGACGAACTTCTCAAGCGCCGTGTTCCCGCCAAGCCGCGCGATCTTCCCGCTCGTTTGCGATTCCAGCACACGAAGAACAGAGATCGTGTAAGCGCACGAGTTGGTTTGGTTACGCAGGTATTCAACAATGTGCATCTTCAGCGACGGGTCCGTAGGTCGTTTCTCCAAGACGTCTGTGAATACGAAAGATCAGCGACGAGATTTTACCCCGTGATGGCGAAAAGGCTGAACACACTTATGTACTTAAGATCTGCGTGTCAGATGGGGTGCCGTGGATGCCGTGGATGATGGGGAAGGAGAATTTGCCTTCGGTCAGGTCTTCAGCGTATCCTTTGTACTGTTCCCTTACGTCGCGATCGCTTCACAGCCGTGTGTTCAAGTAACTACTCCGACTCACCTCGGTGCTCTGTATATTCATGAGGTCGATTCTGATCTGGAAGAAAACACCGATGAGCTTGACAAGCGGGATATAGTTTCTGTTGTGCCATCAGCGGCGCCTGAAGCATGATAAAACCGGAAGCCCACATTGCTTGGTTGACCGTCGCGCACGCCATCATGAGCTTGATAGCGATCCGCAACAAACCACCAGTCGCTGCGACGGATAAAAGTAAGTAGGGTGACGGTATGATGTGAATGAAGACCCACTGTCGTTGACCATCGAGATGTAATCTTCCTCCGAGGGGCAGCACAGCGAGTCGCGCCATACGAGTTCAAGGCCCTGCCCTCGATGCAAAGAGAGGAGTTCATCTTACGAAGGGCATCAGCCGAGTACAACGGTGCAGTACTATCTTGGAGGACAGACATACCGATCACGACGTCGATGTCGAGTGAGCTGGAGCGCGGAGTCTGAAGAGTTCTTTGAACGCGAGGAAATAGACTTAATTAGCTGCATTGATGGTCTGGGCGTTGAACACCGTAAATCTTGTGTGCGACTGGAGATGAGAGCGTGAATCAGACTATCCCTTTGAAAAGTCGCTTCAAGAGATCTTTACCTGGTTGGCCTCTGCGTAATTGGGATTCACCCTGGATGTCGTCAATGCTGTATGGGCCTTTTTAACAAATAGCTAGTAGCCAAGTTCCGACGTACAGAAGGCTTGCGTTATGCAACATCTCGACGATTTTCGAAATGACCTCTAGTTTTTCTTGGGGTACTTTCAACCAGAGGTTGAACGCTTCCAGAAGCCTGCTACAGATCTCCTTGCCTGAATTCGAGCTGAGGTATCTGAATGGTTCCAAGATGGACTTTTGAAGAAGTCGTCAGTTTCAGTGTCCCCACCACTGGCAAGAAAACACGTGCCGTTTCATGTTCTCCGACGCGTCGAGCTTCGTTCGTGAGGTACTGAAGTATTTCGTCGTATCGGAATGTCATTTTGGAGGTTGTAAAGTTCGATTGATGACGTGGGGGTGACAACTGCCCATGGACACCATTGCACCTAGAAGAATTCCTGGAATTCTTCGGAAGAAGTAGATCAGATGGACTGACAACGATGTTGCCTCTTCTTCTGATCACCTACAGCTGTACCGTGTTTGATCAGACCGAATGGGATTGAAACGTTGATGATTTGCAATCGTGGATCTCCAGTGAAAAGTCAGGCATAATGAAATTCAAACACCGCAAGTCACGTTGTTTAACAAGTCGATATGGGAATTTGAGTCGGACTTCTCATTTTTACACTTGTCGAACTTACTACCTCTCAATTTCCAACACTGTAGTCGGGCGGATTCCTACACTATACCAAGGGCGAATGCGCCACGCCCTCAGTGGCACCCCAGCTGTCTCTGAAATATCATCCCTTAAGGTGTTCATGGACACGCAAGCAAGCTCCGAAGAACAGCGTGAACGGCAGAAGATGCCCTCCCGAGTCCCCAACACGATGTCTACCTGGCCATGGGGACGAGCTTAATCCCAACTACGGAAGAGGTCAGAGCTTCGTCGAAAGCTTGGCTCTATCAACACGCCATTCCTTTGATAACACGCTGGCCGAACTTGACAAGTGCGACACTAGTGGGTACTCTTGTATTTGCGGTGACTTGAGTCTGAATGGCTTTTCAAATGATCCGTCGCATCGCCTAGCCCTTCTAGCCTCCTTGATATATCCCACCGTATCGAAAGTTTCGTCAGAAGCCGAACGAAATAGAAAGAATTGAACTCACATCACTTCCGACTATAAATTGACCAAGCTGTGCCGCCGACCGCTCGCCTCTTTCTGCCACCCCCGCTGCCACCCGCACGCATCGTGCCGCTCCCTGCCCTTCTCTTCTTTCCCGAGGGCTTTTCCGCCCCTTCTCTGCTTGCTATGTCCTTACAGGTTTCGATTTTTTCGGCGCTGGCATTCCAATGTTACTCGGACAATGCTGTTGGTCAGCCTTGCACAGCGCTTCCACATGTACATTGGTCGCCTTACACGCGGCAGCGTCTTTCGACAACACTCGCGATGATGGTCGAGCGGGGGCTGGTGAAAGCACAAAACGAAGCAAGTCGGGAACATCGCCTTAACGCAGATAACCAAGCATCCTCACGTATACATTCCATATACCCAGTGGGAATACGATTTGAATGTCAGCTGTCGATGTCACGGTCATCGGATTGCGAATGAACGGATCTGGCTTTTTTCACTTCTTATTGGACCCGAATGGCACAAAACCTTTCCCGGCCTCTGTAAGCTGGCAGTTCATTTCCATTGAGGGTCGAACCTGAGCCTAGTTTCAGACCGTCTAAACTTTAAAAGGACGTCGCTGAGAACACAGACCATCACTGCCACATTGATGAGTTTCGATCTTAAAGTCCGCCCTCTGACCCTCTCTGTGTGTCTCGCCCTCGCGTACTGCGCATTACGGACCATTAAACGTCGCATTACCCACAAACACCCACCTGGGCCCAAGGGCCTGCCTTTCCTTGGCCCATACTTCGAGCTATCGTCGACGCCTTGGAAAGAATTTGAAAGATGGAAAGAGCAATATGGTATGTTCAAGACATCGCACATTCAAAAGTTTTCTATGCCCAACTTGCACTGGCCAACAGGTCCTTTGGTGTACCTAAGTGTGGCCGGCCAAAAGATGCTTGTCCTCAACTCGCACAAGGTTGCGGCTGATCTATTAGATCGCCGGGGAACCATTTACAGTGATCGACCTAACTTTATCAGTAAGCTTTATGGTTGGAATGCCTCCAAAACTGCGTTCCTAAACTCTTTGTTCTAGTCATGAACGAGATGTTCACACGTGGATTATTGACGATGTTGGCGAGGTACGGTGATACGTGAGTACAGGTTCAAGCCCATATTCCTCGGGGGCACGACCGTAGTTAACTGAGCACAGTTGGCGAAGGATGCGTCGCGCTAGCCATGAGGCAGTTCACAAGGGGCATATCACCGAATACTGTCCTCTCCAAACGAAAGAGGCTGTCCTCCTTATCGACGGCATCCTCCGAAACCCCGCTGAGTGGAAAGTTGAACTACGTCGGTGAGTGGATCTGATATTGAAAGATATACAGGTTTTCTAAATGTCCGTCCTCTATGGAGAGCGAGCGCATCGACGGTGTTAACCATCGTGTATGATACCCCCTCGATCACCTCCACGGATGATCCGGCGTTGGCAAAGGTAAACGGATTTGTGGACAAGGGCAACCAGTACCTCGTTCCGGGAAAGTACCTCGTGGAGTTCTTCACATGGATGAAGTACCTCCCGTCGTGGATGGCCAAGTGGAAGAGAGACGCAGAGAAAGGGTACCAGGACAATTGTGACATGTTCCTCGGCATGTTTCGTGATGTCGAAGAGAGAATCGTATTGTGGTTTATCCTCTTTGATGTGCATCCTGTCTGATGATGTGGTGTAGAAACAAGGAGACGAACGGCCGAGTTTTGTTGGGACTCTGATTCGGGAAAGGGAGCGGTTTCAACTGAGCGAGACAGAGGTCGCATGGGCCGCTGCGTCGATGTGGTGTGTATCTTTATCCTCCAAGTGATGCTTGTACTCACGCACATAATGCAGTGCTGCAGGGACTAACACGGTGCGTGACGATATTCTCGAATTCACCTTTTCTTTACTGATGGACTGCAGACTGCCACGACCCTTACCTGGTTAGTGCTGGCCATGATCACTTTTCCCGACAAACAAAGAAAGTGCCAGGAAGAGCTGGACGCCGTCGTCGGCCGATCGCGCATGCCCACATTTGCGGATCGGGATAATCTTCCTTACTTGCGTGCTATGGTGCGAGAGGCACTTCGATGGAGACCGCCGGCGCCCGTTGGTGAGTTTTGAGAACCGATCCAAAATATCAGGAGTAATCCGTCGCGAGATAGGATTACATCATTGTACGACCCAAGTATTTCCGTTCTGATAGTAACACCATGTCCTGAACACTTACTGACACTTTCAGGACGACTGGTATGAAGGGTATTTCATCCCCAAAGGCACGTCGTGTCTGGCAAACATCTGGTGCGATGTCTGGTCTTCTGATATCCCTACGAAACTGAAACTCGTTTCAGGTCTATGAATCGTGATCGCACCGTATATGTGGGTGGCGTGTCTTTTCGTTTGGTGTGTTTTGCAGTCATTGAGTTGTCATCCAGGGGGGAGACGCGGATGATTTCAATCCTGACCGTTTCCTTGGAGAGCTTCCTGCAGAGCTGGGGGACTCTAAGGATGGTGCGTCATTTCCAATGACCAAAACCAAAGTACTCAGATGAAATTCAGAAGGTGCATCAGTTCTCTTCCCATGATCCAAATGATTCAATACTTAAGGAGTGGATCGTTACATGCGCCGCAGGGCATGTAACATATGTAAGTTCATTGGCAACAGTCCCTCGACATCTCTCTTCTGACATGCTTTGCCCACTGTCAGGGTTTCGGACCGAGGTGAGATCAATGATCCCTTCCAAGGTGAACGATACCCGACATTCTACAAACCTTCAGGATCTGCGTTGGACGCCACATGGCGAATAATGAGCTCTTCATCGATATAGCAACGCTTCTCTGGGCGGTGAACATCGCTGCTGCGAAGGACAAAACGGGGAACCCGATCGTTCCTGATACGCTCGAAGCTGTCAGTGGGACATTAGCCATGTAAGCATTCGTCTTGATCCACATTCTGATATTTGTTTCACGTTATTCTCTAGGCAGCCTTTGCCATTCGAATGTGTGATCACGCCGCGGTTCCCCGAAGCGACAGCTATCGTTGAGGAGACGAGGGAGTTGTTCCGGTAAACGGAGAGAATCCGAGAGTCGGCGGATGTGCGCGGGATAAGAAGATGATGATGGTGGTGGTGATGATGTGTGGGTGTGGACAGTACCTTCGGTTTTGAATCGGTAGATGGTCGTATGCGTGTTATGGTTCCTTGGAATTAAACCGGACGAGCAGGATCTATTCCACCCCATTTATCACTATTTGAACTCTTGATGCGAATTAAAAGACAGGAAACGACAGATAGCGTCGCGTACGGAGTATTGTTGTGCGAGTTCTGGCCCCACGAGCCCAAGAACAAACCCCTTGACTGCCTTGACAGCCCTTCAAAACGCTCTCGTCTTGAGATCAAGCCATGAAAGAGATTGTCGATTACCTACTAGGGCCCTGTACGGGAACTCCAGGATCAAACCTGTTGGCAGCCAAATTCAAGCTGATCGGGATTGAAACCGCTGGTGTTGGGCGAATTTTGGCAGCCAACGGGATGGCAACGGGATTGATCCCGGAGATCCCGTACAGGCCCGAACATTCATAAATCTCTTCTCCCAGTTTTCCATCATTTCACTTTGTACCAATTTCTGTTAGCGATAGGACTCAGTGCGTAGAATCCTTAGCGACATAACCTAGAAGTGTTGGCAGGCCACATACTTACCCTTCCGAGCAGGGGCTAAAAATAGTAGCAGAAATCAGCTGCTGATTGGACCAGTTGCTGTGCCTCTCTCCTTCCTCCCACCACCGACCCAATGACCACGAATTTCTCCTGGTCAGACAAATTCCATATTGCAGTCTCCTCCTGTTTCCCCTGCTTCTCCCCAATTTCATCGCCGTCCACCGATTCCCTCCTTGCCAACAACAACACCACCGACCCTGCAGCACACGTGTACCGCATCCCTCGTGCACGCCCAGATGAGCTCCAAGGGCTGCTCGTAGACCCAGACAGCACAGACAACGATGCAGAGCGCATGTCGATGCACTCCAACCCCAGTGAGAGGAGGAGGAGGACAAAGAAGAAGCACAAGAAGAACATACAGAGGAGCACAAAGCGGGTTGTACTGTTCGGGTACGACCTCTTTGGCCGCCCTCGACCACCACCTATCCACCTCCCTGATTCCGACGACGAAAACCAAACCCTCCACGCCCCAAGACTGTCAAACCGCTCTTCCTCCACGATCACTTTCGACTCTGACGCAGCGCCTCTCGATTCGTCCATCATCGATAGCATCTCCGCATCCACGTTCGCTATTGTCTTGCGCGAGAGGGAGGAAGAGGAACGGAGACTCAAGGCCGAAAGGCGTGCACGACGGCGGGAAAGGAAGGAAACGCGGCGGATGGCGAGGATGCTTGAAGAGTCGTTTGCAAGGGGAGCCATTGGGGAGGGGTTTGAAGGGTTCCAAGGAAGCGGAGACGGTGTGCCGGCATCGGATGTGGGAGCGGGAGCGGAGTATGGACCGTTCGTCCAGGCTCCTCCCAGTGCCTCGACGGCAACGACCACCCGGGACGGCAGCGTCAACCCCGACAGCCTCGGGGACGACGCGGATCTGGACGGGGAAGCGTACGCGCGGACGGGGCGGGACCACGGAACCTCGGCTGGATCCAGATCCAGATCGGATTCGAAGAGCAGGACGTCCACGTCCCAGTCGTCTCATACTTTACCTCAGGCGGCATACGTTGCACGTCGGACAGAAACAACCCCTCGGGTCAAGTCCAAGTCCGCGTCCTCCTCGGCTCTGAGACTGAATCCCAACCCCAACCCATCATCGTCCCGCTCCAACACTTCCCAATCATCCTCCCTCCCCTCTCCCGCAGCCAACTCCACGTCCTTCCCGGCCGTGGTCCTAAGCATCAACTCCGACACAGATGCAGACACGAAGTTCGACGGGAGTCAGGGGCTTACATTTGACGATCTCCCGTCTCCTGGAGAGGGGGACGGAGGCGGAACTTTCGACAAGCTGCGCGGAACTTTTCCTTCAGCTGGTATTGGACGTGAGGTAGGACAAGGAGGAGGATCGTGGTTTGGGACAGGGAGGCAACCGATGTTGGCGACGAGGGGTGCCGCGATTTTGGCAAGGAGGGGAGATGATTAACGTGGTATCAAGTGGCGGCGTACATACTCCCCGGTAATCACTGAGATATAAGTAGGTGAGCAGCGCGACGTGAAATCACTGTTTCTGGGGTCGTGTTGGATATCTAGATGTGATTTGACGTGTCATCTCATAATGTAGAAGGTGACAAGCTCGCCGTGCTGTCAACACCATTTGATATACATATATATCTGTCAGCGAGGCCAATACCAGTCGACTCCCTACTGTATTGGTTGTAGTACGACGGGGCTCGGCTACGATCTAACAAGGACATTCCCCGACCTCTAGGGAGCCCGAAGCAATGATTTTATTTGCTACGATTCAGAAAGTTCGATGAGAGTATATGAGAGCTACATCCACCTCTGAAGGCTGTTCTAACATTCAACTGATACCCCACATTTGTTCTACGCCACCATTCTCTGGTCTCAGTTTGATCTGAAAAGCGGTTTGAATCAGGCAAAGGATGCTTTGAACTGCTACAGCCTGGACGTACCACGTAGGGATTGTACTTATCAAACGTCAGGTACTTGTTCTCCTCGTGAAAATTAATGCTAGAACTAAAAATTAATAACAGAAACACCAAAATGGCCGGAGTATGGAGTCTCACGTATAACCATACACGGGGTTACCCTCGTCATCTTTGCCGCAAGCGAGTTTGACATCCCAGGGAATGATTTCCGGTCCCAACTCGAGTTCATCAACACCAGGCTAATTCGAAGAGGGTAAGAGATTAGAACAAGCGCCACATTAACGTTCACCGGATGCTCTTACCCAGAAACCCAACGGAGATCATCCGTTGCTGACGAAATTTTTAATCCGGTATACCCCGGGATATGTCACACCCCACCACTCGAAGATCCACTGCGATGAACACAAACGATGCAAAGGAAAATCGGTGGCAAGACAGACTTCATACCTGTTGGTGCCGAAAGCCATGCCACTGCGCAATGACGGGGGTTAATCCTTCAGAAGCCCTTCCGTACCAGTACCCAACTTCCAACACACGGACGGTGTCAGCAGGTCCCCAAGGCGAAGCTATCACTTTTGGTTTGGTGTCGAGGTCGGTAGCAATAGTTGTGTTGACGGCTAGGTGGCCAATCGCCAGTGCGAGGGGGGTGAACTGTTCTGTCATAGTGATGAGCGGCGGCCTATTCCGGATCCCAGAAATATATGAAATGGACTCGAGGTCATTTGGAGCTCCTTTCCAAAAATTTTGAGTTTTTGTTCGGGGTCGGGTGGGGCGGTGGAGCGGTCGACCCTTTTGCACCACTCAGAGTGGATTATTGACACCACACAGTGACGCGCTACACAACACCAACAAATTTACAACTCGGCCAAGTCCTCAAAACAAATTCCTCGTTGAATTTCCATGTTCCGAGAAAGCCTGGCTCAAAATTCAAAGATGCCGTGGCAGTTGATGGCAGACTGGCACGTGATTTTTCAATCCCCCCCTCAATTTTCGCGAATATCCACGGGCGGCAATGGAGGCGACAGATCTCACACCGTGGACGGGATTTACGGCCAAGTATGGGACCAGAAAATCCACTACGGTCGTCGGCTGTGCCGCAGAAAATACAGAGTTTCTGATGTTCATCAACGTGCGTCTTTGGTTGGTTTATCTGTTCTTAATGCTCACGTTTGCATTGGGGGGACCGACGACGTGTATTTTGGTGCTACTTTGATGGGACTAACTGAAGAAACCTATGAGGGCGAAGTTCTTTTCGGTGACGGCTCCAGCGCGACTCTTCTGTCCCATCCTTCATGCTGCTTCAGCTGTCTTGGCGGCAATAAGGCCTCGTCACCGCCTTCGACCGAAATGCGATGTGCTATTCTCCGTCAACGACGCTGGATGTGATCGGCAGGAATATGCAGCGTCTCAGAACTGGGGCACCGGGGCACAAGTCGCGACTTCTTCGCACGCGAAGCCTCTCATTTCACCACCTTCAAACCCTACGAATCCTCTGCCCCTCTTTTCCGGACCTCCATCGTCTGACCCAGCGTAATCACCACAACACTCTGGAGGAAGGAGATGGGAGTTTCCAGAGCGCACCGCCCGCCTCTTGTTTCGTTTTCGCTACATAAACCATTTCACCCTACCTCTCCGCCATCCTTGCCCAATTCCACGACGGAAAAAAACTCCCCCTTGGTTTCTCGACGCGTTTCTGTCGATCGGCATATACCCGGCTTAGCCCTGAGGTAGAAGATCCTGTCCCTACCGCTTGGAGGTTGGTAATGGCCTCTGGTTGCTACTAAGTCTTGCGGATAACGAGTCGAATGACCAGTGGTCAGACGAAGATGGGAGCGAGCTTCAGTTAGCCAAGGGAGCCGGTGAAGTCTAGGTGTGGCCAAGAAGACGAGAAGGAAGGCCGTGGTTGGATGGTTTAAACTCGGACGGTTCCGTACACCATCCGAGCATAGGCACTGAAAGGTTCTGTCCCCCTCCTTGTTCCAATCCCACATCGCCTACCGTCGGTCTGGTTCCCGGGTCACCAGTTCACCACTGCCAATGCTACCTTGGGAGGGACAGACGACGCCAGCAACCCAGGAAACCCGGGTCATGCCCTTTGACCTCAGAGAAACTTCCACTCGACTCTTGACGAGCAATGTCCGATCTCCTTTTGAATATAACCCATGGTCGCCATATCCTTCGTCTGTGATTATAGCGAGCAGGACGTTGTCGATCCCTAAAATCCTCGCCTTGAAAGGCAGTTCAAAACCTCTTTCCTAGTATATCGGTTAGCACACGCGCTTGTCATATTGCCAGTCCTCTTCGGCAGGTGCGATAGCTGGGTTCGACCCCTAGGGAAAGAGATCACCATCCGAGCACATAATTCTTTTTGGATCCGCACTTCATGATTTACCGCCGTACATTTATCTAGTTTTATTTCAGGACATTGTGATCCTGGACAGTTCTCATATGCTAGCGGAAAGGATAATGCATCTTCGGCAGCGGGGAAGTATCAGTTTTCTTAAGTTCAGACGCTGTGTGAAGGCTCATTTAATGATTCCCTCGACTGAGCCCCCCAAGTCATTAATCTATCTCAATCACCTCCCTCGGCACATCCCGTCCCACCGCGCCTCGACTCCGGCGAATATGTTCAATTTCCTTCCGAACATTCGCGCGACGAGCAGCCTCTGAACCGTACTTGACGGCGAGTTTCAACATGCTACGAACAGGCCAGCAATCGTCGTAGTCTTTCAGCATAGACCAACCGCCTTCCGCCATCATCTGAATAGGAGATGCGAGTCAGTATGCATCTCAAATTCAAGTTGAATACCACTCACAGTCTCACATATCCTCTGGACGGCATCTTTGTTTTGACGGCGATAGCTGACTGTCATATCAAGGTGTCTTCGTGCTTCAGAACGGACGGCTTTCTGTTCCGGAACAAGGGTTAGCGTGCTACGGCCAATCGGGGACCATCGTACCTGAAGTCTGTCGAGAGAATGCAAAGACCAACCATGCCTCTGCGTAAGCACTTTCTGAATGCAATATCCACCCGACCCTGGTCTTCCAGGCTCCCCGGGAGGCTTGGGAATCCCGTTCGTCGACCACTCCGGACCTGGTTCAACAGGCCGCGACTGGAGTCTGAACCTGGTATGTATACAGTTTGACAACCGATCGTCGTCGTCTTGGGTACTACCGATGATGAAGATTAGATCCGAAGCTAAAGATAAGATGTGATATAGGAAACGTACGTATACGACAGTAGAAGATGCTCGACCTCAGCTCGCTCCTCCTGATCACTTCCACTTTCTTCCCTTTCATACACGACTCGACGCCCGGAATCGTAGCCGGATCGCAAGGCAATGCGTGGGTCAGAGTACTTTAGCCGGAAGAGGGAGAATTCCACGCGGGGTGTGATGAGGGGGAGAGATCGTTGGATATGGTTGTTGGATGCCATAGAGGACATTGACATCGGGGTTCTGAAAATGAGCTTTTGGAATTTCGTGGTCTTATAATTTGCAGAAGCCCTTTCATGTTAGGGAGTATAAATAACACAAAGTCAGTGGCGTCCTATCTTATCAATTCGATACATCCGTGACTCTATCATAGATCTTCACCACTTGATCAACACAGGGGAAACGGCCCGATGTTCCACGAGAAAACATTGCGAACACATCGTAATTAATCTAATATAGTATCTCAAAGCTCAGTAAATAGTGAAGAGGGTGAGGAAATAGTGAATGGGATCTGAAAGGGATTATTATTTTCTCAAGAAATAAAATAAGATCACGATGTTTTCAAGGAACCTGCGAACATAGGGATCACATTCATTATTTCTTCATCCTTTGTCTTTCTATAACACTGGCCACTCATCTTGAGATTAGATAGAATGTATTCCATCAATGTTTTCACTATTTACAGAGCGCAATATTATATCGGATTAGAATGTGTTAACGATGTTTCTATGTGGAACATTGGTACGGTTCCCCTGTGTGAGTACTTGGCCGCCAATTGTGCATTGCTCGGTCTCAGTGCTCGTCGATAAACTATTGATATCAAGATGGTCCCCCTCCCCTTATCTCCTCCTTCGCGCATCGGTCTATTCTTCACCACTCCCCTTATCACCCCTTCGCGCATCGGTTTATTCTTCACATCCTGTACTTCTCGCTACGCGCCCGGCTAATCATCCTCCTCTCCGTCGATGAATCTAACAGCTGCAGGCACCCGGCTAAAAACGCTGGCGACAGTAGATGTGACCGAACCGATCGAAAGCGATGCTTAACCGGTTTTTACGCCGCGAATCGAGAGTAGCGAGCCCTCAGGACAGTACGAGAGAGATGCAACAAGTCAGCTGCGAGACGGCTTACTTGTACCTGCCCTGCTCATTCTTCTCGTCTGCACAACACATCAGACAGACCGGGTATCTGTCACTCCCGGTGCTTGATATCGTACCACTGCCAGAGTGCTTCGTACGTTCTCATTATCCATGAGGTCGAAACCATTATATTTCGTCTTCCATGTAATTTGATTCCCGGTTGACCTTCACCGGTCCGAGTAGAGAACACCAGAACTGGTGTCATTGAATGATAGGAATTAATATCGGATTAGCTACGATGAGTTTTATGACTATCCAAGGCTGAAATTACTCACCCACTGCGAAAGGACATCGTCCCGTCATGTTCACTATCGACCGACCGTATCCATCAAATTTCTGGCATGTTTGTCTCTGTTTGCTCCCCACTCCTTGCCTCCAGTCTATTTTAGTCTCCCATAGGCAGACTGTATACTGATGACAGTGGATCAGTTAGGTCTGTCTCGTCTGAAGCCTGACCGAAAACCAGGAAACCAATGCTCGTCGCCTAACAGACAGCAGTTTCACAGCGGTCCTGGGTAGGGAAATCCGTCGTTTAGCTATGGGCTTCCAGGCGGCTCGAGGCTCAATCGACCTGCTTCCAGGAGGTAAGTGGTGGCAACCGGAGCGCCATGGGACTCTGATCAGGATTTCAGGCTCAGCCGGCCATCAGCGCTCAGCGGGAACGAGGTCGTCCGGTCTCCACAGGTTTTCACGTCAGACCCACTCAGATTAAAACAAGTATTGACGTCCGATATGGCCACTAAGCGAGTTCCCCAGCGTGGAGAAGACCTAACGTCTACTTTGACTCGAATCATTGCAGCCATCGACGTTGTCAAGAATGCCGTACCTATTCAACTCGGACAGGGAATACTCTCTACTACGTCAGCTATCCTGCTGATCGTGAAAGTAAGTTTCACTTTGTATTTCTCTCCAGCATATGATTAAATGGAATAACACACTTTTCAGGACACGGTCAAGAACAAAGAAGACTTTTGCGACCTAATCGACCAATGCGACTGGATACGTGACCTCATCCAGAGGAGTACCTGGGGCTTTCGCGGCGGTGGAATGGGACCCGCACTTTCAGATGCCATGAAGGAATTGAGCATGTGGGTACGTTCCCAAAACTCCAGTCTTCCCCACTTCAAACATTTTTCTCGTGCTCCTGCTGTTGCTATGTATCTCGTAGTGCCATCGATCGCTTTCACTAGGAGATATCGAAAAAGAACGAGCGAAGATGGTCTAAGAGGATCTGGTCGAGTTCGGTCGATAAAGATAAAATCAAAGACTGGACGACGAACTTGGACCGCAGTTTGAAGTACTTTGCGGTGTGTATGCTCTAGCTATCGCGCTTTTCTTTCACCTGGTTAAAGAATTAATGCCAACTTCGGTTAGACATGGCGATGGCGGAAAGCCTCTACAAGGTCGAACAACAACTCTTGGATACAAAAAGAGAGTATGTAACGGCCCCATTTTCCCTGCTTGAGTTACTCATCCCAGCCTTGAAGAGTTGGGCGTCAAAGCCCTCCTCCCCCTCTTCCGCAGCCCACCTCCCTAAACCTGAGTGGTCTGGCCGTGCCGTTCCTCCGAGCACACCAACACGCCAGCGACCACTTCTACACCACCAACTCCGTGGAGTACCAAAACAACGTCACCCATCTTGGTTACAACGCCGAAGGTCACACGGGCGGCATGTTCACTTCTCAACAGCCTTCGACCGTACCGCTTTACCGCCTTTACAACCCTCACCGCATCGATCACTTCTATACCACATCTGCACCCGAGAGAGACAACGCGATCAACAACCTCTAATACAAAGATGAGGGTGTTGCGGGCTACGTATTCTCAGCCCAGGAATGTGGCACCGTGCCGCTCTATCGCTTGTACAATCACGGAGGGTCCAATCATTTCTACACGTTGTCTGCTGCTGAGAGAGACAATGCCATCCACAACATCGGCTACGTAGACGAAGGAATTGCTGCTTACATTTACGATACCTGATCGATCCTGATGCTTTTCCCGCTGTGATCACCTACTTTCTTTTTCTTATCTCATCATCATTTTTGTAGAGTTTATAGAGTTCACGAATTGACGACTCCGTTCTGGCTTCAACTCATTACAATTCACCTCCACATCTCGTCAACGCGTGTTCTTCTCCGTATCCAAGTTTGAGATGCATTTGAGGGGACGGTGTCGATTCGTGAAAAGGCTAGATAGTATCAGGGTCGTGGTCGTTGTATCGGAGCAGTGACTTTGCGTTCTTTGATGATGCGCCGACAGCTGCGTATGGAGACTATATTCTTACACGCTGCCATAGGATTGAGCGCACCAAGAGAGGACGTCACATATCATTTTACATTTTGAGAGCTGTTACATTCGAGGCTTTTACAACTTAGACAGGTATTGGTACGCAACGTTGGAGTGCTAGGGATGATAATAACATCACTCAGGCACTAGTGCCATCCTTTACTTCGAGAATGACCTCCTCCAGGGTATGTTCCTGCCCAACTTGGCGCCGCAACGTGCGCGAGCGCTGAGATTCAGCTTCGCTATCCGTCGTACTATGGACTGGCCCGACCGCGCAGGAGAGGTGTCCTATAGATGCAGGACGAGCTTCAGATGTCGCCACTGGACCCGCGGCGTTCGATGGGCTAATTTCATAAATATCCGTCATCGAACGCTGAGTTTCGACCAGGAGTATCACTACATTCGGATAGATTGCCTATAATAGTAGATGTAGATCAGATGATTACACGTCATGGTTTGCCTAACACTTACGGAAAGATAAGTATACACTGCAGTGAAGGCATATTGTTCGGGTTCAACAGCGAGGAACTCACTCAAAACCACGGACACTATCTGTCAGAACGGTGAGAAACCTGATGATGTTGTGCGTACATATCAGCAAGCACGATACAGACTGACCTGGAATGCGAGGTAACCAAGGCCTGATTCTACGAGAAGAATCAATACGGTCTGCACTGGACTCTTTGGTCGATCCAAGCCGAGAGTCTTCTTGAAGAATTCACGGCGACTCCTGCAATATACTTTCTTGATGAGCCACGGGATCCAGGGAATTCCGCCTACGGCGCGTACCACAAGTTATACGCAATCATCATTGTCGTGACGGCGTTCGTTGCCACGGAGAGCGTATTGCTTGTAGTGAGTAGGACATTCGAGTTTACTTGATCGTCGTCATTCGGGATCGATGTCCATATCAGATCGCTGACAGCCGTCCCTGGAAGTGTGATTCAGCAAAAGGGAATAGCTTCCCGGCCCAAGCCCTCCAAATGACAATGAGATCGCTGAACCATATCTTCATCGAGCATGAATAGATGTAGGATCCGACGGCGACAGCTTGATGTCACAGGAACGTTTTCTGCCCAGAATGAAAGTAAGGTCAGGTTCCGTAACGCATTTCCCATTAACTCTGGCTTCTCCGAGAATCGATATCCAGGACGAGAGCCTTTAGGATGAAGACAATGATTCAATCCGGCAAATTGAGTTCCAGTACTCAAACTAGCGAGGAGGAAATTGATGAAAGTCGCTAGCGCTGCGAACATGGCCACCATCGCGCGGTTAGAAAATCGTCTCCGCCTGTCAAGTTTCGCGGATCAGGTCTCGTTGAGAGAGATAAGGGGTGCGGCGGAGGGAGAAAACGAACATAAAGATAACGACCGATGCAGAGAAGAGTACAGCAAGCACTGCTGTTAGCGAACCTGTAGATGAGCCTCATACCGCGAGCGAGGAGGACGCACCAAAGAAGAAAACGAATATCGACAATTGTCCGATAGTTCGCAGGGAGGCCAAACCAAGATCCTGGAGGAACTCGCTTTCAAGGAATCAAGGGGCGTCATGGATGAGTCGAAAATTCGAACAAGGTGAAGCAAGGATCATGGAGCTGGTCAGTATGACTACCTCAGTCTGACTATAGAACCTTCCCGAGGTGATGACGGAACCTATTGGATGAGTAATCGATGAAGCACCAAACTTCAATGTCCATCAGTTGCACCATCAGATTTGATTCGTCAAGACTGTGGTAAAAACTGATCGCAACTCGGCTATCTATTCGATCATTCCGAAGATGACATCTTTTCGTCCGGCACACATCACGTTGGGCTCTTCGCAGCGGCCAACAGAGGGGTTCTTTGTGAGTGCCACAGACCCAAAACCGCTCGGTGAGGTGAGTCGACAATTGATGACCTTCTGTTCGCCACGCAGGAGAAGCTGAACGAGCGTCGCCTAAGCGCACGCATCATTCCCTTAACAATTTTTGAAGGATTGTGATGGGGGGAGTGAACGGAAGAGGTCCCCCAGTGAATTTCTGTCTATCCCCGTTCATTGAATCACTTTAAATATTCAGGTCGATGCACACAATCCTTTCCTCACTTCACGGTGTGACCAGTCACCGTGCCACATTTCCCCATCATTCCGTTCGCGACTCGCCTCTGCAATCCATCTATCGACGGGGGACCTTTGCAGTGACGGAATATAAATTTCATTGAAAGTGACCCGTTTCACGGCTTCACCTCGTTTGGCCCTCCACAACCCACTCCTCCAGTCTCTTCCACTCGTGCCAACCTCCACCCTCCCCTCCCTTACAATCGTGGTCAACTTGAAGTGATTCCTCGCGAAACCTACACCCCGCTATGCATGGGAAGGGATCGGATTTCCGGCGCAAGAAGATCGGGAGTCGTTTCGGATTCAAGGTGGACGTTACCAGTCCAAGAAGCGAGGACGGGTCTTCCTTGCTTCATTTCCGTGCTTCATCACAGACTTGAATCTGCTCCTTTCTCGGCTGCGTCATCTGGGAAGAAGACGAAGAAGAGGAACAGACGGACACCATCGCCGCCATACTCCGCCCAGTGTTGACTGAAGTGAGGTTTACGCTTCTGCACCCGGTACGCCTCTGTCTCTACTACTACTCTCTAGCCCTCGTTTTCCGGCATTGATGTTTCCTCCCAGCGCGAAAGAGCAACTTACACCCGCCTCCGCCCTCACCGAAGTTTACAGATGTACAAATGTATCAGCACAACAATACTTCTCCGAATACACCCGAGTTGCCACATGCACCCTGTTACACCATCGTCGGCGCCTCTACTGCACGTGTGACTGCTGAGGAGTACCGCACTTCCTGTCCCAGCTTTACCAAAGGATGTGAGGCATAAGTCGTCTGGGGTGGGTACTAGGAAGCTGGTGGAATAAGGATGCAGGTGCGGGTCATGCCGGATGCTTAAATGGAAGCGAAGGCGAACGAACGCTAAGTCAGTCAACTCCTCAGGATACCCTATATGGACGGTGTAATGTCAATTATCTCCACCTTCCGATTCAAACACCCTATACCCTACTTTAATTTTGACTGCCCGTGGGCGTAGGTGTTCCGAAACATGAGCGTGGTCTGGGCGTGATGTTGATCCGAAGTTACGCGCAATGATGCTTCCTATTACGTTGGAGATTCAAAGTGTACATATATCAGGGATCCGGAGCAATGCCCAATGTTCCTATATATGTAAAGTGTTGTTTCGTACTAGAGCCAACTCAGTACCTCTGTCGCGAGATCTGGCCACATACAAGGCGAAGACAATTCTTTTTGTGAATGGTGAACCATTCCCCGTCGTTGGGCAGCGGTCGGCGATGATTCTGCGTTTGTGCTGAAAAGCCGGTTTTATGAAACAGCAAGCTTGTCAGCACACGCGCGCTGTGTAATCCCCGTTTCATATATCAATGGGACACTCGTGGAAACAAGAAGAGAACCATGTCTGGGAACATCTTCGACCATCGTATGAACCCTTGGAGCTGCCGCAACGTGGCATGGCTAATCCACACAGCCTGACAGCCTGCAGATTGGAACAGGGTATTTTGTTTCCGATGATCGTGTCCTTGCCGGATGGTAAGAAAGAAGCTCCATCAAACCGGCGTGTCAAACGATACCTCGCGAAAGTCTCATGTGTGGGACCTACAATGTAAGGTATAAATACATGACGAACAGCTGACTAGGCAAAAACAACCGAGGCTCTCACTTCGAATACACCAAACAACTTGAAACTCCCTCCGATCCTATGGCTTTCACCACCGACTCAAACATCAGAACAGAGGAGAGCACTTCGTACTACTCTCATCACCCCGATGCTGCATGCTACCAGCAGACCACGATAACTTCGGTGGCATCCATAACCCTCACTTCGTGAATTCAATTAGCACTATCATGGCGTGTATACGCGGTACTTACAAACATTCTTGCTAGAACACATCCTGAAGGAGACAGCATGCCGATGGAATCACAAGGTATGTCACCTCTTTCAATATTCTTCGCGCGCGAGGACAACGAATTGGATTCCAGCATCAAGTCACGCCCTTCCCATCGATGGGGGGATGGTCCGCTATAATGACCTTCCACCACTCGAACGGGCATTACCTTACCTCGTCGACACACTCTACGAGGAACTTGACTCGTTAACTCGCCTACTCGCGGCACGGCCCCCGGGGTCGCTCACGCCGAGAGACCTGGAAGTCATAGGGCACTTGATCAAGGTTTCGTCAGATTTCCGAGCATGTTTGCAGCAATCCGCGCCTCCAGGCCAGCCTGGCTCATGCCCCGATCGAGAGCTGGCTAAGGAACCACCAGGGGGCCTTGTGTGCGTTCCACCCCGACCGATAGCCACTCCGAGGATTTCCGCAACTGATTATACTTGCGACTCCCGAATGGTCGACGTGGGTTCTTATTTGTCGGCATGCGAGGAAGAGAATCGGCTCCCTGAGAGTGGGCCACCGGATCCAATTCCTCCCAGGGACGTTTCTGTCTTACGACCACGCCCCGCACTCGATTCCCAGGACAAACCCCTGGTGCGGTCAGATTCAAACCAAGAGTCAAGAACCTCCCGAACACTGCGGAATTCTACGAGCAAGTTGCAACCCGTTGTTTCACGTTACATGACTATCGCACGGAGACTGTTAACGAAGGTTTCAAAGACTGTTTCCAACCGTCGTCCGGACTAGTAGATGACGATGGGCTTGTCCCTGGCGCTGAGGCAGTTGACCGTGACTCCAGGTCAGACCGCCTCGGGGCGGCGGGGACTCGGATGACACAGCTTTGAATCTTTGATGCCACATTGATCACGAATGTCACTGATCACGCGGCTGCCATGTTGCCTCCCTGGGGTGGCGTGGTGGCCTTGCGGTATTCGACAGTCGTACCCTGAAACGCTCAGTGGCTGAAGACGGTAGGGAACAGCGTGCACGTATAAAAGGTTTGCGAAACCTGGTTCGATGTCAGACTTGAGGATAACATTAAGAGTGAGCGCGTGGAGAACCGTTCACCACCTCAAGACTTCGACTTAAAACTGAAGCTCACCTCCGCGCGCACACCAAAAACTCTTCCGTCCTTTCCTGACGTTATTGGGTAGATTTCTATCATAGTGCGCTTTCCACCCAGCGCGGTCAACGATATCTATCAAGATGGATTCATCTTGGCAAAACAGAGCAGGTATTCCGTCATTCTTGGTTCGAATTCATGGGATCGACGACCGGGAGGTCTCGTAGGTGCTTCCGGTATATGCTTAGTAATATTACTAATCATGGAGGAGGTCGGAGCCCAACTCGCCGACATCTCCGACCGCTCTCATTCACGGTCCCATTGGTCAAGCTTCTCGACAACATGCAGGAGTCTACATAGCTCTACCCGGTGGCGCTGGTAGTGCCGCAGCCACCTCTGTCGTCAACTCCCATTCGTTCAACACGACAGAGGTCCATACTTCCCAATCTCATAATGACTCGTCGTTCAATTGTACAGCCGACGACATCTCTTCTAGCGAGGATGATCCTCATAGCCCATTGGAGACCTTCGAGGAACGAGATTTTCCTCTGAGTGGTACACCAGGTTCGTCCTCTTTTTTACCAGCTTTCGAAATTCCTGATTTATCTTCCGTTTCAGGCGTTCAGAGTCTGTCTGTCATCTCTCCAGCTGTTGAACCCAGTTCACAGCTCCCTCGTGCGTTTCCGCATCTAATGGAAGCGTTGTACGCCGAACTCGAGTCTGTGGCTCGCTTACTTGCGGACCAGCCCCTAGCCTCTCGCTCAGATCACCTCAATGTCATCATGCACTTAATCAGGGCATCATCCAAGTTCAGAGCCCGTTTGCAACATCCTGCGCCTCAGGCAGGTGGCCATAGACAAGGGATATCGTCTATACATTCTCCGACCCCTGATTCTTGCCTATGTGGAAGAGTTCACACCCCTATGCCCACTTTCCCCCGCGAAGCCCCGTGTTACGACCCATATTGTAACTTCACACTGCCTGGTGAACCTTACCACTTCCCCAGCCACATGGCTGCGTTACATCATGCAACTTATCCCCACATCCTTCACCACGAAAGCCGGAACCATGGCTCTAAACCCCCCGAGTCTTCAGGTCGTTTAAAACATACCCAGTTTTGGAGGGTATTATTCCGTCGTCAGGTTCGGACGACCAACTTCGTTGCCCCCTACGGATGCCATGATCCATCGGCGATTTATACTGACTCGCGGGCATAGTCTATGTCCTACATACTACGTATAACGCTTAACATCGTATCTTGGCAGGCCATTTGATATTCGATCACGCCCTGTAGGACTTAGATTTGAAGGCTAGCAAACTGTAATGTCGCGAAAGACTCCTAATCCACTCTTGTTCAAGTTCTTCCCCCCATACATTTCAGAACTTCGTGGTTTTCTTGCTCGTGTTCATTTCCATGGAATTCTGACTGGAACGGTGGGTTCTCGAGATGAATACGCCATTTCGGTCAGGATCCTTCGCACCATGGCCGATCTTGATTACATGATTTCCCGATCACTGCGGACTCGAGGCGACCGCCTCGAGGGGGCCACGAAATCCTTGACGGAACCGCACAGGAGACGCCTCACGACTTGCTGTCTCACACAACGTGCCCGTCGAACAATCAACAGATACACAGCATTGGGCTATTCAAGCCCAATATTTACCCCGTTCGGACAATCCATGCTTGACCCACGAGGCGGTTTCCGATGGCGGGATATAGAACCTACAGCAGGATAACGCTAGGTACATCTGGGTACTACATCACGAGCCTGTCCACTTGATTAGCCGCTACCAACACGCCGGTTCAACTTTGATGCATCATGCACCTTGTGGCAAATCAGCGGGTCAGGAGAGCTATGGTCTCATAGTTAGGCACCGTGGAACCATCTCCCCTTCCATATAACCTTTTTGGGGCAAGTCTTCGATCACGGGTACGGCAGGTCCGTGAATATAATCTTATCTTATGTAGATATGGGTTTATAAAGGAATGAAAGCTATGGATCTACATCGGAAAATAAATCGGACCCGCTCACATTTTTATGGCCTCAACTTGGCGCTCGTACGTCCAGGTTGTGGAAGGCGTTTTCTATCATTTCCCGCCTTCCCATACCAGATACTATCATCATGGAACGCCAGGTCCGCAGCCGTCGACAAACGTTTCATCGTGAATTATTCAACGTAACCTGAAGATGTCATTGAAAACTGATAATACCCTCACTGTAGACCAGGTGCGGGGCGCTCCAAGTCGGGAATGCATATGCCTGTGCATCCCTTGATCCAGGGGCCTGAACCTCCATCACCAGGTGTGCTACCTTTTACTCTTAATGTGATGATCCCTTGTTCACGCTATTCAGCTTTCGCCCACGCTTCTCCCGTCCGAGTCACTGGAGCCATGCAACCATACGACCAGCTTCCTCCATTAGAACGAGCATTACCATACCTCGTGGACACATTATACGCTGAACTCGACTCTATATCCCGCTTGCTTGCGACTCGGCCCCCCGGGAGTCTGTCGCTTGGAGACGTGGACGTCATCAGTCACTTGATAAAAGTTTCGTCAGACTTCCGGGCATTTCTCCAACAATCGCGCTGCTGCGCATATCCTGCTCAGTCATGTACGTGGCCTCGGGCTCCATCACCACCTCCGACACATTCTCGAGCTGACCTCGCCGAAACGTTCGACACGAATGAACAAGAGTCAGGAATCGTCCTTGGCACTCATGTCGAGTCCCGAGAGGAAGCTCAGTTTCGGCCGCTGGATCTCCATCCTAGTCTAGCTCCACTGCCCTCACTTCATCCAAAACTTGCCGCTAAGGCTATACCCTCGACTTCGAGTGACGAGTCAAAGGTTGACCGGAAGCCGCGTGCTGGCGCGTGGCATAACATGTTTTATCGTTGTACAGCCGTCGTGCGAGGACTGTTCAAATTCTCTTCGAGGTCAAATTAAAAAGACAAGTCATCGCTCAGACTATCCATCCCGAATTTCCCTTTGTTCCATCGACACACCTCACTCTCAAAACTTGCAGAAGTCCTTCACGCTCATTTGGGTTTTTCAGCACAGCAAGCCTGATATCACATCGCATACCATTATTAGATTCAGTAACGCCACACACCTACGAACCTCCAATGACAGTTGTTTTTTTATGAACGGAACTTGTGAAAGAAATATAGTCTGATGATGAACTGTCCTGAACTCTGGAATCTGGTGCTGAAGGAGCCGATCGAAACACGACGTGATGGTCTTCTTGCCAATGTGGGAGACTTTGAGGGGTAAGTGCGTCCGAGAGAGGTCAATCCGGCAGCTTCACCACTCATGAATCAGGAAGAGGAATAAATGGACGCAGAGTCACTGTAAATATAGTGCGGTGAGGGATACGGATATATATCGAGTACCTTTCAACACGTAGATGTTCTCAACGCGGAGAACATATGTGGTTTTGAAAAAAGAAAATGGCGACACGAAGCGTCACGCGTCGCGCCCGAACTCTCTCACGTGATGCATTTTCCTCTCCCATCTCATCCTGGCCATCCATGCCGATTCCAAGATCTGCCTGGAAAGTGGTCCCCAGAAATGCTTGCATACGTTACCCGGGACTGCCACGAGGCGGGCACGTGTGGGGACCGTCTTGCGAGAGCCTCGTGTCGGGCTATGCCAGTGATTCGGCATGTTTTTCGCGTGCATGTGGTGCGATGTGAGTTTATGTGGGTTCAGAGAAATAAAGATTAACTCTCCTATATCCCCTCTTAATTCTCTTTACTGTGTCTGAAGCCTCTTGCACCATTTCCACAACCATGGACCCGTTATGGCCGAGAATGAACGGCGAAGCAACTAGCCCCACATCTATGTCACCGTACTCAGTAGACATGACTGAGATGGATGATGTCCTTTCGCAGTAAGTATTGCAGCCTTTGCACGGTAATGCGACTGATCACAGCGAATCAAAACCAGTCGTTATCAATCAACAACCATCGCATCGCTGGCACCATCCCAACCGTTTCCGGTGTCTCTATTCGCCTCTGAGGGTCACCCAGGACTCTATGTGGTATCTCCCGATGGAACTCCAATGGGGGGTGCCGTCACCATTTCCGTCATTAACTCATTCAACTCGATGGCGACCCATACTTCAAACTCACACAACGACACCTCGCGCCGATTGCGGGGCGAGTTTCTCTCCTCCGCCGGGCCAGGTTTCCATCTCACGGCCGAGCCCCTTGACGAACGAAATTCTCCCGGAAGTAGAGCACCATGTTCGTCCCGTTTTGAAGACATATTCCGATAAAGCCTAATATGGTCTTTTCTCTAGCCACTCTTCTCCCGCCAGCCGGGGAAAGGCCCTCATCACTCCCTCAGGCATTCCCGCATCTCATGGAAGCTCTGTTTGCCGAACTTGGATATGTAGCTCACCTACTCGAGGAGCAGGCTCAAGGATCTCTCTCAGCGAGAGACCTGGAAGACATTCTTCATTTGATCAGAATATCGTCGGAGTTCCGTGCGCGTCTAGAGCAACCACTAGACCAAGAACCAAGTCCCGATGGCCAGGTATCATCGCCGGCGCATCGCCCTACCCTTTCTGCTCCTCTACCTGGAGCTTTTCACCCCCAGACACCTACATCCCCCCTACCCCCATGGTACCACCAACATTGTGACACCCCAGTACACCCACGCGAACCACATCGTGGATCGTTACATGATCACATGCCGACTTCCGTTTCAACGGCATACCATGGGCACCCTCCACATATTCCTCCATTCACGCCTCCGGAACGCACTCACCGTTCCCGCAATGATGTAGGCACTCCGTACTCCAAACCTCGCTCCCGTGCTGCTGTTCGCAGGAACCCGAGGCTTGATTCCGGAACCTCGAAATCTTGGAAGGGGTTACTCCGCCTGCTGCCTGGGGTTGCGAAGGCGTAGGCCAACAACCTCGTCGTTATTTATACGCGGACGGTCGATCCGTCTAATCAGCCCCTATCACGCTTAAATGCGGGGGAGACCAGGCTATGTTTTCAGCGGATCCGTTGATTTATTAGACGAACTTATGCAGGCGACCATCTAACTCTGGCGTCTTATTATCCGCCACACGGTTGATCTTCTTATAACTCGCCTGCTTATTTGGGGAGGAATCCACAATATATTCTCAGCGATATTATGGCCAGCGGAGTGACGAGTGGAGACGTACCTCCTGATTCCTGTCTTTTCCGCGGCTGTCCAAGTGACGCCCAGGCGCTTGCAAGTTCACGTTGACTTGGTCTGTTTTGTTTTGCTCGCCGGGCATGATGTTGGTGGCGAGGGTCCTGTAGAAGGGAGGGGCTCATGACGTGACGTGGGGCTGTGCGCTTGTGGCGAGGGATGAAGGATCAGGCCTCAGGGACTCATGTGACGGGGACCCTTTGGTGTTTATATTAAGGCCCGTTACATCACCTTCGACCGGAAACTGGCCAGATAACAAACACCTCCACCGCTTCCTACCTACCATCACCACACGGACTAATACTAATAGCGCATGATATGCCTTCGCGCCGAAGCTGCCCTGTGGCGTGGAGAAATGTCACGGAGGGTTGCTTATGATGAAGGCGAAGAAATGATCCTTGTCATCAGTAGATCAGAAGCCTCATGGTGACTGCATGCTTACCAAGTGCCGTCCCGTTTGGTTGCGCATCCAGCGAGGTCTATGCAACGAACGTGGTGAAGATTTCAGGCTCAGCTGGCCATCAGCGGGAACAAGGTGGTGCGAGGTTGTCGGACGTCCGAGTTCTTGTCCGGTGTCTATCTAGACTGACTAGTTTTCACAACAGGCCAACTCAAGTTAACACAGGTATCCACGTCCAATAGCCAGAAATGGCCACCAATCGCATCCCCGAGCGCGGCGACGACCTGACGTCTACCTTGACTCGAATCATTGCAGCCATCGACGTTGTCAAGAATGCTGTACCTATTCAACTCGGCCAAGGAATACTCTCTACTACGTCAGCTATCCTGCTGATCGTGAAAGTAAGTTTTCACTCTCCCTTTCTCTCCAGCATGTTAGTAAATGTTATGATACGCTGTTCAGGACACAGTCAAAAACAAAGAAGACTTTCGCGACCTGATCAACCAATGTGACTTGATACGTGGCCTCATCCAGAGGAGTACCTGGAGCTTTCGCGGCGGCGGAATGGGACCCGCACTTTCAGATGCCATGAAGGAACTGAGCATGTGTGTACATTCCCAAAACTCGAGTCTTCCCCACTCCAAACCTTTTTCTCGTGCTCCTGCTATTGCTACGTATCTCGTAGTGCCATCGATTGCACTCGCGAGGGGATAGCCAAACAGAACGAACGAGGATTGTCTAAGAGGATCTGGTCGAGTTCGGTCGATAAAGATAAAATCAAAGACTGGACGACGAACTTGGACCGCAGTTTGAAGTACTTTGCAGTGTGTATGCTCTAGCTATCGCGCTTTGTGTTCCACATGATTAAAGAAATAACGCCAGCTTCGGTTAGACATGGCGACGGCGGAAAGCCTATACAAGATCGAACAAGAACGCTTGTATACAAGAAGAGAGTATGTAATGGCCCCATTTTCCCTGCTCGAGTTACTCATCCCAGCTTTGAAGAGCTTGTCGTCAGGGTGTCTTACCACCTCCCCGACCTGCCATCTTTCACGGGCGGGAGGAGTTGACCAACCAAGTATGCGAAGCGCTGCGTGAGCGGCGCCACGTGGCGTTGTTGGGACCCGGAGGAATCGGAAAGAGCTCCCTCGTCAAGGCGATCCTGAACGAACAAGCAGTCGAGGAAATCTTCCACAACCGGCGCTTCTTTGTCCCTTTTGATGACATACTCGCGACCCAAATCACATACCTCACCTTCATCGATCGCTTTGCGCGGACTCTGGGACTCACGACACCAGACATTCATGGCATCTCCTCCTTCGTCAGTGTAGAAAATACCCTGCTGGTGCTCGACAATGCAGAGACCATCTTCGACACTGCGACATCACGCGACGCGTCTCGTATCAGGGGTGCGATAGACGAGTTGGGAGGATTGCCGTCGGTGTCGATTATGCTCACGTCTCGGAGCAGAGAGCTTCCTCTTGGGCTGCGGTGCGCCGAGTTTGACGTACCCACGCTGGACCCTCGATCCGCGTGCAAGGCCTTTACGGATATATACCAGCAGGAGGCAGAGCGCTCGCGGGGTGTCTTGGAGGATATATTGTCTGCGGTCGGGTATCACCCGTTGACGATAACACTTCTTGCACATGTGGCAAAGGTGAACCAGTGGTCGATAGAAGAGCTGTACGAGCACTGGAAGGTTCGGCGCATCCGACTCTTGAGTGCTGGCAGGGGGAAAGACGAGAACCTCACAGAGTCCATCGAGCTCTCTCTCAGTTCTGCGTGCGTCCATGCGTATGGCAACGACGTCCGGCGTGTGTTGGGCATGATTGCGTTCTTTCCCCAAGGTCTCCCGCGGGAAAAGCTGGAGAGTGTGTGCCCTTCTATTGAACAGGTCCGCGCGATCGTGGATGTGCTGAAGAGGCAGTCGCTGCTCTCGTCCAATAACGATGGGTTTGTGACTATGCTGGTGCCTATTCGACTTTATTGTACCGACTCTCTTCCTGCCCCCGATGTCGCCCTTCTCGAAGCCGCACGCAATCATTACTATAATGGAGTCAAGAGCGGTCCTGCTGACGCTTTGTTGATGGCTGAAGATGTCAACATAGAGTCCCTCGTTGCATACGATCTCCAGAACCTCTCGGATGCTCGGGGTTTGGCGAGGGCATTGGAGGCTTGCGCATCGTTCCTGGATCGCCTTAGGCACTGTAAACCCCGACCTACCTGCCTTGGCCCCATGATTCTTGCCGTCAACGGCTCGTCATCTCATAATGTCAATGTCGCTAAAATGCGTGCATTCCACCAGCTTGCACATCTCGCGTATCGTCAGTCAAACTATCTCGAAGCACTGGAATCCTACAAGACGACGTTTGAGCTTGCTCAGGCTTCGGATCGAAAGTATGATGGACTGTACGCTATTCTGAGGTTGGCAGAGGCACGGAGGATGTTGGGGCAATTTAGCGCTGCGAAGCAGATATTGGAGTACGTCGAGTCCACGAGAAGTTGGAAGGGTGCCACTCCGCATCTGAAAGCGTATGCGACGCTTATTTGGGGGACGATCAAGCCATGCATCGATATCGAAACAACCGGACTCTCTTTAGCGACTCTGTTTGAGGAATTAAAAGGGTCGTACAAGGTTGCGGGAAACCTGCCTAGTGCGGATATATGTGGTGCACAAGGTGCGTTTGCGGTGGCTCTCATTGACGGGAACACGGCGGATGCACGGATGACGTTGGAGAGCGCGATTTCGGCGCTCCCTACCAAGTGGCCGAGCGCATCTCATTATTTCTCTCATCTCGCGGCCGTGGCGTTCATGGAGGGGAAGTTTGGAGAATCCCGACAGCTGTTGAACCTCGCACGGGGTATGTTGCTCGGGGAGAAGCGCATCACGGACGCGAACCGGATTTTGCTTGCGCTCGCTGTGGTGATGATTTCTGAGGGCAAACTCGGGGATGCGACGAGCCTGATTGCACAGGCGGGCGAAGAGCTGAAGATGCAGGGCGTTTTTTCGCACGAGCATCGGTGGCTGGCTCTGTACACGTCCGCGCTGGTGGAGCTGGGGTCTTGGCGGTTGCAGGAGGCGTACCAGGGGTTTGAGGAGACGAAGAGGTATTGCGAGTCGCAGCAGGAGTTTCACATTCGTGCGTTCAGTACGAGGGGGATGGGGGAGATTGCATATTTTCAAAAGGAATTTAGGAGGGCGGAGACGCATTTTGAAGGAACGGCGATGATTTGTGGGGAGGCGGGCATTGTACCAGAGTTGTTGTATCGGAGGAGTGATCTTGCGTTCTTTAATGGTACGCTGCCAGCTACGTATGAAGGGTGGCCGGACTTTTTGCGGAGAATGGTGTGGGGAAGTCTTGTAGCTGAGGCTAGGACAGGCTCTTGAAACGTCTTCCGATCACGCTCGTCTACGAAGGGGATCCATCTGTCAATGCCACGCGACGTATATTAGAAAGGAGCTTTCAAGGAGCTTCGTGTAGTTGTCAAGGGATGGCGTTTGGATTTGCGCTCGTTCTTTGCAAGGTAGGTACACAACCAGTCATCCCTGAATTCGAATGCATTATGTTCTTTGGCTTCATCCTTGGCTTCGTCTTGCTGTTGTTTGAAGAACAAACCAACCTAAAACAGTAAACCACTGTCGAAATCAGACGCCTCACGGCGATTTTGGGTACGGCACCCAGTCGCCGCACCCGGTCGATCCGTGCCAACTTGAGTTCATAATAATGTTCAAAATCGCGAGGATGGCTACCCAACTACTACATGCCAGAGAGGATATGCTCGACTATAGAACTACAAAACTCGTGTTGGAGAAAAAGAACCTCGACGCGAATGGAACTCAGAAAGATCTGGAATGACGGGATGACAGTTGTCAGCTTGTAACTTCGACAGCCGCGGAAACGATCAGAATCAGGAGGGGCTTCTCCACTCACGACTCCGCTGACAAAATCTCACTGAGAATATATGTCGATCCCCCCCGCGAATAAGCGGGCGAGTTATAAGAAGACGTGTCAGCCGTGTAGCGGATCATGAAAGAGACGCCAAACATAGGTCGCCTGCATAAGTTTGTGTATTCCAATAAAGCAATGGATCCATTGAGAATATAGCCTGGTCTCCCCCGCGGTTAGGCGTGATAGGGGGCTGATTAGACGGATCTACCGCCCGGGTATAACAACGAGGTCATTGGCATGGCCAACGCCTCCGCCTTTGCAACCCCAGGCAGCAGACGGAGTAAATCCTTCCAAGATTTTGAGGGTCTGGAATCGAGCCTCCGGTTCCCGCGAATGGCGGCATGGGCGTGAGGTTTGGGGTACGGAGCTCCCATATCATCTCGGAAACAGTGAGTATGTTCCGGAGACGCGAATGGAGGAATATGTGGAGGGTGTCCATGGCATCCCGTTACATTAGCACTGGCAGTCGGCACGCGATCATATAAGGATCGGCGATGCGGTTCGTGTTCGTGGGGTGCGGTGTAGCGGTGTTGGTGGTAAGGTGGGGCTCCGTGGGCGGGAAAAGCTCCAGGAGAATCAGGAATGGTAGGGGGTTGCGCCAGCGACAGTTCTTGTCCATTGTGACTTGGTGCTTGGGCCAGTGGTTGCTCTAGACGCGCACGGAATTCCGACGATATTGTGATCAAATGAAGAATGTCTTCCAGGTCTCTGGCTGAGAGATATCGTTGAGCCTGCGCCAGGCGAGCTACAGATGCGAGTTCGGCAAATAGAGCGTCCATGAGATGCGGGAATGCCTGGGGAAGTGATGAAGGCCTTTCCCGGGGTGGCGGGAGACAGGCCTGAAACTGAAACCATATTAGGCTTTATGGGTATGTCTTAACAAAAGGACGAACCTCGTGCTCTATGTCGGGGAAGATTTCGTTCATGAAGGGGCGAGGACACGAAATGAGAACCGGGTCCGGCGGAGGTGATAAACTCGCCCCGCAATCGGCGCGAGGAGTCGTTGTGAGAGTTTGAAGTATCCGAATAGAGACACCGGAAAAGGTTGGGATGGTGCCAGCGATGCGAAGGTTGTTGATTGATAGCGACTGAATTCGATTCACTATGATCAGTCTTATTATCATGCCAACGTTGGAATACTTACAGCGACAAGACATCGTCCCTCTGAGTCATGTCCACTGAGTGGGGTGACGCGGATGTGGCGCTTGTTGCTCCGCTGCTTGTGCTCGGCCGTAACGTGTCCATAGTTGTGAAATGGTGCAAGATGGTCTCAGACACACTGAAGGGAATTAAGTGCGATAATGAGCGATTCTTTAATTCTTTGAACTCACATCAAGTCACATCCCGCACCACACATACCCACATCGATATCCTGGCCGTTTCTGAAAACATGCCTGCACAGCCCAACATGAGGCTCTCGAACGACGTCCCCCACACGTGTCCGTTTCATCGCGGTCCCAGGTAACGCATGCAGGCATCTTGGAACTCCACTTTTCAGGCAGCGCTCAGTCGACACGCTTCCATGAGGATAGCAATGTTTGGAATCGACCAGCACTGAGGCTGCACTTGTGCCGCAAGATACAGCACGTGACGTGGTTCACGTCACGAGATGGGTCAAACCCGCGTTCTTTTTTCCGAAACTTCCATGTTCTTCGCGTTCAGAAGAATTAATATCTACGTGTTGCAAGGTATCCAATCATAATACATATCAGATCCCTTCCCTGAACCATCTTCACCGTGACTCTGCGTCATCATTCATGGACTGACCTTTTTCGATTCTTTCGAATGCATTTATTTCTCAATGTCTTCCAAATTGGCAAGGAGACCACTACATCGTGTTTCGATCGGCTGCTTCAGCAACAGAGTCAAGAGCCCAGGACAGTTCATCATCAGACTTTTATTTCAAAAAAAAAAACTCGTTCCGCTCTTATTGAAAGAACAACTGTCATTATGAGGTAGGTATGTAGCGTTACTGAATCTAAAAATGGTATGCGATATGATGTCAGTCTTACTATGTTGAAACAACCCAAATGAGCGTGAAAAACTCCAACGCAAGTTTTACATCAAATGAGCGTGAAGTGCGTCGATGGCTGTAACAGAAAATAACCAGAAAAACAGTGGAGGGAAATTTGGTATGGATAGTCAGTGGGATCTTGTTCTGTTTAATCTGACCGTGAAGAAAACCTGAACAGTCCTCGTACGATGGCTGTACAACGGGAAAACACGTTCTGCCACGCGCCAGCGCGCGGCTTCAGGTAATCCTTTGACTCGTCATTCAAAGTCGAGGGAATAACAGCCTTAGCGACATGGAAATCAGGTTTCACATCAGGTGGCGGCGGGGGAGCCGGACTAAGATCAAGATCCAGCGCCCGAAACTGATGTTCCTCTCGGGACTCGACATGAGTGTCAGGAACGATTACTAATTCTTGTTCCCTCGCGTCGAACGTTTCGGCGAATTCAGCTAGAGAATTTGTCGGGGATGGTGATGGAGCCGGGGACCACGTACACGACTGAGCAGGATATGCGCAGCAGCTCGATTGCTGGAGACATACTCGGAAGTCAGACGATACTTTTATCAAGTGACTGATGACGTCCACGTCTCCAAGCGACAGACTCCCGGGGGGGCGAGTCGCAAGCAAGTGGGATATAGAGTCGAGTTCAGCATATAACGTGTCCACGAGGTATGGTAATGCTCGTTCTAGTGGTGGGAGACGGTCGTATGATCGCGTGGCTGCAGCGACTCCGACGGGAGAGACCTGGGTGAAAGCTGAATCGCGTGAACAAGGTACTTTGCATTAAGAGTAAAATGTGGCCCACCTGGTGATGGAGGTTCAGGACCCTGGATCAAGCGACGCATAGGAATATGCATCCCCGACCTGAAGCGCTCCTCGTTCGGTCTACATTGAGGGTATGGTCAGTTTCCAATGTTATCTTCAGGTTACGTTGAATATATTCACGAGGCGACGTTTATCGATGGCTCCGGACCTGGCTGGTAGTATCTGGTAACGGAAGGCGGGCAAAGATAGAAAATGCCCTCCACTTGAACCTGGACGCATGAGCGCCAAGCCGTTGAAGGCATAGCAATGTGAGCGGGGTGGAATCTGGTCCGATGTATTTTCCGTTGAGGACACATAGTTTCATTCCTTATAAGCGGATATTTAGCTCAAGATTATGTCTACGAGCCTCAGCTTCAGCGTTTCAGCCTTGCCGTACCCACGGACAGATCGAAGCGCTTGCCCCGAAAGGTCTATCGATGTGAATTATGAAAGGGGGATAAGGTCAGTTCCACAGCGCCTAACTATGGGACCATGGCACTCCTCACCGCCTGACCTGCCCCACGATGCATCATGAATTTCCGTGATAAACCGGCAGGTTGGGTAGAGGGTAATCAAGTGGACAGACCCGTGAGGTATCAGGGTTATTTTGCCGTAGGTAACCAGGTTCCATATCCCGAGATCGGAAAATGCCTCGTGGATCACGCGTGGATTGCCGGAACGCGGTAAAGATTGGGTTTGAATCGCCCAATGCTGTGTATTTGTTTTGATTTTTCGACGGACACGTTGAGACAACGCGCAGGACAGGCCCTGTAATAACACGTGTTCACCTTGAGGCGTCTCCAGTGGGGTTTCGTGGCTCTAGCGGACGTCGTCCTATCTATCGTATCACCTCGAGTCGCCGGTGGTCGGCCGACCATCCCATCAAGATGGGCTGAACGATCAAAGGAGCGCGCGACTCAGGAGGCCACGGAAATGACGTACTCATGAGAAGTTGAGAATTCCGTCCTTTTCAGAAGTTCTATAGGGATGCACGCGACTAAGAAAACCACGATGCTCTGACATGCACATGGATGGGGAGAAGAATTTCAACGAGAGTGGATTATGAGTTCTTTGGGAGGTTACAGTCTACTCGCCCACAAATCTAACTAGTAGTGCGGGTGATCGAATTTTAAATGGCCTGCCAATGATGTTAAACGGCATGCGGATGTAGATGTAGGGTATAAACTATGCCTGGGACTGATCACAAACCGCCGGTGGACGATGGCATCCGTACGGGGCAACAAAGTTACGACGCATAAAACGGTGGATTAATACCCTCCAATACTTTTTGAAACGACCTAAAGACTTGGGTTGCTTGGGACCATGTTTCCGCCTTTCGTAACGAACGATGTGGGAATCAGGTGCATGGTATGACGCGGCCACGTTACTGGGGGGGTGGTGGCGTTCGGCCAGTGGCATGTGGGTGGTTTGGCGGAGGGGCTCGTGGTGGGGCGGTAGGAGGTTGCGCTGTGGGTGGGAACATGGGTTTTCGTGGGGGAATGCGGGCATAGGGCAAGAAAAAGGGGTCGGAGAATACATAGACGATATCTCCTGTCCATGGCCACCCGCCTGGGGCGCAGGGTGTTGCAGACAGGCTCTAAAATCGAATGACGCACTGATCAAGTGCGTCATTAAGCGTATGATGACATTGAGGCCATCCGGTGAGCGAGATTCTGGGGGCTGTTCCGCAAGTAAGCCAGCCACAGACCCGAGTTCGAGGTGCAGTGCTTCCATTAGATGCGGGAGCGCACCATGGAGGGGTAAGCGTGGTCCGACGGCTGGAGGGATGGCAGACGGACTCTGAACATCTGAAACGGAAGATAAATATTTCGAAACCTGGTGAAGAAGAGGACGAACACGGTGCACTACTTAGAGGCAAATCTTGTTCCTTGAAGCTCGCTGGCATGCTGTGAGGATCGTCCCCGCCGGAAGAGGTGTGGTCAGCTCGCCAATTGAACGACGAGTCATTATGAGATTGGGAAGTATGGTCCACTGTCGTGTTCAACGAATTGTAGAAGTTGAAGATAGAGGTGGCTGGGGCGCTACCAGTGCCGCCGTACAGTGCTATGTTGACTCCTGCATGTTGTTGAGACGCTTGACCAATGGGACTGTGAATGAGAGAGGTCGATGCCGGCGAGTTGGGCTCTGACCTTCATCCGCCATGATTAGCAATATGACTAAGCATATTCCAGGACACCTACGAATCCTCCAGGTCTTCGATCTCATTAATTTCCACGAAGAATGCCCCGAAAGACGGAGTACCTGCTCCGTCGCGTTTGTTTTGCCACGATGAACCCGTTTTGATAGATGTCGTCGACTGCGCTGGGTGGAATGCCAGTCGCACTATGGCAGATGTCTGCCCAAAATAACGTTACGAAAAGAAAAGGACGGAAGAGCTCTTGTTGTGGCCAAGGTATGCTTCGGTTTTAAACTTAAATCTTGAGCTTGAGGTGGTGTACTGCTTGAGCTCTTCACGCGCTCACTCTTATGTTATCCTTGACTGAAGACATCACATCACCCGAGGTTTGCAAACCTTTTACACGTGTACGCTGTTCCTTACCTGTCTTTCGCAAATGTTTCAGGATGCAACGGTCGAATACCAGCAAGGTCATCATGCAATCCACCCAGGCAGCATGGCAGCCGCGCTCATCAATGACATTCGTGACAAACGTGGCATCAAAGCTGTGTTACCCGAGTCCCCGCTGCTCTGAGGCTGATGTTGCGAGGCAACCTCGCGATCAATGGCACTTCTGAACTGCGTGTTCGCCGCGATGTGCTCCAACCATTGGAAAGCGGCCTTTATCTGCGCTGGAGTCACGGCCAACTGCCTCAGCGCCAGGGACAATTCCATCGTCACCTCCTAGTCCCGACGACGATTGGAAACGATTTTTGAAACCTTCGTCGACAGTCTCCGTGCGATAGTCATGTAACATGAAACTATGGGTTGCAACTTGCTCGTAGAATGCAGTTTTCGGGAGGTTCTTGACTCCTGGTTTGAATCTGAGTACACCAGGGGCTTGCCCTCGCAATCAAGTGTGGGACGGAGTAGTAAGACAGCAACGTCCCTGGGACTCGGTAGTGGATCCGGTGGCCCACTTTCGGGGGCCTGATGCTCTTCCTGGCATACCGACGAATTATGTCCAGTCGTCGGTTGGTAAGGACCTGCGTCGACCATTCGGGGGTCACAATCAGTTGCGGAAATCCTCGGAGTGGCCATAGGTCGGGGTGGAACGCACACAAGGCTACATGGTCGCTCTTCGGCCGGCTCTCGATCGGGAGATGGGCTAGGCTGAGCTGGAGGCGCGGATTGCTGCATACGTGCTCGGAAATCTGACGATACCTTGATCAAGTGCCCTATGACTTCCAGGTCCCTTGGAATGAGCGACCCCAGGGGCCGTGCCGCGAGTAAGCGAGTTATGGAGTCAAGTTCCTCGTAGAGTGTATCGACGAGGTACGGCAATGCTCGTTCGAGTGGTGGAAGGTCATTATAGTGGACCATCTCCCCATCGACAAGAGAGGCGTGGCCTGATGCTGGAATCCAATTCATTGTCCTCACGCGCGAAGAATTTTGAAAGAGGTGACATACCTTGTGCTTGCACCGGCGTGCTGTCTCCTTCAGGATATGCTCTAGCAAGAATGTTTGTAAGTACCGCATATCCACCTCATGCTAGTGCTAATTGAATTCACGAAGTGAGGGTCATGGATGCCATCGAAGTTATCGTGGTCTGCTGGTAGTATGCGGCATCGGGGCGATGAGAGTACGAAGTGCTCTCCACTCTTCTGATGTCCGAGTCGATGATGAAAGCCATAGGTTCTGAGGGAGTTTCAAGTTGTTGGGTGTGTTCGAGGTGAGTTGCTTTTGCCTAGTCAGTTGTCCGTCCTTTATTTATACACACATGTGGTTTCGCGGAGTTTCGTTTAAAGAGCAGTCCTCGTCTTGTTTCAACAAGGAATCGATTGATATATGAAAACGGGGATTGTACTGCGCTCTCTGACAAGCTTGCGGTTCCCTAGAAACACACAAGCGCAACAAAACGCCGCCGACCAACGACAGGGAATGACTAGCAAAAAAAAATGTATTCCCCTTGTATTTGGCCAGATCTCGCGACGGAGCCAGGAGGAGGTAAGAACTGGGGTACGAAACAATACTTTACATATATGGAAGTATTTATGTGCGCAGGAGGATAAAAATCTCGGGCGTACGTATACGCTGACCGCATCACAGCGGCGGTCCCCAATCGACATTCCTCGTGTAGGCCCCCCGAGTTCGAGTATCCTCCTGATCCACACTTCAAATTCCAAGGTAATCACAAACGTCGTTGCGTGTGACTTCGGATCAACACCACGCCCAGACCACGCCTTCAGGCATAGGATCATTTAGGCTTCAACCATATTGCCGGGACACACACGCCCACGTGCAGTCAAAAGGAAATGGGGTACGAAATAATTTAACTCAGCTTTACATATAGGGTGTCCTGAGAAGTTGAGCGTGTTCGCGCACAAGAGGAAGCTGCCAGTGGGCTCAGCCTCCGTCGTAATACAACAAAGTATTTAGGAGCCACATAAAGAATGAAGAGTAATACAAGATCTTTATGGCATCACTATGGATTGACAACATCACCACGAGCCCCATCATATCTTCCATTTTAGCATCCGGCATAACCCGCTCCTGCCTTATTCCTGAACGGGTTGGTACAGCGGCCTTCAAGTTTCCATTTTGGGTTGGGGGCAGTGATGATACTGCTTACGGCTTGCGTGATGTGGCGAATCAAACGGGGATGGAGGGCGGGTTGGGGAATTTATATTACCGAGCGAGAATGCGCAAGTCGTCGGGACACTGAGTAAGGCCAGGCTCTCGAATTCCTGGGCCGAGAGGTAAATACGGGGGGCGTAGTAAGGGTTTGGTAAGATATAGGAATGGGTAGAGAACACAGTGGCATCAAACCTCGAGACGCAGGCAAGCCTGAGCGAATTCTCGAGAATCCCCTTCTTAAAACTCTGTCGCTAGGCTTACAAGTAAGCCATTTCATCCACCTCCAATCCGTCGTCACCGGGCCTCGAGGTTCCGAGTCAACGAGATGAGAGAATTGAAGGGATGAAGTAATGGGCATGGGACCTAGGTAGTATTAACATCGCGCTGCAAAGACGAACCAAGGAAGCAAGATAATCGAAACTTAGCGCCTCAGACGCAATCGCCAGTAGGGGTCGAGCGACCTTTCTGTTTTGGGTCGCTGGCCGTGCAGATATGGAATGCGTGATGCGGCGAACCAAACGGGTATGGAGTGCGGGTTGGAGTATATAGGTGACCGGGAGGGAATGAATGATTTGGGACATTGAGGAAGGCGAAAATATCGTGTTCTGGGGTCAACAGATAAGGACGGGGACCGTAAGATGAGGGTCCCGGGTAAGGTTGGTGGTAAGATGTTGGAAAGGGCGGAGAAGATAGTGGTATCAAGCGAGACGCACTGGGTAGCCCCAGCGAATCCAAGATCCCGCCGTTCGTTGGTTCCTTGAGATATCTCGCTATGCTTATCAGCCGATTAATATAATCCAACTCAATAGTCCCGTCATCACCGGACGCTGGGGTTTCAAGCAAACAAGCTATTGAGTCGAGCTCCTGATACACAGCTTTAGCGCCATAAAGAAGCTCAGGGGGAAGGAGACCTGCAACGATACAGCTGTTGAGTTCCAGTGGTATTTTTGCAGACGTGAATATACCTATACCTAGTAAGCCATGGCGGGACCCCGCGTGCTTGGACGTGCGCTCATGCAACTCGAGAAGGCCCCGTGTCTCCTCCAAATATAGCCTGAAACTGTACGATATCCATAGCAAATAATAAAGAGTTTGTTTCTCCTTCCATGGTTGCGTTACAACCAGATGCAGGCCAGAGTCGATCAGGGAGTACAAAAGAGCAATGAGAGAGGGGAATGCATTGTGGAGCGGAGAGAGCTGAGTACAGGAAGGGGAGGCCGCATTGGCAGATGAGAGTCTCATGCGCACATGGACACTGGACGCAGCCTGGAGCTCATCCTGTGGTCCGCTCGTACGAGAGTTGGGTTCGACATTCAAATCTTCGGGCGAGAGACGAGAAGCTTTGCATCCATCAGAGGCGACCTCGCTCGACAAGCAGTAAAATTTCCTACATTGAGATGAGTCTTCGGGAGAGCTTGAGGTGTACTCTATACTGAGAGACGAGTCGTTGTAAGAGCCAGTTGTATGGTTCTGTGTTTCGTTGTACGACCCGATGTTGATTGTGACTGCAGGTGGGTGACTGTCGATTCCTGACTAAGCATACAGCCTGTGAACGATCAAATTGGGACATACAACGGAGTAGAGATCCTCGAAGGAACATTCTCCTTTTCCTTTTTAATGTTGATACTCATTGCTTGAGGAGTGAAGATGGAATGGATGCGGTCTAGCGTGAAGGAGGGTTTTATATCTGATCTACATCATGCATAACTCGTGTATCTTATCCTATTATCCACGAGGACATGGCGCGGAGAAAACGTGTTAGCATCTGTCATGACATAGGGGTGATGCAGTGATCTGGGTCTGTTCAGTCAGGCAATAAATTAGGATCTGTCCTTGATTAGGGAAGCCGAGGGATAAAGTAGCGGACATTGGATGTAAGGGGAGTTGATAGTATTAACATCGCACCGCAATAACCAACCATGGAAGCAATATAATCGAAACTCAACGCCTCAGACGGAATTGCGAGTAGGCATCTTCCGGAACAAGTTCTTGGACGCGTCATTCCACCTCGGGGAACGAACGGCGCTCGAGAACGATCTGGGGGTGCGGCAAGCCAATAACAGGAGAGTCACTGACTTTAGGGTGTGGATCAAACGAGGTGAAGGCTGGTCGAAATTCCTCTCGCGTCCTTTGAGCTCAAAGGGTGGTGGATGATCGGCGACAGTCGGCACCGATTGTCCAGTAGTCCTGTGTGCCTTGCACAGACGATGTAACCGCGTCTGATCAAATAGGATTGTCTCGGACAATAATATCCCCACAACGAGGGAAAGCGCACCTGTGGAGAGCTCCGTGGATCTATACGGTGGCGGGGGATAAACATGGGATTGCTCCTGACTTGGCCCTCGCTGTAGATGTTTTCGGAAATCTGCCAATGTCGTAATCAGGTAGCTGATATCATCCAGGTCACTCAACGACGGTGATTCCCCAGGTGTTTTCACAAGCAGGCGAGCCACGCGCTCAAACTCGATATACAGAGCTTCCACGAGATACGGGTATGCTATATCCAATGGTGAGAGCTCATCATGAAATACGATGGGCGTGTGGTCTAAAATTTATCACTTGAATTGCGTCTATGCCTGTGTAAGAAGATGTAACGAACACATTTCCGGACTGTCGATCGAGAGGCGAGGATCACGGCGACCCAAGGCGACAAACTGAGGACTTGAATGGCTACATTCAACGAGACGGTAAGCACCCAACTCGGGGATGCGCGATTGTGGATTGTGTACCTTGCCAGCGATGATGATCTCGTGGACTGGGAGGATATCGGAAGGGAAGCCATGGGACTGACTATCGGGGGGCCGTGTACAAGTTTCGCCGTGTTCAGTGGGGGATGGGGAGCGTTGTATAATCGAACAATCCTGGTTTTATCTACCCGAATGGAATGGAAGCCACGAGGCAAGCTTGACAGATGAAGCTGTATTTTAAACCCCGCAGTGATTGATTTCATGAACACGAGATGCTAATGTAATGTTTGCAACGGCCCTGCATTGATCCATGATAGGATATATGAGCTTCATAATTATGACACAGCCATGAGTCCACAGTCGTGACATGGTCGCCACAAGGCAACCCCATGTATGCCAGCCATGATCACATCAGACCTCCACCACGTGTCGCAGCACCCTTCTTAACTCTAGTCGTATAGTGCGAACACTGGTATACCGAGAAGCCCAGAAGGTACCATTGAAGTAAAGAGAATAATTGTGTTAGCAGACCAATAGTAATACCTCTATCGAACGTCTAGCCTGGTCATCAATCAAGCCCATTAGCCTCGTGCCCAAGAAGAAAACTTACCGGCGCAACGCCGAATAAGACACGAGGCTCGCCACTACCCCCCAACTCTTCCTCGATCTGGCATACTCATAATTTGAGGGGTCGTGCAGCAGAACATAGGGTGCTGCAGAGCTAGGCGTCGATTAGGGCCCAACTCAGTCACTACCTCCAAATCTTGATGGAGTTTCCGTGTCTCCGAGTCCTGACTGGAAAGTGAGACATTATGACGTAAAGTACAAGGTTACTGCCGCCTGACACGCCTCGCATACCCCACACCCCAAATGTCGCCCCTTGAGCTTGCTGCTGACGGCACGCCGTACCGTACTGTCCCTGAGTCAGGCGATAACATTCTAAGTACTTACATAGTACATCACGCAACTCCGCGGCCGCATGACCCGGTTACACCTGATTTGGCCGTTATCACTGGACCTGCTGACCGATACTTATCGTCACGGCATGCGGGAGGCCAGGTGAGGCGAAACCGCCAGGATTGCGTTGGTTGGACGGGGTTTTGTTTTTGTTTTTTTCTTGCGTCGACGGTTTTCTGATAGCATCGTCCAGCCTGAGTTTGGAACTGTGTGTTGGTCAAGCTATCTTTGGGTTTCGTGATCTGAAGGGCAGAGTTAGAAGGGAGGGGGAAGGTGAGTGCAATCTCGTCTTGCGACGGTCCGTGATTCCGATCCGATTTTGGATTCTTCTGTGACGGTGCCAGGCCCGGGACACCTTCAACCTATCATCGCTTTCCTGTCATAGCTTCGCGTTCGCCAATTAGTCTGTGTTAAACCAAATAAATTGCATGTAAGTCCTTCGTTCGACGGCAAGTAATATCGGGAAGTATCCAGGAAACAGAGACTCAGTCGATACGGAAAATTCAGAAGCTTACAATGTTGGATTCGGGATTCATGGGAGCGTGCGCGATGCACTGCCCGCACCATTCCTTTTTTAGCTCTTCCTTTGTCGTTCTTATAGGTACACATTTCTATTGTATTCGTTCAGAATCGTACATATATAACTAGTCCAGATACATAATAGTACCTTATCGGTTTGCCTCTCGAGCTCACCGAGGCCAAACGTAATACCATCCTTCGTTTGTTTTCGTCTTCGCTCGCGGATTCTCATCTCTTGTTTCAACATACAAGTGCAGCCATGACTTCGGCCATGGTTGGGCGGTCGATAGGGTTACCGGCCCAGCACCTTCAGACGAGGTTCAGGAGATCGTCGCTGATAATTCCAGATGAGGAGTGAAGGATGCACAAGTGTCCGTGTTGCATGGTTTCGATCTGCAGCTGCATTACGCTTCTTCCGCGCTCGACGGCTGACAACTTGGAAGTTGGTGCTGCGCCGGTGGGTTTTGATTACTCGCTATTCCTAACTGGTTAGCCCAATGCGGTGGCAAGAATATCCAACTCACATTACGCAAGAGGTCAGGCGCATCGGGGAACAGCCTTTGGCCAACAGAAACGGCAGCTGTATTCCGTACACATACGAGTAGATGTTGACGAGGAAAGACGCGGCTTGGAGGGCAAACCGGACCCTCGAAGGAGCATTCTCCCGCTCCGTAAGCACCATGGTGGTATTCATGAATGTGCTGAAGTTATGAGATGGATTTCGAGTGACTTTCGCGACGTGTCAGGTGTGAAGCCAGTGGGTGCGATTCAGGGAGAGTTTGAGGCCACGGCTTACATATATAGCATATATCCGACCTATATCATGTACAACTCCGAGTGTGTCTTTGCATCACTCCCCAAGTGGCATCTTATCATCTTCGAGGGCCTTGCTCGGAGAAAAACGTGTTTTCGGACACGCATACTTTCTTACGTTCACGACAGCCCATCAGCAGAGATTAACAGATTCGAGCTGTAGGAACATCTGCTGCAGATACTCGTGTTCAGCTTTCTCCGGGGTTTCACGAATGATGCTACGGCAATGTCGCGCGACACAGGTGTATATGCAGGTGACCTGTATGCATTCGATTTAGTAAATCTGGATCCGGGCTCGATCAGAGATCTGATGCGATGGAGGAGGGAACAAGAACATTGGACGCGAGTCTTGATACATATGGGTCGTTGCGATAACCACACCAGAGAACAAAATGATCGAAACATCGCTCTGACAGAATCGCCAATAAGGATCTTCCGGAACCGATTCTTCTTCTGGTCCAATAGGTTGGTCGCGGATAATAAGGTCTTCAAAACGAGAGAGAACGCACCTAATGAGAGCGTCCAGGTGTCGGGGGGAATAAACATGCGATCGCTCCTGACTTGGTCCTCTTTGCAAATTCTTTTGGAAAATGTTAGGTGATATCATCATAGAGGTCCCCCAACGACGGTTCCCCCGGTGTTTTCAGGAGCAGGGTATGCCGGATCCAATGGTGAGAGCTCATCATGGAATACAATGGGCGTGTGGTCTGGAAAATCTATCACTTGGAAAGTTGTGTACAAGAAGAGGGAGCGAACCTATTCCCGGACTGTCGATCAATAGGTGAGGATCACGCTGATCCAAGGCGACAAACTGAGGTATTTTAGGTCTATATTCAACAAGACGGTAAATACCCAACTTGGGGATGCACGATTGTGGACGGAGTACCTGACCAGTGGCAGCGAGGATCTAGTGAACTGGGAGGATATCTGTTCCGCCGCCATCGACCCTAAGGGAGACTACCGAATACCTCCGAGATCGTCTGTCTTGGCCATTAATGAAGCCCATCAGCCCCGTTCCCAAGAAGAAAGACAAACTGAATCCTGGGAGGGAGGCGCTGACTGTTCTGCGAATTCTAAAGCTGAATATGGGCTTCTTTGTGAGCTGCGAGATGGGGAAGGGGCGGGTAAGTTTTATATGCAGGGCTACAAAGTACGCCAATACATGCACCTCGAGGCCCCCAATTGACTAAAAAGCCATTGGAGGGCCCCGAGGGGTTCTTCCCTACCTCCTCGCCCCACTGGCTAAGCCACGCAGATTGGATGCAGTTTGACTGAGTGAACTTATGTCAGCTTTGGACGTGTTGCAAGCGGCGAGCTTTGTGAATCCTAAATTCTTCGTTGGGAGCCATGTTGAATTTCAGTTCCAACATTTGAATTGACCCTTGTTTACTGGAAATAGAAGCCTGAAGGTGCACCTAAAACGGGGTGTTGACGATGATGATAAAAGACACGGAAAGAGGGATAATTGGAGGGGAGCTGCTCCCAGACCTTTGCTAGTATATATGTACTAACCCATTTTGAAGACTCACCACATCCAATCTCCCCGACATGCACCACGAGCTGCCCCACCTCGTATTCTTCAAATCAAGCGCGCGACGGCTTTCCCATCACCTTCTCCTTGGCGAGCTTATCGCCGTTACCTCATGATGGTTAACCGAAGAACGGGTATCGCACCACTATGTATCTTGCTGAAAAAGGTAAGTATATACGAAGTACATAGCCGTTATCGTAGGCTCACCTAGAATCGGATCTCAAGATGGACATGCTATACTCTGGTGAACTCGTGTCCGGTGTTCGATGTTGGCACCCGGGCGCTATGGTTAAACATTGAGCGCTGATGCTGTGTTGATGTGTCAGGAGGGTTGAGAGTCGAATAGTGTGTAAGTGGTAGAATACAATACGCACTGTGATAGAAAAATGCAGACTAGACACGAGTCTTGTCAGAACTTGTCAACAACTCGTTGGATCAGGCAGTGGCCACGTTCTCGAATATCGACGCTCAGAAGACCATAAGGCTGATGAAGAGGTCGTGCTGCTGTAAGTGATTTGCATCACTTCTCCCATCAAATATTCACTTAGCGATGCTGACATGAATTCCGCTTTGTGCTCATGGGAGTTTCACAGATTGAAGGGTGTGAAGACGTCGGACAAAAGTACAAGGCTCCTTTACCTCCAGAGATGCGGGGGCGTGACCTATACTTTGCCGTCTCCTGACTGGAAAGTGAGTCATTATGACAATCCCGGATAGCGGCTAGCTATGTAAAGTACAAGGTTACTGCCCTCCTGACACGCCTCACGCATCCCACGTTCCGCCACCCCAAATATCGCCCCTGAAAGCCTTGAGCTTGGTCAATGCTGACGGCACGCCGCACCGTGCATCACACAACTCCGCGGCCGCATGACCCGATTACACCTGACCTCCCCTCCGAGTCGGCCGTTATCACTGGACCTGCTGACCGATACTTATCGTCACGGTGTGCGCCGTGCGGGGTGGTGACTGGCCAGGTGAGGTGAAAAAAAAACAAACATGGATCATACGTACACCAGCTGGTCGTGGTGCTGCGATTGTATAAATAATGCCGAGCTTTTTGGTCTTTTGCATTTCGTGCCTCGTCTCCCTTTCTTTGTCTCTCTCCCTCTCCCTCTCTCCCTCTCTTGAATGTGATTGTCGTCCCTGCATCGTCGTCCCCGCACTGTTTCTACTTGGCAACTGGTGACTGGTGTTGTCTCTCTAGCTCCATCCGCTTATTGCGGCCTCGGGACTCGATTGGGTTTCTAACTTCGGAGACCGGATAGAGGCTGGCCATAATTGTCGTTCGTCTTTTGAGACACGCTCTCTCTGCCGAATTCATCACGCATCCTTGTAGCGACGTCGAGATCAGTCCATCTATCGGCCAAATAGGGTGTGGGGGGAGGGGAAGCCGACGCCGACCATCATCAGGATTCAGGTTGGGAGGTGTTCTGCCCTGCATGTCTTCGGTGAACGGTGCCTTTCAAGGGTCCCTTGGTCCGACACTTCAATTGCGGGCTCGGCAAACGGCGACGACACTGAATGCGATTCAAAGTGCGATTCATCCTGTCATACCGTCCACGACAAGACACAAATACAACGTTGCTCCGCTCCGCATCATATCGTGATGGATGCTCACTGATCGATGTGTTGGATTTGTTGGTTGTTGTTGTTTTCTCCTTTGAGGTGGGTGCTGCCCTTCTTCCTCCGCGAACTCGTCGCTTGAACTACCTTGAACCAGGCGATCGTCTCTTCGTGTTCTCGGCTATCCTTTAAATGGGTTGACGATGTCCAAATGGGTACGTTTTGGCACTGTCTGGGGTCCTTGACAGGATGACAAACCAGGATCGCGTCATCGCGCTGGTTGGGTGGGTTTTGTTAATTGCTTCCTCCTGTTGGTCCGTGGTGGAAGGCAGGAGTTGGAGGGGGAAGGTGAGTGCAGCGTCGTCTCGGACGGACCGCGATCACCGAACCGATTTCGGTGTCTGCAGTGCCGGTTCGGGGGGGGGGTTGGGAACCATGGATCGAACGATCACGGACGCGCGACGTTCGTCAGGGGCTGAAGAAGTGTGGAGTTGTATTGGGATGTTTGGAGGTGCCTGGGACCCCGGGAGTGTGGGGAGAATAGAATTTTGGGTACATTGATCTGATTATCGTTGAGTAGATTCTCTTGAACCCCTTCACCATGTTCCCCCCACCGATCAGACAAGACGGCTTCCAGCCCAGCCACAACTTCGATCTCTTCAAGTCGATGGACTTTACAGACGATCTCGCCGCCCTCATCCCAGACTCCGCCCAGCACCGCTCCCGCCAGCACAACATCTTCGACACCTACCTCCCCTCCGCCATCCGCTACGACACAGACCCCCTCCCGCCCCCCTCCTCCTTCCACAACCCCCACAACAACTATCCACCCCAGGCACCCTCCCCGACTGCACACCCCCACACCTCCCGCTCCAGATCCCGCTCCCGCCCTCCTTCATCAAGTGGCCCCGCCGCACCTGCTCCTCAAGGGGGGAGCATCGGCCCCGCACGCACCCCAAGACCCAGAAGAAGGGACAGCGTCACCAGCACGAGCCCACCCCCGGCTCGACCCCATGCCATCGTCATACCCCGCTCCCGCGCAGCCACGGTGAGTGGTCACATCGGAGGCGGAGGTGGCTCCACAAACGGTGCTGGTGGTGGGTGGTACATGCCTGGGCAGTCAGTCTCTTTCTCCCCATCAGGGTGAATCGAAAATCAAATATATTATTTTTTCCTCCTCAGCGGTGCACACGCACACACACACTCACATGCGGAGTATTCGTTAGCCACACCGGATTCGCTCGCGTCCCCGCATATGTCGCATTCCCTTCATTCGGCGACGGCAGGGGGCGGTGGGCCCACCCCCGTGTCCACATCGTCGGGTGCGAACGGCACCAATACGACGGCGTACTCTCCGTTTGCCCTCTCCCCCCAGTCTGACGCGGGGGTCCACCTCCCGCCTGTATCATCGTTGCACATACCGCTCCCTATGTCCATGAACACCCCCATCAGCCACGGACACGGACACCCGTCGTCATACGGGCTGCACCACCTCGGTGGGGGTGGAGGTGGGAGCGGCGGACCCGGCAGCTCGCCCCAGTCCCTCCCCAACATCCACACCGGCAGCAGCAGCATCCACGCGCACATGGGAATCCCCTCATCCTCGTCCCTCAACGGTTCCCACTCGCACTCGCACTCGCACGGTCATCCTCACCCTCATTCCTCCCATTCGCACGGACACGGACACGGACATTCACAGTCGGCGGGGACGAACCAGTATACCCCCGGGCCGACCAGTGCCGCTGAAAAACAGGCGTTGCTTGCCAATGAAAAGCGCCGAAAACGGAGGGAGAGCCATAACGCTGTCGAGAGAAGGAGGAGAGACAACATCAACGAAAAGATCAGTGAGCTGGCGACGCTCATCCCCGAGTGTTTGTTGGACGGACCTGGACCCGGTGAGTTTTGGTGAAAGAGATTATTATTTTCTTTCGTTATTTATTTATTTATTCTAGGGTCGCCTGTTGCAGAAAACCTCCCCTTCCTCAACGTGAATGTGAACGGCAGCGGAGGGCCTGGGTCCTTGGCCTCGCCTGGTGGTGCTACCACGGCAGTGACAGGCGTTGGCTCGCCCAGTGACGAGCCACCGCCGCAGTCCCCCGGTTCGGGTTCCAACTCGGGGTCGGGGCCGGAAGCGGTCATGTCGCCTAGTCTTGGTGGCCACTCACAGGCTCACCGCGGCCACGGACAAGAACAGGTGACGACCGAGGCTTTGGCTTCTGGTGGTGGATCTAACAACGCGAACGCGGGAGCCCAGGGGAAAGCGAACAAGGGCATGATTCTGAGAAAGAGCGTGGAGTATATCCGGTACCTCCAGCAGCTTGTTGAAGCGCAGGGGGCGAGAAATCGGCAGTTGGAGGCGGAGTTGAGGGTTTTGAAGGATGGTGAGGGTGATGGTGCTGTGACGCAGGGACAGGGAGGAGGGTTGGTGGGCATGGGCATGGGCGCGATGGGGATGGGTATTGGGATGGGCATGGGCATGGGAGGGTATGGAGGCTTTTTTACGCTGCCGAGTATGCCGGAGGGAGAGGGGAAGGGCGAGGACGAGGACGAAGAGGAGGAGGAGGATGGGGAAGGGGAGGGTGGGGATGGAGATGGTCAAGGTTGGATGGAGGGTGTGGAGGATGCACGGTCTCGTGTCAGAGAGAGGGAGAGGGATTGTGAAAAGGAGAGGAGACAGAGGGGCCGCACGAGGGGGCGGGCTGGGGATCTTGAGCCTGTGTCGGTGACTGGGAGTGGGAAGAAGGCAGCCGTGTTTCCATTGAAGAGGTTGGGGAAGGGGCCGAATGGGACGGTTGTGAAGGAGGAGCAGGTTGGAGCGGAGGGGGAGATGATAGTTGGGTGAAGGTGTGACCTCTTGGTGCGCTATCCCGCCGATGGTCACTTTGTTCAACAAATCGGAGTTCTTTCCTCATGGATATCTTTTTTTCGGTTCCTTGCTCTCTCTGTACATATACTTGGTGAATCTGTGCGTTGTACATATGCATTACCCTTTCTTCTTTTCCCTCTTCCCTTGTGTACATACATACATACATACCATTGATTTGTGTTACCGTAACGTCGTGCCCGGTTTTCTCCTCTTCTCTCTTCTTATACATAATGACTCGGAACACATGCATACATACCTCGCGTTTTGTCAATGTCGCTTCATCTTTCTGGTCTGCTGATTGTGTCGTTTCTGGTTTCGCGATCGGTTCTTGGCTTTTGAATGCTGGATGAGCATGAGAGCAGATAAAATTGGGTTGGAGAGTGTATATGGACGACTTGGTCGGTACATGTTTTCGTGGATCCGTTTGGGGGACAATCGATCTCGATAACGACGGGAATTCTCGGATCGTCTTGTTGTATAGCTTTGCATGTATCCACTGCTTATTAAAAGACCCGTTTTGGGATGTTTTCTTTTGGGAGGGAAGGTTGCGGGGACAAGTGAGTTATTAGTAGCGGCTGCGGAGATTAAGATGGAGTGCTCGAAAGCAGCCGAGGGAGAGAGTCGTGCGCGCGATCGATCGGTATTATTGTAAGAGCTTGTCGAGAGTCCCGTGGGGGTGGAGAGGGGAAAAGAACTAGTAAGTTTCGAAGATCCGACGAGGTCGATCGGGGGAGCAGCTCGTTTGCATTCCAAGTACAGAACATAGGTACTATTTGTGACATAGAAACGACATCCGAGTCCCCTCTCATCAAAAAGACCCGGAGAGAGGTTTAGGTGCATATCAATCAACGTATCTTCTTCCCTTCGTCAACGTTGCCCGGGGTGATCCGAGTCAATACGCCATTGGGCGCTCCAGCCATCAAGACGATCTCGTTCGTGTTCCAACCCGAGAGACGCATGGACTTGATAAAGTCTGGGAATGCATGTGTGGATGTGTCAAGTGCGGTGCGGACAAGGGAGAAGGCGTCTTCCTCTTCCTTCTCACGAACAGAAGCTGTCCGCAACCGCGCGACCAAACGACACAGCTCCGCCGCATGCGTCCATGCCCCAAGTTGGTCCTGTGGCGTGTATCCTTCTTTGAGCAGGATGTGGAGGTCGAGAGGGTCATGGTTTGGAGAGAGTTTGGGTAGTGACGGGTGGAGACATTGGGGGTCGTACCATAGGATGTACCGTTCGGTTTGGAAGAGCTCCGGTAAACCGGTGGGGATGGGGTGGCCGGCTCGGAAAACTTGGGAGAAGGAAGATCCGAGGTGGCACCGGCCAATGACGTGGCCGGTGCTGTCACGCAAAACATCGGGTCGTCCGAATATGTGCTCCCTTTGGCGGAGGATGGAGGGCGAAGGGGGATGGCCGGAAGATCGGTAGAGGTACCAGGCTAGGCTGGCGCGTTGGCGGTTCAGGGTACGTAGTTCCAGGGTGCGGACTCCCTGATAGTTGATGGCGAGATGGAGACAGACGAGGGTCGCCAGGACAGAGTAAGTCAGCATGGGTGTCGTTAGGTGGGGAACCACGAGCGTCCCGAGCTAGGGAGGAGATCGTGAATGGCTTGGAAAGGTATCGTTTGTGGTTGGAAGGTACGTACCAACATCCCGAGAAGCGCGAGGACTGTCTCTTTACTGGAGTCTTTCGCGTTGAGATCGCCCACATCGCCGACACCACTCACTGGTGTCGCAAAGTGGAGGGTGATGGCGGCTTTTGAGCCACCGGCAGCGATCCCGCAGAGCGCGCGGCATGATGAGCTGAGGCACAAGGCTGCGAGGCGGAGACCGGGGATAGGGTATCGTGATAATGAGGGTGATAATGTGTCTAGAATGATGGCAGCGTCGTTGAGGACATCAGCCAAGAAGCGATAGGTTTTGGCTTCTGGGACAAGTGAAGGTCCGAAGGCGTACGCTCCGAAAATGGCTGGGATTGACGAGTTGAGGAATAGGATACGATGGAAGAGATGGTATTTGCGTACTCGTGAACCGACCAAAGGCATCTTGAGCTACGGTGAGCAGCATTGCGTTTGTGGCACTTGCAGAAGGATCGCCGACACCAAAGCCTAGTAGAATTCGTGGTTGGATGGGTAAAAGTCCAACGCGCTCTCTTGCGACGCACCTTCAAGAACGGCTCTGGATGACAACAACCCTGCCAGCGAGCTGCAAAAGGCTTGCAAGGCGTTCAAAACCTGATACCTTGTCTCGATTAGCCCAGATAGTGTACGCAGATGGCGAGAATCACCGAAGATAATCTGAATCGACTTTTTAGCTGCCAAGTTGGATAAATGAATGAGAGAACGAATTACCGGAGGAAACGGAATGGGGAAACCCCGCAGGGAGAAAAACTTTCTTTAAAAGTTCGGAGGAGAATCGTGGATTGGGCTCTTCATGTACGTCGACTTCCTCTATCAGAGGTGGGATCCCTGCCACCCTTAGTCGGCGAAGACGTCCGGTTCCATCACGCTCTTCTATGTTATAGTGGGATTCCATTGTGCAGCCACCATGAAGTGACACGTCAGGTGTGTGAAAAGGCCTGCCATGAAGTTATCACGTTACCCATTTGGTACTCCTCGTATCTCCATATCGGGACTTTCTTTGTTCTCACGCCTCGCACATAGATTGTCATCCCTGTCCTCATCGTCTCCATCGTTCTATTCCACTTCGTTCTCCCACTGTCATGTCTCAACTGTCTGACACCAGAGACATACTGGTGAAAAGTATTTGATTACAGATCTGCCAGTGGGAAAGCAAACATGTCTGTTATAGAATGGCACTAGCTTCTTATATAATCAGAACCTAAAGAGGGAGTAACACAAACCTGAAGAGGGGATAACACCTATCTAAAGAGGGAGTGGCATTAAAACCCCTTTCCAATATTCTCTATCTTTTCATTGTTTGATCTTGTGGACATTATTATAAGGTTTGACAGGTGATTGGCATTACTCTATACTGCTGACTCAATGCCAAACCATTACTTCATACTGTTTACACTCAAACCTTATTCTGATTCAGCCAAACTCTATTCTTACTCAGCCATTTCCTTATATGTTCTTTATTTCACACCTTATCTTCTTATCTTTGACTCTCTTATCTCTGACTCATCTGATAGTTTTTTTTTATTTTTATTTTTATTTATTTTATTTTAAATTTCAACAATTTATATCCCAGTATACTTAAAACAGTCCGGCGTACTACAAAAGTGCAGTAACTGTAACAGCTTTACTATTCCCTAGTCACGTCTTCTGTTCTGTCTTTGTAGGCGTACAAACTGGTTGCCTAAATCACAAGAGCCCTGCTATACGGTCGGTCACTTGTTCTGTTTGAGCCCCGCTATATGGATGGTCACAAGTATCTTCAGAGCTCCGCTGTACGGTAGTCACTGATATCGGTTTGGCAGAGCTAAGTCTCTCACAAGAGCACTTAGTTTGAAAGTGGATCAATGGGCAAAGAATAGGTTATTAGCCTAGGTCAAAGCTAAAGAATACAGTTTGTACAAGGAGTTTATATACTAATGGGTCTGGTGCACAGACCAAGTCAATGTGAGATAAGATGTTATAGGAAATGAGTCAGGATGAGTAATCATGAGAGAAATAGTCTATAAGGAGAAAGTCCGCAGTCGAGCTGACTGAGAGCGCAGTAAGTATGTCATATAAGATGAGTCAAGAGCGATTGGGTCGGAGCGATGAGTAAAAAGGGATGTCATAATAGTTCAGAGTAAAGGAAAAGTTGTAACAGTAACTAAGAAGTAGTTTAATATGGCAAAGTGAATACAGAATGATAGCAAGAAAAATCGAATCTGCTGAACGGGATAGGTGCAAATAGAGAGTTGGACATATATGAGCACATGCCAAACTTGATAACATTGCATGCTACAGGGCACGGGCTGTATCTGCAGGGGTAGTCTTGAACTGAAAACTGTTATGAAATGGCATTAAACTCTTATCTTATCTTTTCATCTTATCAAGTCACAAGACACATCATGTGATCCATCACATGATCTGCAGTCAGTCTCACTCAGCATTGCTGCATAATGCCTCATAGTTACTACATGTTGCTGGGTCATGTTGTGGCCTCACGAATAGCAGTGGGTACATAGAGGGGCTTCAATTTTCATGGATGTCTTGTGGAAGAAGTAGACCACATTTCCAACATTGAGAGAGCGGTCAATGAAGGATTTCATCTGGAAGTGTTAAAACACACTAAAACCAAATAGGTCTTTCACGGGCTTACAAGAATAACATGGGGAAAAGAAAGGGAAGGTCTATATTGACTAGGGCCCTCACACTAGGTTATAATGGATAGCTTAAGAGAATATGACTAAGGTTACAGTCTAAACTACTGACTATATATACTAGTTGGAGAACATGTGTTAGCAATGAGGCATTCCATGGAATCCTTATGTAAGTAGTTCCAGAATGTTCT